>Ga0209430_1002418_pt1 | contig 12008 bp, 8 predicted proteins | sample BarGraIncub1133A_FD_184504 | JGI IMG/M metagenome (GOLD analysis project Ga0209430, IMG submission 184504) | Arctic peat soil microbial communities from Barrow, Alaska - Barrow Graham LP Incubations 11-33A (SPAdes) (version 2) | ecosystem: Environmental > Terrestrial > Soil > Wetlands > Peat... | reverse complement strand
TTAAGTCGAATATCAACTGGGCAAGATCCTCGATGGAATAAATATCGTGATGAGGAGGTGGCGAAATCAAAGTAATTCCAGGCGTTGAATGCCGAAGTTTTGCAATGATCTTGTTGATCTTAAAGCCTGGTAACTGTCCGCCTTCTCCCGGTTTTGCGCCCTGGGCAATTTTTATCTGTAACTCTGCTGCATTGATCAGGTAGTTGTTGGTCACCCCAAACCGACCAGAAGCAACTTGTTTTATCTTTGAGTTTTTGTCTGTTCCAAAACGGCTGGCATCTTCCCCTCCTTCACCTGTATTGCTCCTGCCGCCAATTGTATTCATTGCAACTGCAATCGCTTCATGCGCCTCTTTCGAGATGGATCCGTAAGACATTGCGCCTGTTACAAATCGCTTGAGAATATTTTCAGCAGGTTCAACCTCCTCAATTGGTATTGGATTCTTTTTCCACTTCAGGGCACCGCGGATAAACGCAGGTTTGGCATTCTGTTCATCGACCAACTTGCTGAATTTTTTATAGATCTGATAATCATCTGTTCTGGTAGCCCACTGTAAAAGTGCAACACTTTGTGGATTCCAGGCATGAAACTCCCCGTTGTTTCGGTAGTGGTATTCTCCGACTGTTGAAAATTGAACTTTCTTTGAAGGGTTCAAAAAAGCTTCATCGTGAAACATCATCGCTTCCTTGAATATCTCTTCATAACTGATACCTCCAATACGGGATGGAGTTCCTTTGAAATAGTTCTCAATCAATTCATTACTAATACCTACTGCCTCAAAGAGCTGTGATCCGTGATAGGAACGAAGGGTTGATATTCCCATTTTCGACTGGATCTTGAGAAGACCTTTGTCGATAGCTTTGATATAGTTTTTACGTGCTTCGATATACGGAAGTTTGATATCTCCTTCTGTGACAAGGTAATCAATTGCTGCAAAAGCAAGATAAGGGTTGACAACGCTTGCACCATAACCGAGTAATAATGCGAAATGCGTAACCTCCCTAGGTTCGGCAGTTTCAACTATGATACCGATCTGCATCCGTTTTTTGTTCTTGATCAAGTGGTGATGAACGGCGGCAACGGAAAGGAGCGAAGGGATCGGAACCAAATCTTCTGAAATATTACGGTCAGTAAGAATGATAAAATTCTTTTTATCATCGACCGCTTGCTCAGCAGCTTCGAGCATCGCTTTAAACGACTTCTTAAATCCTTCTACTCCCCCTTTTTTCGAGAAAAGCATCGGGATCGTTGCATGCGTAAATGTCTCATGCTTAAGATCTTTAATCTTTCCAAGGTCGGTATTTGTAATAATCGGACTGTCGAATTTGATCAGTTTGCAATGGTTCGGTGTCTCATCAAGGATATTACTGCTCAAAGAACCAATATAGTTTGTAAGCGACATCACAAGTCCTTCGCGAATCGAATCGATCGGGGGATTTGTAACCTGGGCAAAAAGCTGTCGGAAATAACGGAAAAACCGTTTTGGATTATCAGAGAAAACTGCCAATGGTGTGTCATTCCCCATCGAACTTGTCGGTTCCTGAGCGGTTTCAGCCATCTCCTTGATGATCATCATCATCTCTTCCTTGCTGTAGCCAAACACTTTAGAATAAGGTCCAAACTGATCACCCATTCCGGAAGGAACGCGCTGTTTTACTTTGATCTCTTCAAGTTCTAATCTATTCTCTTTTAACCAGTTTACATAAGGATTCTTGCGACTCAATTCAGCTTTAACCTCTTTATCCGGAATGATTATACCTAATTGTGTATCAACCAATAGTAATTTTCCGGGTCTTAAACGTCCTTTTTCCTTGATTTCGCTAGCCGGAAAAACCTGAACACCAACCTCGGATCCCATTACGATCAGGTCATTTTTGGTAATGATGTACCTCGATGGACGCAATCCGCTCCGGTCAAGGGTTCCACCAATGTACCGACCGTCGGAGAAGACCATCGAAGCAGGTCCGTCCCAAGGTTCCATTAGCGTGGAGTGATATTCATAGAAAGCTTTGAGACTTTCCGGTATTGGATTCTTTTCGTTAAAAGACTCGGGAATCAGCATACAAAGTGCATGAGGAATGCTTCGTCCGGTCATGTTAAGGAATTCAAGTACGTTGTCGAATGACGCAGAGTCAGATTTACCGGGTTCAACGATCGGGAAAAGTTTGTCAAGATCGTCGCCGAAAAGATCGGATTGGAGCAACGATTCCCTCGCATGCATCCACTGACGGTTTCCTTTAATTGTATTGATTTCGCCGTTGTGGGCGATCATTCTGAATGGTTGGGCAAGATCCCATGTTGGGAATGTATTCGTGCTAAAGCGGGAATGAACGAGTGCAATTGCACTGGTCAAAGCCGGATTTGTAAGGTCTTTAAAGTAGTCACGCAACTGTCCTGCGGTAAACATCCCTTTATAAATGATCACTTTACTCGAAAAACTTGGCAGATAGAATGAATCTTTCTCGGCCAGTTGGGATCCTCTTACGATTCTTTCGGCTTGTTTTCTTGCAAGGTAAAGTTTCCGCTCAAGAATATGCTGTTCGTAATCGCCTTTTACAAATATCTGACGCATACGTGGTTCCGAGCGTTTGGCTATTTCACCAAGTATCGAACTATCAACAGGCACATCACGCCAGCAAATTAGTTGAAGACCCTCCGCTTCAACATAGCGATTGAGCACTTCGATGCAATAGGCTGCTTCTTCTTCATTTACAGGTAGAAAAACAAGTCCGGTACCGTATTTCCCGCTTTCGGGTACAGCAATTTTCAGCGACACATAAAAATCGTGTGGTAATTGCATCAAAATACCGGCGCCATCTCCGGTTTTATTGTCTGAGCTTGTAGCACCGCGATGATCCATATTCAGCAAAACAGTGAGTCCGCGCTGAATAAGATCATGCGACTTCTGTCCTTTTATGTGGGCGACAAATCCGATCCCACATGCATCGTGTTCATTACTGGGATCATACAGCCCCTGAGCCTTTGGAAATCTATTTTGTTCCATTTGATATAAAATTAGCAAAACTCTCTGCCTGTTATCAGATAGAAAGTGTTTGGAATAATCTGTTTGTAAATATTCGAAAAAAAGCGATAATCTGTAACAATTTGAAAGAAAATGTCAGTTATTGCTTATTATTTAAAATCAAAAATACAATTTTTACGCCGAATATCAAAGATCGTTGGTTGCCGGAAATTGTAAAATCCTTTCTTTGGTGCCGATTTTTCAGGTAATTAAGGTTGATATCAATTAATAATCAATGTGATGACCATAAATATTAAATAATCATTAAATGTCATTAAGTAAATAAAAACCATCTATTTTCGACAAATTGAAAATAAATTGGTCGATTTTAGGACGATTTCACTTAATTGAGCGTATTGAAATAATCAATTTAATACTGCTATTTGTCACCGGAAATTAGTTGCTCAAACGCTTTTTCTACTTTACCGAAGTTGAAATTGATTAAAATGACTTCCATTTTTTCACGTATTTCTGGGAGGCAAAGATTTCCGATACTTCCTTCATGTGTATGGCAAACATTTTTATCGGGTTGGAAAGTCCCTTTTTTGATCGATTCTCCAACCTGACGATAAGCGTCCCTGAAAGGAACACCTTGAAGTACCTTTCGGTTCACTTCTTCAACACTATAAATATTTTCGTAGCGGTTATCATCCATAATATTCTCGTTTACCTTAATGTTGCTGATCGCGAAGGAGGCAATCGTCAGGCAACTTTTTAATTCGGCAAAGGCAGGAATAAAAACCTCTTTAATTAATTGCAAGTCACGAAAATAACCGCTGGGAAGATTGTTTGTCATCAATAAGATCTGGTTGGGCAGTGACTGGATCCGGTTGCAATGTGAACGGAGAAGTTCGAAAACATCCGGATTCTTCTTGTGCGGCATTATACTTGAACCTGTTGTCAATTCATCGGGCAGCGACACAAAATTGAAATTCTGACTCATAAACAGGCAGACATCATAAGCCATCCGCGATAAAGTTGCTGCAACTGAAGCTAGTGCAAAAGTTACACTTTTTTCTACCTTACCACGTCCCATCTGGGCGTAGACAACATTGTAATTCATCGATTCGAAACCTAAAAGATCGGTGGTCATTTGCCGGTTCAGCGGGAATGACGATCCGTAGCCAGCTGCTGAACCGAGTGGATTCTGATCTGCGATGCGGTAAGTTGCCTGCAACAAAAGTAAATCGTCAGTTAAGCTCTCGGCGTACGCGCCAAACCATAAACCAAATGAAGAGGGCATTGCAACCTGCAAATGGGTATATCCAGGCATCAGAATGTGCTGGTATTTTTCACTTTGTGCCATCAATATTTCAAAAAGCTCAAGCGTCTGATCAACGACTGATTTTATTTCACTTCGGGTATATAATTTCAGATCGAGCAATACCTGATCATTTCTGGAGCGACCGCTGTGAATTTTTTTACCGACATCACCTAATTTCCGGGTAAGCATCAGTTCGACCTGCGAATGGACATCTTCACTGCCATCTTCGATCACAAATTTGCCTGCCTTAATTTCTTTGTAGATCTCGCGCAATTCGCCTGAAAGCAACATCAATTCTTGAGCAGTTAATAATCCGATCGATTTGAGCATTGCAATATGTGCCAGTGAACCAACGACATCGAATTCTGCCAAAAAATAGTCCATCTCAATGTCGTGCCCTATTGTGAAGGTTTCAATCAGCTTATTTATTTCAGTTCCCTTATCCCAAAGCTTCATTGCGTTTAAAAGTTTGATTTATGTGGCAAAATTATTATTAATTCTTACTTCTTTCCCAATCCTTCATCTGTTCGTCATATTTTTCAAGTTCACTTTTCGAGCTTTTCCGGAGAAAATATTTTGTGGGCTTCAAGAATTCGCTGCTGTTTTTTGGCGCATTTTCTGTTACCCGGCGATTTCCGGCAGCGTCTTTATGGATTGTGAAACCATCGAAATAAGTGCTGTTTGAAGTAAAGGCTCTGAATCGAATTGAATCGTTCGAGACATCGATCAGTTGATACATTTGGGTATTTGTTGCGAGTTTATCCATCTTATTGGAGAAACCGGTATCGTACAATTTGGGGCTCGCGTGCGATCCCACATAAACAGCCCCTTGTTTATCTTTGAATTTGGAGTTTTGTATATGTGCGGCCCTTCCGTAAGCATGGTCGTGTCCCACAAGTACAAGATCTACATTGTATTTATCAATCAATGGTTTAAACAAAATTCGCAGGTAAAAATAGTCGCGGCCGCGGCTGGTTGAGTAAATAGGGTGATGCATCATCAATACGATCCATCGTTGATGGGTGTTCTCCAAGACCGATTTAAGCCAATTCCGTTGTTCAAACGCCGATGGTATTGATTGTATCCCATTGCTGTCCATACTTATATATCTTGTATTCTCATAGTCCCAATAGCATACACGGCCCAGAAAATTCGGTGGCCCGTTTTGCGGAAAAGAGAAATGATCCATCCATCTTTCGTCCAGCGTTTGGATGATTCCTTTATGATACTCATGGTTTCCAGGCGTGGCAATTATTGGTATGGTTCTGAAAAGAGAACCTCCCGCTTTGAACCACTCACCCCAGTAGGCATCGTGTGGACGTTCAATCATATCTCCGATGAACATGATAAAAGCTGCGTTTGGCTGGCTATTATATGCCCTGTGGAATAATTTTCCAGAAACACCATTGATTGAATCCTGCACATCACCAATAAATATAAATGAGTAGGCGCTGTCGGTGTGATTTGCAATTTTGAAATTATACCAATCAGACCAGAGATTTCCATTGGCAACCCTGTAAAGGTAAGTTTCACCGGCTTTGAGATTCCTGATCCCAACTCTGAAAAAGGAGGATGATCCTCCTGATGTCCTTACAATTTTTGAAGATGATGTATATAGTATAGTATCACCGGGGATGGAAATGCTTGTAACCTGAAGAAATCCATTTTGTGTTAGGGTGTCTCCCTGCCATGTTACGTCACGTGAGTTCAGCGGTTCGCCGGACCAGGTGAGAAGAATACGGTCGGGAGTGGCTGAAGGAGTATACTGAGGTTCCGGTGGATTGTAAAACCAGTTGTCCCATTTAAACCATACAGCCAGTAGAAGCAGGATCGGCAAACCAAGCCACAGCAGTTTTTTATTTCGTTTCATTTGTCAATACTTTTTCAAATTTACTTTTTTATTATAACATATAGGTACCCCCCATTTGTTTTGAACTATCTTTTTATACAATAATTCTTTGTTGTATTGTTTGGGTGTTTAGGTATCAAAAAGACAACAAAAACGGTTTGAAAATGTCAATATGCTATTGAAATAACTTAAATAGTATCTTGATGTTGATTTTATTGTGAAAAAATGAACTTTACGCTCGAAATATTAATAAAATGGAGTTAAAATCACAAAAAATGGGGTCTGATTGTTAATTTAATGTTATTTTGAGCATATACTACTAAAAAAATAGGGGATGATATGTAAACAAATATATTTTTGCGTCGTAATACTATTTAAAAAGGGGGTATCGCTTAAAAAAGAAGTATTATGCTTTGAATTGAGAATAGATTTTATTTACAGAATACCTTAGTTATTATTTAAATTAAAAAAGATGATTATGAAAAAAGTTTCCTTGTTCTTATTCGCAGCGATCCTCATGGCAGGATCCTTTGCAAGTTCCGCTCAAGATTCAACCGCCGTCTCCTCTGGAGGGTGGACTGCCGGAGCAGATTTAGTAAGCAGTTATATCTGGAGAGGTTCCAAAGCTGGTGCTTTCAGCATCCAGCCAACCGTAAAGTATGTCAACGGAGGTTTCACAATTGGCGCCTGGGGTTCGGGTGATTTGACCACAGGGGCGCCTGAAGAAGCCGATCTGTTCACTTCCTACGCTTTTAAATTCGGACTCTCATTAGGCGTGACTGATTATCACTACAACACTTCCAAACTTTTTGATTCAAGCAATCACGCTATTGAAGCAAACCTGGGTTATGCTGTTGGAAATTTTAGTCTGAGCGGTAACTACATCTTCAATTCTGCTTCAGGAGCAATTGGCGATGACAAATACGTTGAAGCTGCATACCAGTTTCCTACGGTGAAGCTATTTGTCGGAGGAGGTGACGGATGGTATACAAATGATGCATCCTTCCAGGTATGTAATATTGGAATTACTGCTACAAAGACGCTAAAAATCAGTGAAAGTTTTTCTATTCCGCTTTTCGGTTCGGTTATCGTAAACCCGAATAAGGAGCAGATCTTCTATGTGATTGGTATCTCTTTATAATTCACAAATAAAATTGATTAGTCATGAAAAAAATTGAAGCTATTATACGCAAAACCAAGTTTGACGATGTGAAAGAGGCCCTCAGCATAGCGGGTATTGAATTCTTTTCCTTCTGGGATGTACGCGGAGTGGGGCAGACCAGGGAGGAGAGAATGTACAGAGGTGTAGTTTACGATACAAGTACTATTGAGAGAACCATTCTATCCATTATTGTGCGCAATAAAAATGTTGAAAAAACGGTCCAGGCTATTATGAAATCGGGTAGAACCGGAGAAATTGGTGATGGAAAGGTATTTGTTTCAACAATTGATGAATCCTACCGCATCCGCACAGGTGAATCTGGCGATGAATCATTGTTTATCAAAGGGATAGAAGTATAAAAAACAACTGAAAAAATATAATCATGGACGAAATAACTCTTGCTACTTTAGCACAATCGGCGGCCGACATGGCGCGATCAATTGATACAGTGTGGGTACTAATAACTGCGGCACTTGTATTCTTTATGCAGGCTGGGTTTGCCTTTGTGGAGGCTGGATTTACCCGGTCAAAAAATACTGTGAATATTCTATATAAAAATTTGATGGATTTTGCAGTAGGTTCTATCATATTCTGGATCGTTGGATTTGGTTTAATGTTTGGGCCCGACCTGGGTGGTTTTATTGGTACGCCTGATCTTTTTTTCACAAAAGGATGGACTGGTGCAATTCCGGCTGAAGCATTTCTTATTTTTCAAACCGTATTTGCTGCTACTGCTGCTACAATTGTTTCAGGAGCAATGGCTGAACGTACGGAATTTAAATCGTACCTTATTTATTCACTAATAATTTCAGCTGTAATCTATCCTGTATCTGGTCACTGGATCTGGGGAGGTGGATGGTTGTCACAGTTAGCAACTCCTTTTCACGATTTTGCAGGATCAACAGTTGTTCATATGCTTGGTGGAGTAATTGCGTTAACCGGGGCATTGGCTTTGGGGCCACGTATTGGTAAATACGATGGTAAGAAAGTTAACGCTATTCCAGGGCATAACATCCCTTACGGAACACTTGGTGTATTTATCCTTTGGCTCGGTTGGTTCGGATTTAATCCAGGATCACAATTAGCTGCTTCTGGAATTGCTAATGCAGATGCTATTTCGCATATCTTTATTACAACCAATATGGCAGGTGCTGCCGGCGCTTTGGCTGGTTTGGGAATCAGTTGGATACGCTGGGGAAAACCAAGTTTAAGTTTTGCATTAAACGGTGCTTTGGCAGGATTGGTTGCTGTAACTGCAGGTTGCGATGCCGTATCAGATTCAGGAGCAATAGCGATTGGATTGATAGCCGGAACTGTATTGGTTTATGCTGTAACCTTTATTGATAATGTTCTTAGAATTGACGATCCCGTAGGTGCAGTATCTGTTCACGGTGTCTGTGGTGGTTTAGGAACAATCATGGTTGGCTTATTCTCACAAAGTGGGGGCTTGTTTTATGGACATGGAACAGCATTGCTAATTACACAGATTACTGGTGTAGTTGCTGTAGCCGCATTCGCTTTTGTAGCTGGATTTATTCTGTTTAAAGTACTGAAATCAACCGTTGGTTTACGTGTTCCAAAACGGATTGAAGAAGAAGGTTTGGATATCTATGAACATGGAGAAAGTGCTTACAATTGATGTTTTCTTAGACAATTTAGTCTGTCATATTTGAGAAGAGACCTGTTTGATAACAGGTCTCTTTTTTATTTAAAAAAATCGGTATTCTTAAAAACCGAAATGATTAGTCTGTCGAATAAAAGTAGTAAAACTAACATTGCCCCCTGCTATACAGGGGGCAATGTTAAATAAATGATATATAATACAGGTATACCCCCTATTAAAATATACAATAATCATTTAGAGTGTATTTTTGATCTTGTAATTGATTGTTCAAATAACTATTATTCGAACCTTAGAAATTAGGCAAATTTAGTTTGAAAACAAAACCAAAGTTGAATATTTAGTGTTAATCAGCATGAAAAAGAAAATCGACTTAGTTGTTTTTGTAATTAATGGATTGTGTGATTTAAATGTAAATGTTTCTGAAAGCTCATGGAGTACAGGAATAGTTTTGGTTAGAGGTAATTTTTGGCATGGCACATAAACTTAATCAATTTCAGCACTAAAAATCTATTTTAAACGCAGTATTGGTGTCTTCAGTAATTGTAAATCTATAATGTTTGGTTGTGCTTGATCTTTTAATTTGATTTGTTGAAATACAAAAACACAAGTGCGACATAAAGCCATTCACCTGCTTACTATTATGTATTGACTCCGGACACTGTTTCTAATTATAGATACCGCAGGTACATCTGTACCTTAACTACACACAATCTATTTCCATTCTAATGGAAATACTTCTAAACCATCATTAATTTTTTGCAGGTAATGCGATAATTATTATTTGATGGATACCAATTTCAATTTAGGCATTTTTGGATCAAAAGATTAAATGAATATAAAGCATTGGGAGGTTTTACTTCATATGTTAATGTTTATTGTTTGATCCTCTGATAATTGAATTTCACTGTCAGGGTGACCTGACGAAAAAGAATTTAAAAACAGTTAATACAACAAAAAATGAAAAAGATAGAAGCTATAATTCGGGTTTCAAAGTTCGAAGACGTAAAAGCCGCTTTGAAGGAAGTAGGTATTGATTTTCTTTCCTACTGGGATGCTACTGGTCTGGGAAACGAACTTCACATAGGAGAACGGGTGTACCGTGGAACTGTTTCTGATACAGAATACATACCACGACGAGTATTAAATATTGTCGTGAGAGACATTAATTTAAAGAAGACAATTGATTGTATTCTTGAACATGCAAAAACCGGAGTTGTTGGCGATGGAAAAATTTTTGTATGGGATATCAATGAATCCTATCGAATCAGAACGGGTGAATCCGGAGATACATCGTTATATAACCTCGATTAAGTAAAAAACCTAAAATCAAAGATCATGTACAAAAGAATAGTAATATTTTCGATATTCAGCTTATTAATGTTGGTACTGCCAACAGTGAGTTACGTTGGATCTGCATCATTGTATGCAGCTGATAAAGTTCCCGATCCTTCCGGTGTTACTACAGGAACAGCAAGCGATGTAGCTGCTGCCATTCCAGGCAAACCAACTGTGGATGAAATTGCCGCACAAGCAGGTCACAACAAGGTGTCCATTAATATGGTATGGTTACTGATTTGTGGTTTCCTGGTAATGTTTATGCAAGCAGGTTTCGCAATGGTAGAATCTGGTTTAACACGTGCAAAGAATGCTGCACATACGATGTCCATGAATATGATGGTCTATGCTTTAGGTATGATCGGTTTCTTTATTAGCGGTTTCGCTATCATGTTTGGTGGCATTGGAGCATTAGGCACATTAGGTGGTTTTGGTGGACTAGCCCATGAATTTACAATAAACTTATTCGGTCATTCGTTTGGTTTGTTCGGAATGCAAGGCTTTTTTCTTGCTGGCGGTGAAAATTATGACGTTGCTGTTTTTGGATTATTCCTTTTCCAAATGGTGTTTATGGATACAACTGCTACAATTCCAACAGGATCTATGGCTGAACGTTGGAAATTCTCTTCTTTCGCTATCTATGGCATTATTGTAGGAGCTATAATTTATCCTATCTTCGGAAACTGGGTATGGGGCGGTGGCTGGTTGGCAACACTTGGCAGCAATTTCGGCTTAGGTCATGGAGTAGTTGACTTTGCTGGTTCTTCAGTAGTTCATATGACAGGTGGTGTGCTGGCGTTTGTAGGAGCATCCATGATTGGGCCTCGTTTAGGTAAATATAACAAAGACGGTTCGCCTAACGCAATTCCCGGACATAATATTCCTATGGCAGTGATTGGTTGTTTTATACTTGCTTTTGGGTGGTTTGGATTCAACCCTGGTTCAACACTTGCCGGAGGTGATTTAAGAATTAGTGTAATTGCAGTTAATACGATGATTGCTTCCGCATTTGGTGCTTTTGCTTCAATGATTTACATGTGGTTCTTTAAAACAAAAAAGCCGGATCCATCAATGATGATCAATGGAATGTTGGCTGGTTTAGTTGCGATTACTGCTCCCTGTGCCTTTGTTTCTGTACAATCTTCTGCTCTTATCGGCCTGATTGCTGGTGTTTTGGTTATTGAAGCTGCATTCTTCATCGAGAAAAAACTTAGAGTTGATGATCCAGTTGGTGCAGTTGCAGTTCACGGTGTAAACGGCATGTGGGGTATTATTGCCTTAGGCCTTTTTGCAGACGGATCTTATGGCGACGGATGGAATGGTGTTGCTGGTACAGTAAAAGGTTTATTCTATGGGGATGCTTCACAGTTCTTTGCTCAAATCATCGGAGTATGTGTTAATATCATTTATGTAGCCTCCATTGGATGGATTGTCTTTAAAATAATTGATGAAATTGTTGGAAACAGAGTTAGTGCTCAGGATGAACTTGATGGATTGGATGTTCCGGAAATGGGAACTGAAGGTTATTCAGGTATGAAAATGGATAAAAATTCTGAAACTCCTTTATCAAGATAATCACTCGGATAGAATATTTTCTTTAAACAATTAAATTGTGATCTTTAGAACAATACTTCGGTAAATTTTAAGCTGCAATTTTGCCGTAAACCAATAGTTCTTTGACAATTTTTTGATTTTTTGGCGTGTTAGGGTTTATAGCAAACATGCACATAAATCGTTCGAGCATCATATTGT
>Ga0209430_1002416_pt1 | contig 12019 bp, 6 predicted proteins | sample BarGraIncub1133A_FD_184504 | JGI IMG/M metagenome (GOLD analysis project Ga0209430, IMG submission 184504) | Arctic peat soil microbial communities from Barrow, Alaska - Barrow Graham LP Incubations 11-33A (SPAdes) (version 2) | ecosystem: Environmental > Terrestrial > Soil > Wetlands > Peat... | reverse complement strand
GGGGCGGTCGATCTCGGTGTCGCGCGAGGGGACGAGGCGGAAGAGCGCCTGGTCGCGGAGCGGGTGGGTGAGCTGTTGGCCACGGGCCTCCCGGGGGAGCGCATCGCGGTCGCGTACGCAGATGCCGCCCGGCATACCGGCTGGTTGAGGCGCGCGTTCGACGACCGGCGCATCGACGCGGCCTGGGATGTGCGCGTGCCGGTCACTGAGACGCCCCTGGGACGCTCGATGCTGAGGTTGTGGTCCTTCTGCTCCGGCGGCATGGTCCGCGAGGATCTGGCGGCGTTCATGCGCTCGCCGTTCTCAGGGGTCGATGCCGAGGTGGCGGACCGCGCCGACGTGCGCTGGCGCTCGGGCCGCGTCGGGGGAGGGGAGCTCATCGGGAGTGCCGACCGGGCTCGACCGCTCGTCCGGCTCTGTACGAGGCTCTCCGGCCGCCCGGTCGATGCAGCCGCTGTCAGAGACTGGAAGCAATTGGCAGACGGTCTGCTCGCGAACGCCTACGGGCATGACGCGCCCGTGCCGGGTATGGACGGGGCGCTGGATGCCGCGGTCCATCGTGCGTTCTGCCAGGCGCTCGCTGTCGTGGCCGAGGGCGGTGACCTGACGATATCGGCGGCGGACCTGTGGTCGGCGTTCGAGAAGGCCTCCGTGAGCCCGGCGTCGCAGGAGGCACCGGGACGCGTCACCGTGACCTCGATGGACGGTCTGCGCGGTCGCGCCTTCGACGCCGTCATCATCGGTGGCCTGACCGCCGGCGAGGCGCCGCGGCAGGGGAGCGACGACCGGCTCGAGGGAGACGCGGTCCGTGGCGCGCTGGGCGCGCTCGGAATCACTTCCGACCCGGAGGAGCAGGCACGGATGGAGCGCCTCTCCTTCTACCTGGCCGTGACCGCCGCCACCGGCTCGCTCACGCTGGTACGCCGCGAGTCCGATGACGATGGTCGACCGCTGCGGCCCTCGGTCTTCTGGGAGGAGTTCCTCGACCTGTACCGGGAGCCCGGAGTCGCCCTTGAGCTATGCGACGGTCTGCCTCCGACGCGCCTGCGGGCGCCGCTGGACGACGCATCGGGTGGCGCCTGTCTGGCGCGCGGGGAGCTGGCCGACCCCGCGTCACTCGCGCTGCTGGGGACGATCGATGCCGTGAGTCCCGGCGAGGTGGAGCTCTACACGGGTTGTCCGTACCGCTGGTTCGTCGAGCGGAAGCTGCGGCCTCGCACGCCGGACGCCGAGGTGGACGTGATGGTCGCGGGTCTGGCGGCGCACAAGGCGCTCGCCACCTTCTACCGGGCGTGGACCGCGGACGGATCCCGGCCACGCGTCACCCCGCACACCACGGATCAGGCGCTCGCGCTCGCGCGCGCCGCGGTGCAGCAAGCGATCGCCGAATCGCCGGAACCGGCGACACTCGACGAGGAATGGTTGTTGGCTTCGGTCGAGCCGGGAGTGCTCGGCCTGGTCGAACGCGACGCGCGCTTCCTTCCCGATTTCGCGCCCACCCACTTAGAGTGGTCGTTCGGGCTCGAGGAAGGGGACGAGCCGATCGATCTGGGCGGTGTGCGGATCAAGGGACGCGCCGATCGCATCGACGTCGGCCCTCAGGGGCTCGTGGTCATCGACTACAAGCGCAGCAAGGCCAAGTCTCTGGCCGAGATCGAGCGCGAGGGTCTGGTCCAGCTCCAGCTCTATGCGGTCGCGGCGTCCCTTCGCCTCGGACTGCCCGTCGCCGGCGGGATCTATCGCAGCCTCTCGACCGGCGTCGATCGCGGCTTCGTCTCCAGCTCGGTCGTGGGATCGTTCTACGACAGCGACATTCGCGAGCAGTCGCAGATCGCCGGGGTGCTCGAGCAGGCGGTCGAGACGGCGCGCATCGCGGTCGCCGGAATGAGGCGCGGGGCGATCACCCCGGCGCCCGACGTGAGACGCTGCCCGTACTGCTCGGCACTCCCGTTCTGCCCCGAGGGGGTGCGCACGTGAGCGCAGCCGACCTCAACGCAGGGCAGCAGGCCGCCGTCGACAGCACCGCGGGCCGGATCGTCGTCAGCGCGGGTGCGGGATCAGGCAAGACCCGCGTACTCGCCGTGCGCTTCGCCGATGCGGTGCTCGCGGGAGAGGCGGCGGGAGCGGCTTCGCCCATGAGGTCGGTGCTGCTGATCACGTTCACCGACAAGGCGGCGGGTGAGCTCGTCGAGCGGGTTCGCAGGGTGTTCCTCGAGCGCGGCCGTCCTGAACTGGCCCGCGAGGTCGACGGGGCATGGATCTCCACGATCCACGGCTTCTGCGCCCGGATCGTGCGCCGCCACGCTCTCGAGCTTGGGATCGACCCCGCATTCGGCGTCCTCGCCGATCCCCAGGTCGGCGTGGTGCGCATGGAGGCCTTCGAGCGGGCAGCGATGGAGCATCTGTCCGATGCAGGGATCACGCACCTGATGGGGCTGCACGGCCCCGTGGTCCTCAGGGCGACGGCGTGGGCCGCATACGGGCGCATCCGCTCCATGGGCTCGGACGTCTCCGATGTGACGCCGTGCGCGCCGCCCGACCTGCGTGGCGCCCTGCGAGACCTCGTGCCCGTACTGCGCGACACGGTGGACTCGTACGGGGGGCTCGCGTCCAACAAGACCATCGACTCCAATGCCGAACGGTTCGTCGCCGCTATCGCGACCGCCGAGCGGCTGGCGGCGGGGGAGACCGACGGTGCGGCGGCGCTCGAGGCCGCCGGTCTCCACCCGGCGCACAAGGGAGCGATGCGAGGCGGCGATGAGACGAGGCAGCTCACCCAGGCCGCGAACCAGGCGCTCGAGCGCGCCTCCCAAGCGGGGGTCGACGCGCTCGCGGCCGTCGCCGCGGCATCCTGGTTGCGGCTTCTGGGGGCCTACGCGCGGTCATATGAGTCGGCGAAGGCGGTGCTCGGAGCCCTGGACTTCGAGGACCTGCAGCTCCTGACGCGCCACCTGTGGCGCGAGCATCCGGAGGCGGCGAAGCGCTATGCGCGGCAGTTCGCCCAGGTGATGATCGACGAGTTCCAGGACACCAACGAGCTGCAGTTCGAGGCGATCCGGCCCGTGTCCGGCCGGGGGCTGTGCATGGTGGGCGATGTTCAGCAGTCGATCTACCGCTTCCGCGATGCGGACGTCGGTCTGTTCATCGATCAGAGGCGCACCGCTGAGGTCGACGACGACGCACAGTCGTGTCGGCTCACGGTGAACTACCGGTCCCATCCCGAGCTGCTCACCACGCTCAACGCACTGTTCGAAGGCGACGGCTTCTTCGGCGCCGAGTACCTGCACCTCGACGACGCGGGCGACCGGCCTTCCGGCGTGTCATGGCCGGAGGGGGAGCCTCGCACCGAGGCGATCATCGTCGACAAGGCGGGGTGGGAGGGCAATGCGTGGCGCGAGGCCGAGGCGCGAGCGCTCGCGCGAAGGCTGCGGGTCGTAGTCGACGAGGGCCGGGCGGCTCCCGGTGACATCGTGGTGCTCGCCCGCGCGATGACGACCGCGGGCGTGTATGTCGAGGCCCTGCGAGCCGAGGGGTTCGAGGTCTTCGCGGGTGACACCGGCGGCTTCTACGCCACGCCCGAGGTGGCCGACGTCCGCTCCCTGCTCCGCGTGCTCGCCAACCCCTTGGACGGAGAAGGCGTGCTGGGGCTTCTGGCCGGTGGCCTCGGGGGGCTGTCGGATGACGCTCTCTACCTGCTCGCGGCCTCGCGGCCGCACGCGGACCTGTGGGCGGCGCTCCCAGCGGCGGGGGAGTCGGGGATAGGCGCGCGCGATGCGGAACGGGCGGCGCTCGTTCGCGCCACGGTCGATCTGTTGCGCGAGAGGCAGGGGCGCATGCGCCTTGCCGACGCCATCCTCTACGCGGTGTCGCGTCTGGGCCCGGAGGGCGGATGCCTGAGTCGCGGCGGCGCCCGGGGCAACCTCCGCAAGACGGTGCGCCTCGCCGCCGAGTTCGAGAGGATCACCCCGGCCGATCCGGCCGCATTCCTCCGCTACCTCGCCGACCGTGAGACCTATGTGCGCAAGGAGCCCTCGGTGGGTTCCGCGATCGAAGGCTCCGGGGCGGTGCGCGTCATGAGTGTCCACGGCGCCAAGGGCCTGGAGTTCCCGGTCGTGGTCATGGCGGACCTCGGGCATGGGCAGGCCCACACGTCGGATGCGTTCACCGTCGTCCGTGACGGCTCGTCCCTGGTGGCTGCCGCCGACGTCGGCAAGGCCGCGCCGGAAAAGTCTCCCAAGGCGTCTGCCTGGAGCCGGGGGGACGAGGAGGAGACGCGGCTCGACCTCGAGGAATCGAAGCGCGTCTTCTACGTCGCGTGCACCCGTGCGGAGCAGGTCCTCATCCTTACCGGCTCGACCCACCTGGACAAGCCGCCCGGTGATCGGACCGATATCGACCGGTTGCGCGCGGCGATCCGCGCCGCGGGCCCTTCCGGCGTGCCCGGTCTGGCGGTCACGGAGATCAGAGCCGGGGACGAGCCCGCCTTCGAGGAGGCCAGCGGGTCGGCTCCGGTGCCTGCGGCCGCCCGTGAGGCAGGCCCGTCGGCCCCGGCGATGGTGCTGCGCGATCCGGACGCGATCGCCGCGCCGGTCGAGACGTCGTACACGGCGCTCGCTCTCTACGAGCGGTGCGCCTACCGGTTCTTCGCCGAGCGGATGCTGGGGGTTGGATCGGCCGACGTCGCGGGTGGGGACGATCCCCGCGCGTTCGGCTCCGCTCTGCACGGCGCACTGCAGACGCTCGCCCTGGGCCGCGTCGTCGACGATCGCCGGTTGCGGGCGCTCGCTGCGACGCATTCCCTGGGCGACGTCGGGATCGGGCGGCTCAGTGCCGCCATCGAGGCATTCACGGCTTCGCCGGCGGGGCGGCTCCTGGGGCGCGGGAAGCCCGAGGTCCCCTTCACGGTGAGCGTCGCGGGCGGGATCGTCGCCGGCAGCATGGACCTGGTGGTGCGCGACGGCGACGAGGCGACCGTGGTCGACTACAAGACGGGGTCGTCCGAGGGCTCGGACGGCACGCGCTACTCCCAACAGGCGGACATCTACGCGCTGGCGCTGCTGGTCGCGGGATGCACCGCGGTCACGGTGCGGTTCGTGAGGGTCGAGGCGGGTTGCGACGAGACCGTGTTCACCTTCGGCGTCGCGGATCGCGCATGGATAGCGACGCGCATCGAGGCGGCCTTCGCTCGCATAGGCCGCGGCGAGTTCGAGCGGCTGGGTTCGTTCGACGCGGGGGTCTGCCCGGACTGCCCGGTCTCGGGCGGGCTGTGCCCGGTCGTCCATCCCGGTTCGAAGCGACCACGCGAGCGCTGATCGAACCTAGGCCTCGTGTCGCTGCCGCAGCTGTCCGCAGGCCGCGTCGATGTCAGTCCCGCGCTCGACGCGCACGGAGGTCTCGACGCCGGCCTGAAGCAATGTGTCCCGGAACAGGGACACCCGCGCAGCGACGGAGCGCTCGAGTCCTGCGTCGGCCACGGGATTCACCGGGATCAGGTTCACGTGCGCGAGCATCCCACGGGCGAAGGCGACCAGCGCCCCGAGTTCGGCATCCGTGTCGTTAACCCCGGCCGCCAGCGCGTATTCGAGTGTCGGCCTGCGTCCGGTGTGCTCCGAGTAGGCGACCAGCGCCTCACGAAGCGCCTTGAGCGGCACTCCTCTCACCCCGGGCATCAGGCGGTCTCGTGTCGCCTGGACCGCCGAATGGAGCGACACGGCGAGTGTGAACTGCTCCGGTTCCGCGGCGAAGCGGCGGAGCCCCGCGATGATCCCGCAGGTCGAGACCGTGATGTGCCGGGCGCCGATGCCGGGGCCGTCCTCGGAGTTCATGAAGCGCAGCGCCGCCAGGGTCGCGTCGTAGTTGGCGAACGGCTCGCCCTGGCCCATCGCGACCACGTTGGAGACGCGTCGACCAAAGTCGTCGGCGACCAGCAGGACCTGGCGCACCATCTCGCCACCGGTGAGGTCGCGCGTGAAGCCGGCGCGACCCGTCGCGCAGAACGTGCAGCCCATCGCGCAGCCGGCCTGCGTCGAGAAGCACACCGTAAGGCGGTCCCCGTCGGGCAGGCCGACCGTCTCGACCGATGTGCCGTCGTCGAAGCGCACGAGGTACTTTCGCGTCCCGTCGGCGGAGACCTGCCGGGCGGTCACCTCGGCGCCGCCGATACGGTAGCGGGCGGACAGCTCCTGGCGCAGCGACTCGGGAAGGTCGGACATCGAGTCGAAGTCGGTCGCGCCGCGCCCGTAGAGCCAGCGCACCACCTGCCCGGCGCGGAAGCGCGGTAGCCCGAGCGCGCCGAAGGCCTCGGCGATCTGCTCGCGCGAGAGGGAGCCTATGTCGCAGCGGGTGTCCACGGGCGCCACTCTAGCACCGGGAGGGGAGAAGGACGCGCCACACGGATCGTGGCGCGTCCTTCTTCTGTCGTGTCTTGCGATGCCGGCTGGGACTAGCCCTCGAGCTCCTTCAACGCCGCCTCGTAGGCGGCGCGGTGCATCCCCTCGAAGGAGCCGACGCGGCGGAAGTAGAAGGCGATCTCGGCGAAGCCCTCCGCCTCGGCCTCGTCCGCGAAGCCCGGGTACATCTCGCGGAACTCGTAGCCCTCGCCTTCGACAGCGGCACGCAGGTTCTCCGCCGTCGATCCGGCGCCTCCCATGTAGGCGAGGTGGCCGAGCGCGTGGGCGGTCTCTTCAGCCGCGGCGTGGTCGAACGCCGCGACCGCAGCGGGCGCGCCCTCGAGTTCGGCGATGCGCGACCACAGCGTGTAGCGGCGGTTGGCCTGCGACTCGCCCGCGAACGCCGCAGCGAGGTTGCCCAGCGTCTTCGATCCGCTCAGGTCGCCGGGACCCTCGTACTCGGCGAAGAACTCCTTCGGCACACCGCACACCGGACATGTTTCCGGCGCCGGGCCGACGTGCAGGTATCCACACCCCTTGCAGCGATACATGCTGACCATCTCTTCGGTCCCCTTCCGTCTCGGATCGTGTGGCGAGAGCGCTCCGACCGGGGCGCGATCCTCGCTTGTGCACGGACCTGTGCGGCCCCGGTGGTTCCCGGGCCAGCCTACGAGAGCGACGTCGGCTTGTCCCCGACGACCATCTCGATAGTGATCTTCGCGCGGTTGCGCCACACCTTCAGCGTCACGCGGTCTCCGACCTGGGTCCGCCGCACCTGAAGGATGAGGTCGTCCATCGAACGGACGGGCACGGTGCCCACGGCCAGCACGACATCATCGACCTTCAGGCCCGCCTTCGCCGCTCCGGTGTCGGGGAAGACGGTCTTGATCAGCGCACCCTCCGGCTTGGTCAGACCGAGTCGCTTGGCATCGGTGGCGCTGAGGGTGAGGCCCTCCACACCGAGGAACGGGTGGGTGGCCGTCTTCCCGGCGATGAGCTCGTCCGCGATGCGCAGCGCCGTCTTGGCCGGGATGGCGAAGCCGACGCCCGCGCTGGACCCGGAGTCGGAGTAGATCGCGGAGTCGATGCCGACAAGGCGGCCGCTGCGGTCCACGAGCGCGCCGCCCGAGTTCCCGGGGTTGATGGCTGCGTCGGTCTGGATCACGTCGACCAGCGGATAGGCCGACGCGGAGGTGTCCAAGCTGTAGTTGCTGGTGATCGACCGGTGCAGCGCAGAGACGACGCCGCTCGACACAGAGTGCTGCAGCCCGAACGGCGATCCGATCGCGATCACCATCTGTCCTACGGCGAGCTTCTCGGAGTCGCCTAGGCCGATGAGCGGCAGCTTCTTGCCGATGCGGACCACGGCGATGTCGGTCTCCGGGTCGGCGCCGATCAACGTCGCGTCGTAGCGCTCGCCGTCCGCCGGGGTCACGACGATGGCGGAGGCGTCGGTGATGACGTGGTTGTTCGTGATGATGTAGGTCCCGCCGTCGGTCGTCGACTTGTACGCGACACCCGACCCCGTGCCCTCGCTCGGCACGTCGGGGTGGCCTCCCGGCAGCCCGCTGGCGGCGCTCGAGCCGGTCACGTCGATGTTCACGACCGAGGGCAAGGCCACGGCCGCGGCGGCGGCCACGGGCTCATTCGTTGAGGAGAGCACCGGACCGGTGACGGTCGGCTGCGACTGGTCGTACCAGCGCGATGCGGTCACGCCTGCCACGCCCCCGACGACGGTGGCAGTGAGCACGGCGGCCAGCAGAAGGGTCACGACGAGCATGATCGGTACGCGCGGGCGGGGAGCGGCCGGGACGGGTCCTGCCGCCGTGGTCGGAACGGCCTGCGCGGGCATCGGGGAAACGGCGTCGGGTTCGACAGGTACCGGAGGGGCGTCGACCTGACCGGTCGGATCCACGGGAACCGGCAGGGTAGAAGCAGGGGGCTCGGGCGCGTGCTCTTCCGACGGGACCTGCCAGGTGGTGTCGTCGCTCACTGGGTACTCCCTCTGTCAGCGGATGATGTGAGTCTACCCATCGCGCGCGTCACGCGTGTGAAGAAGCGATGGAGCCGGGCGAGGAGGCTCTATGAGCGAGGCGTCGCGCCTCGTTTGTCGCTGTGGCGGCGCTCGCGTAGACTTCGACGCAGCCATCACCAAGCGGGAGGGACCAATGAGCGACGCGGAACTGCCCCAGGACGCGGAACTGCCCCAGCAGCCTGCTGCGGCCGATGAGCCGGCCGGAGAGGGCGACGACCTGCTGATCATCCCCGGCGGGATCGACGCCGACGAGCCTGAGGGCGCGCCCGACGACCCTGCGCCGCTTGAGCCCGAACCCGAGTCCGAACCCGAGTCGACCGACGTTGCCGGAATGGATCCCCTCGAGGGTGAGGTGCCTGTCGCTCCCGAGCAGGCGCCGCCGGTGGCGGAAGCACAGTTCACCCTCGACGAACTCGTCGCCGAGATGGCCGGCGTGTCCGCCGCGACGACCGATTCCCAGGCGAACGCTGAGCCGGTGGTCGCCCAGTGGGTCGACCCGCTCGTGGCCGTGATGTCCGAGGCGTTCGAGGAGGTCCCCGTCGAGTCCGAGATGTGGACCCGGCTCCCGTTCTGGATCCTCGGCGCGACGTGGGTCCTGTTCACCGGCGCGATCACCTACCTGCTGTGGCCCACCGCCAAGGCGGGCCTCACGGGCAGCCCCCTGTACGGCGTTCTGGTCTACGGCGGAGTGGTCCTGGCGGTCGTGGGCGCCATCACGGGCGCGATCGTATGGTCGCGCGCCCGCGTCCGCTGCGCATCGCCCGACCGCGGTGTCGTCGGCCGCGCCATCCTGCTACGGGCCGCCGGCTGGACAGCCACGGGCGTCGCGTTGTGGGTGGTCTCGATGATCGTGTTGAGCCTCCACTCGCTCGACGTGATCCCCTGAACCGTCTCATAGCCACGAGGTGCTGACGTGAACGATCCCAAGCGCGTCGCTGTCCTTCTGGGCGGCCGGTCCGCCGAGCGTGAGGTCTCGCTCAACACGGGCGCCCAAGTGGCCTTCGCTCTCGCCGGGCGCGGCTTCGAGGTCGTGAAGGTCGACACGGGTCTACCCGGGTTCGTGGCCGCCATCGAGGCTGCGGGTGCGGATGTGGCCTTCATCTGCCTTCATGGCCGGTTCGGCGAGGACGGTACGATCCAGGGCCTCCTCGAGCTGCTCGACCTCCCGTACGTCGGTTCCGGCGTACTCGCGAGCGCTCAGGCGATCAACAAGGTGATGAGCAAGCACCTGTACGCGATGGCCGACCTCTCGACCCCGCCCTACGTGGTCGTGAGGCGGGGCACCCCCTACGACGTCGACGAGATCACCGACGCGCTCGGCGGCAAGACCGTCGTGAAGCCGGCGGATGAGGGGTCATCGGTGGGGATGACGATCGTAAGCGACCCAGCACTGCTCGGCGCCGCGATCGAGCGCGCCTTCGGGTTCGACACGCTGGTCCTCGTGGAACGCTTCGAGGTCGGCGTCGAGGTCACCATCGGCGTGATCGGCAACCAGGACCCTGTCGCGCTGCCCACACTCGAGATCGTCCCGGAGAACGAGTTCTACGACTACGAGTCGAAGTACGTCCCGGGGATGTCGAGCCACATCATCCCGGCCCGCGTGAGCGACGCTGCGCGCCTCGAGTGCCAGCGGCTCGCCGTCGAGGCCCATCGCGTACTCGGCTGCGCCGGCATGTCGCGCTCCGACACCATCGTCACCCCTGCCGGCGACGTCTTCCTGTTGGAGACGAACACGATCCCCGGGATGACCAAGACGAGCTTGCTGCCCGACGCCGCCGCCGCCGCCGGGATCCCGTTTCCTGAGCTCTGCGAGCGGCTCGTCGCGCTGGCGCTCGAGGACTGGGCGGACCGGCGGGGCTAGACCCGCGCCGGCGCTATACCACGAACTCCCCGTCGATCATCGTCCCCGTGAGCGGCAGTTCGACCACGAACGTGGCGCCTCCGCCGGGGGTCTCCTCGACGCGTGCGGACCCGCCGTGGTTGTGCGCGATGATGCTGACGATGTAGAGGCCGAGGCCGATTCCCGACCGCCCATCTCCGCCGTGCAACTGCGCGAAGCGCTCGAACACCATCTCGCGTTCATCGGCCGGGATCCCGGGGCCGTGGTCGATGACCTCGAGGAATGCGCTGTGCTCGTCGCACCTGATGCGCACCAGGATCGGCTCGGGCTCGGGCGAGTACTTGTAGGCGTTCGTGACGAGGTTGACGAGCAGCTGGCGGAGCCGCTTCTCCTCACCCAAGACGATCGGCTCGCACTGCTGTTCGAGCAGGAGCGGCCGCTCTGCGTGCGTTGGGGCCAGCGACCCCACGACCTCCTCGGCGAGCGCGCTGAGCGACATCGGGACGAGGTCGGACGGCGCCAGCAGCTCCTCGGCGCGCGTCGCGGAGAGCAGGTCCTCGAGCAGGTCGGCCATCCGCGCAGCGTTGCGCCGTGCCGCGTCGATCGCGCGCGCTCGCTCCGCATCGGTCATCGGCCGCTGCAGCAGGTCGAGGTAGCCGATCACCACCGTCAGCGGGGACCGCAGGTCGTGGCCCACCAGCGAGACGATCTCGGCCCGGATCGACGAGAGCCGTCGCTCCTCGGTCACATCACGCGCCGTGAGAAGCACCTGTTCGTGCCGGACGTCCGCGTGCCGCACGGCATCGACCGCATACCAGCGCTGGCTCCCGTCGGGAGACAGGAGCGACACCGTCGCGCGCTCGACGAGTGCGCGCTCGACGAGCTCCGCGCCCGCGAGTTCGACCCCGTCTTCCGTTCGGATCACGACCCCGGACATCGCGCCTGACGCGCTGTGGCCGACGAGGTGATCTTGTGGCGCGCGGAAGGCAGTCGCCGCGGCCGGGTTCGCGATGACCACGCGATCGTCCTGCAGGACGATCTTCACCTCGGGAGACTCGTTGACGACCACGCCGAGGGTCTCATCCGCGTACTCGGCCTCGGCGACGGCCTTCTCCAGCTCGATGCGTCGGGCGTCCAGGCTCCCGATCAGCGTCTCGATGACCGCAGCAAGCTCCTGGAACTCGGTCGGCAGGACCGGGTCGTTGAGCGGCAACTCCTCGGTGTCGACCAACCCCTTGGAGGCCGCGTCCGCCCGCCGACGCATCTGCCGGATCATGCGGCCGATCGGGCGGCGCATGATCCCGGCGAGCCACAGCCCCAGCCCCAGCCCGATCAGCAACGCTGCCGCCCCGGCGAGCACCGCCGAATCGGTGGCGACGGAGGAGATGCGCGTGCCCCGGGGGTCGCGGTCGCGGAGTTCGACGGTCCCGACGGAACCGCCTCCGGCCGCGGGCAGGTCGGCGACCACCACCACGACGGGACCCGCGAATCCGTAGGAGACCGGCGTGCTGCTTCCGGGAAGGGCAACGAGCTTCAGGCCGGCGGGAAGGTACCCCGGTTCGTGGAGGCTGACCAACACGGTGCGCATCATCGTGTCGTAGCGGGCCAGCCGGGACGGGCCCAGGAGGCGCGCGGCGATCAGGTAGCCGACGCTTTGCGAGCCGTCGGGCGCGACGACGGGAGATCCGTAGACGGGAGCGACGCCCCCCGTCAGCCTCACCAACCCCGTGGTCTCCCTCGAACCCAGCGCCGCCA
>Ga0209430_1002414_pt1 | contig 12027 bp, 9 predicted proteins | sample BarGraIncub1133A_FD_184504 | JGI IMG/M metagenome (GOLD analysis project Ga0209430, IMG submission 184504) | Arctic peat soil microbial communities from Barrow, Alaska - Barrow Graham LP Incubations 11-33A (SPAdes) (version 2) | ecosystem: Environmental > Terrestrial > Soil > Wetlands > Peat... | reverse complement strand
TTAATCATGGCATTAAAGGCGGCATGAGCCGAACCCAATCCCATGAAGCTTTTGCGGTAGAATCTGGCTATTGGCATTTGTATCGTTTCAATCCAAGTTTAAAAGAAGCAGGTAAAAACCCATTCATTTTAGATTCAGACGAACCGGATATTGATAAATTTTCCCAATTTTTAGACTCGGAAGTTCGTTATACTTCCTTGAAACTGACATTTCCGGAAGTTTCTGAAACGCTTTATGCTAGAGCGAAAGAAGAAGCACTGGAACGCTATATGGGTTACAAATGCCTGGCTGAAAACAAAACAAATAACTCTAAAAAGTTTTATTCACTTCGTTGTCAACAATCTCAGAAAGGGAATGTCCCAAGTTTTGTGTAAACTCAAAAAACTGATATAGTGAGAATTAATATTAAGGGATAAATGGCGACAAACCGCCATTTGTCCCTTAATTGCATTATACATGGATTTTCCGGCAAGTCAATAAGAAGCACAAAATATACGATTCTCTGCCTCAATTGGAATCTGATAGAATAATCTTCAGTCTAACCGGTCCGCATGTAAATCTCCAGCTGAGAGTGGATTTTCCCCCAGTCCCTGCGATTCTGGGTCCATTTTTTTGTCACATCGATCATGTCCAGATTCAGCATTTTCATCAGACTGTCATCGGTTGGAAAAACAGATTTGCTCTTGGTGACTTTTCTCATTTGACGGTTGAACCCCTCAATGAGATTAATCGTGTAGATCAGCGTTCGAACCTCCTTTGGATATTTATAATAGGTGGCCGATGAGCCCAGTCTTCTCGCCAGGATACGGCAATTTAAGCATATTTAGCATGCCATTTTTCTTCAAAAGTGTCCAGTTCATACAGTGCTGATTCCTCAGTGGGAGCCGTATAGAGCGTTTTTTAGTCAGAATTAAAGGGGTATGTCTTACGATCGGAATGTCTTTCATTTGTTTCAGGAAATACCTGTTTTTCTTAAATACCCACTTGCGATTTCCACATACTTTCCAGTATTTGTCTTTTATCCAGCGTTTTTCTTTCTGTACAATGGGAACCCATATCTATGTACCGAAACATATTTAAAAACAGCAACCCTCAATCTGTTGCCTAAAAGTTGGCTAAATAATCGAGTGGGTAAATTAGTCAATACATTGTGTTGCGCCAGATGTTTTAGACTTCCTTCGACATCCTTTAGATGAGTAATGTCTCTTGATACTGCTACAAATCCAATCGAATAACCGTTCTTGTCCCTACAGTCAGAGGCAGAAAAAATTATCGGAATCCTGTTGTTACTTTTAGAAACAAAATAAGTATCTTTGTTGCGGATCGGACTATATTTTAAAGAGTTCCCGATATTGGACATCTCCAATTGAGTGTCCACGGGAAAAAGAATCTCCAGTGGTTTTCCGATTAACTCCGTACTGTCATAGCCCAATAAACGTGTTGTTTCAGGATTAACACTGACAATTTTTCCCTCGGGACTAACCAGAACCAGATTGAAGACGTTTGAATCACTATTATCCAGCCATATTGGGTATATAGATAATCATTGCCTAAAAATTGACCGTTAAACGCCTGATAGATAAAAACCACCGGTGGAAAATACATAACAACGTATATCCACCATTTTTTAAGAAGTTGCTCTTTTTTAGTATAGTTCAGAAAAAAATGAAAAGAAAGACCCGCAAAGGTTGTGATACCGATGGCACCCAATATACCCGCAAGAAACCGATACTGGGCATCAGGAGAAATCACGATGAATACAACCGAAAGTGACCAAAGTGCGAGACTCAGACTGAACAGTGCAAAGACGCGATTCAAAACAGCATTTCGGTCTAAATAAATTACATAAATTCCGCTTAATAAAAATGTAATGGAACATAACAATAATAGGTGCACAAAAAATAACATGGTTTCCCCTTGAATTTTTCATCAGTAGCTGTCAATTGCGATATTTTTGGCACTATTACTCATGTTTCCATCAAACTTTCCATTCTTTAAAATTTATAGTTTGTTAATGATTACCACACTTTTCCCATGACCTTTTCAACAAATATTCTAGCAATTCCCGGATTAAATTGCGTCCCTGAACATCTTTTTATTTCCTTGATGGCATCTTCTTCGCTTAGTGCATCGCCATAAGTTCGGTAGCTCGTCATCGCATCATAAGCATCCGCAATCCCGATAATACATGCCTGTACTGAAATATTGTCACCCTTAAGTCCCAATGGATAACCCTGGCCGTCCCATTTTTCCTGATGTTGCAGAACATACGTCGCCAATTCCATAAATTCCGCTGAGGAATTTAATATCCGATACCCAATTTCCGGATGCCTTTGGATTTCTTTCCACTCGGCATTATTTAATTTTCCATGCTTATTTAGAATTTTTTCATCAATCCCGATTTTCCCGATGTCATGCACGAGTCCTGCCAGTCTGATTTGATTGACCATTTCTGTTTCAAAACCCATTTGAAGGGCAATCGCTTCACAAATTTCACTGACTCTTTTTGAATGCAACATTTCTCGGTTGTTTTTTTCATAGAGTGTCCGCATCACAAGATCAACGGTCTTGGAGATTGTCCCGAAATTTTGATAAAGTTTATGCATATACAAATTATTTTTAGCTTGTCTGAAAATATCCTGAATGCTTTCTTTCTCATCATTTTTAGTTGCGTGTCCAAATGCAATTGAAATTCCAAAGGCTCCAACTTTTTCATCCGCTTTATGATCTTTGATGCGTTTAATGATGCATTCTGCTCCTAATGCATCAGTCTTAGGTAGAATGATAATAAATTCATCCCCACCCAGTCTCGATACAGCATCATTCCCTCGGCAACCTGCGGTAATTTTTTTCGCAACTTTTTTAATCACATCATCACCCTTTGCATATCCCAATGCGTCGTTAATTAATTTCAACCCGTTGATATCTGCAATCAGAATGGTCAACGGCAGGTTTTTTTTCGTATCCAGCCGCACTAACTCTTCTTCATAGAACCTGCGGTTAAAAAGTCCAGTTAAAAAATCATGATAACCGACATAGAGGATTTCTTCCTGTTTTCTCTTCTCTTCGGAAACATCTCTGAATACAACGACAACTCCACTGATGTTGCCATTTTCCTCTAAAATTGGTGCTGCACAATCCTCTATTGGCCGGTGGCTTCCATCTTTCGAAATCAGAATAATATGATTTGAAAGTTCAACGATTCTTCCAATACTGAGGACTTTATTGATGATATTATCGGATTTATCGCCGGTATACCCGTTAATGACAGTAAAAACATCTTCAATGGGTTTACCCATTGCTTCTGCCTGGGTCCAGCCGGTCAGCAACTCCCCAATTTTATTCAAAAGCACAATCTTTCCTTGCTTGTCGGTGGATATGACCCCATCTCCAACCGATTGCAACGTCGTTTCCAATGAATTCTTTTCATTCAAAAGGGCCTGTTCCAGCCTTTTATGTTCGGTGATGTCATGGAAAGTCCAGATTTTTCCATAATATTTTCCGTTTTTGTCCAAAACAGGGGCGGAATATCTCTCAACGATCATGTCATTTGTAAATTCTATTTCATCCTGACTGGTCTCATCTTGGTGATCATATAAATACAATACCTTTTTCAGAAATTGTTCCGGGTCTCTGGCCTTGCTGACGACGTATTCAAGCAATAACGCATCATCCACATCATTGATGATATGCTGGGGAACGTTGAACATCTCAAAGACACGTTGATTGGCGAGAATCCTTTTCTGCTGCTCATCGACCACCAGTATCCCGTCAAGGGATGCATTCGCCTGTGCTTCAAGAAACATGGTCTTTGATTGCAATTCATTCATCATCTGCAAATACTCACTGATATCCTGAATACTTTCAATGGCACCAATTGTGTTCCCGATCTGATCATAGATTGGTACTGCCATAGCATGAACCCATGCCCCACTATTATTGTAAAGAGCCGGACAAAATACGTCCGCTTTAATCACATCACCTTCACGGATGAGGTTCGAATACCTGGATGCAATCTGATCATCATCATGAAAAACTAAATCCATCAACTGGGGTTGTGCCTTCCCATAAAACGGCATACTATAAGCATGACCGTCCTTACCGAGCATCTCTTTGGCAGGAATGCCCGTCATTTTTTCAATGGCATTATTCCAAATGATCACTCGCTTCTCATTATCAATGGCCAGGATAGCATCTGGCAAAAATTCGATGATGTCTGATAATTTTCTCTCGTAGGTTTGTAAAGCATCTTTTGCCTGCTTTTCTTTGCCAATATCATGACTCATCTGTCATACCCCTCCTCTTTTTTATCAATCAAAGGACATTTTTTCAACTTATAAATCTTGTTGAATGCATGGAAAATACAGCCAGATATCACATCTCCGCTATTTTCGATCATTCATTTTTTGCATCTTATTGTGATACATCTTTTTATCTGCCACTTATATGACATCATTTGCACTTATTTTGGTTTTCACACTTATCTTTAATATACCATAACTAAAAGAATGTTTATAGGGTTTTAACACTTTTTTGTCATACGCTTCTAATTATCATTTATTCATTTGATTGCTTTTTCAACATCCGAATCAGGACACCCCGAAAAAATAATGAGAAACTCATCTCCCCCATACGACTTACCACATCAAGAAAACATACTGACAAATGAATGCCCCTCTTTGACACCAGATCTAATTCTTTCTTCCATATCATAAATCCAGTTCTACGGTTTGAAACTGTTTCTCGCATAATTCAAAACGGAACTTTGAATTATGTTGAAAAGCTGATGCGATACTTGATTGGCTTATCCTTGATTCCTACATGGTACGGTTGGAACCAACCGCCCAGACACCATGGTTCCTTTAGCCGGTATATTTAGTATGTCCACTTAATCATCAGCTAGCACTTTGGAAAGCCCTACAGAAATAATGAAAATCCATTTTTTTAAAAAATAAAAAAGCGACCTTTTTACAGGTGAATACTTGAAATCTCATTAAATTTGTCGTGCATACGCAAGGTATTCCTCCAACAAAAAAAGAGCCGAATCGGCTCTAATATGAGAAAAAATGGTGTTCCCTGGGCGTACCCTCCCGTATGCACGACATTAATCAAGGCAAAAGATCGATTTTAATTTAGAATCACCTAAGAATTTATCGCATTATTCGGCAAATTTCTATGATTCGCATTAAAATATTGTCACTTTTTTAGGTGCCTGTGCCGTTTTTGACTACATACTTTTACTCCTTAAACTCTGCTTTAAGTTTTTGATACATTGGGTCATCAGGATACTTTCCGATAATTTCATCTAATGCATTTTTATAAATACTGGTATTAATATAATCTTCAATTTTTTTATCTGAAGAAATATATCCAGCTTTGTTCATTAATCCCCAGAACTTAACTACCGCTGCTTTATCTGGGTTAGGATTACTGTCTGTATATGGTCCATATACTTCTGTCCTAATAACATCTTTATCAATCTGTACATATTTTGATATAATATCAATGGATTCATTTTCATTAGTCTTGTAGAATTCATATGCCCTTATCAAAGCTCTCGAGAAAGCTTGATAATCTTCTGGTTGCTCATTAATTTTTGAAGTTAAAGCAACGGATCTGCAGCATGTATGATTTTTGTAAAGTTCACCGCTCTGCTTTGCAATTGCTAATCCTTGTTGTTCCGCCAAAGTTCTAAAGGGGCTCCAAACAACGCCGGCATCAACACTCCCTTTTTTTACTGCCTCAAGTACTGCCGTAGGTGTGTCAAACTCTACCACTGTTAAATCTTTCTTCCAGTCTAGTCCTAGCTCTTCAAGTGCGCCCCTTAATACAACATCCCCTGTAGCAAGTCTAACTGTTCCTATTGTTTTTCCTCTATAGTTATTTAAATCTTTGTATTGCTCCACATTTTCTGGCTTTGCCACAATGGCTGCGCCTTCTGAACCTACACCTCCATATATGGTAAGGTCAAAATCTTTTGATATAAAGGTAAGCGGGGCAGCTGTTCCAAATGGACCGGTTTCAATCTTACCAGCATTTATTGCATTTAATCCCTCACCGGAATTGGCAAATAGAAATAATTTTACATCAAGACCTTCTTCCTCAAAATACCTCTTTTCTTTGGCAACATAATAAAGAACATCCTCTGTTGTAGCAAGATAGCCGACATTAAATTCTTTTATTTGTTTGGTTTCAGCCTGATTTTTATTTGTTGCAGACACTGCCTTCTCACTGGATTTATTTTGTGTACAACCCACCATTAGTGAAAGACTTAAAATTAATAAAATCCCGATACCAAAAATTTTCTTTTTCATTTAAAATTACTCCTTTTTTATTTCATAGTTCAATAAAAATGCGTGTTTCCATTAGCAACTATTTCTTCCATCGTAGTAACCATTTTTCAAGTTTATTAAGTCCAAAGGTTAATACCGTGGCCACTAAACCGATAAAAATTATACCGACGATAACTCTAGGATAATCTCCAAAATCAGAAAAATACTTTACATACCATCCAAGTCCCGAAGTTGCCCCTATCATTTCAGCAGCGGTTAATAGTATAAATGCCATCACTAGTCCAATATTGGCACCATTAAAAATATATGGCAAGGTCGCTGGTAAAATAATTTTAAACAACATTGTTCTCTCGCGAACCTTTAAGACTTTAGCGGAATCAATAATACTTTTATCAACATTAAATAGTCCATTTAATGTGTTAATAAACACTGGCCAAAAAACCCCTATAAATATTAAAAAAACAGAGGCGCCTTTAAATGTAGGAAGAATTGCTATCGCATAGGGAATATATACAATTGGGGGTATTGGAGCTAGTACCTTGGTTATAGGATCTGCTGCTCTAAATAATCTTTTTCGCCAACCTATAAATAGAGCAAGTGGAATTGCTAATAGCAATGCAAGAATATATCCTACTGCTAATAATTCCAGAGAACTTATTAACCCAGTTATTAGCTTAGGAAAGTCTAATATGAAAAGGTTTGCTATCACAGATGGCGAAGGATATAAATTCTGATCTAATAAATCAAGCTTCGCTGTGACCATAGTCCATACAATAATGATAATATAAAAGATACTTATAATATCGCCTTTGGTTTCTAATTTCTCCTTATTTTTTTGAAATGCAATGGATAATAAATAAAATAATTGTATTGTGCCAATTAAAATAAATAGAATCAGGTTACCATCTTCTATTCTTTTATTTGGCACAAATTGAAGCAACAATATTAATATAAATAAAATATTCGGAATATTTATTAGCTTTTTGATTACTCTCTCCTCTTATGCTTAAAGAATAACTTCAGCACTACATATTTATTGGATTAATTCATCATAAAATAAACTGATCAGTTTATGTCTCAGATTAGCATACTCTTTAGTTTTGATAATTTTAGTGCGATCTCTTGGTCTTTCAAAATCTACGTTTATTTCTTTTTTTATGGTACCAGGTCCAGTGCCCATAACAATTATTCTGTCAGATAATAATATCGCTTCATCAATATCATGGGTTACTAGAACAACAGTTTTATTCTTATCAACAGTATCCCAAAGCTTAAGCAGTAATTCTTGAAGTACTACCCTATTTTTTGCATCGACTGCTGCAAAGGGTTCATCCATTAAAAACACACTGGGGTTTCTTGCAAAGGTTCTTGCAATTGCAACTCTTTGTTTCATTCCTCCTGATAATTGAGCTGGAAATTTGTTTGCAAAGTCTGACAAACTAACTAACTCCAAATAATCATCGGCGATTTTTTCAATTTCTTTTTTGCTCTTATCTTTAGAAGCCTGCTTTATTCCAAAGGTTATATTTTTCTTGGCACTCATCCAGGGAAACAAGGAGTAATTTTGGAAAACAATGCCACTATCTATTTCAATCGCTTGCACTTCTTGTTCATCGTATAATACATATCCGTCAGATGGTAAGCTTAAACCTGCAAGGATGCTTAATAAAGTGCTTTTCCCGCAACCGCTTGGACCTATAATGCTTAAAAATTCGCCTTCTTTAATGGATATGTTAATATCTTTAACCGCAGTATAGTCATTGTTTTTTTCCTTGTAAGTTACTGTAATATCTTTTAATCTTATTTCACTCATAAGTTCTTAGGCCTATTTTTAGATAGCCTTCCGACCGCCTTTCTATAAATACATTTTTTATATGTCGCCTTTTTCTAATAGTCTCTTGTAGTAAAATCCACTTGTATATAGCGCAGCTGCCGGATTATGTCCCAATACTCTGTCTTTAGTTATTAACGTAGTAACAGGTGCCTCGGAATATTTATTAAAAAGCGAATCATGTCCTACGCAAAGACCTACAATCACATTTAAATCTGTTTTTTGCTTAGCCAGTAACTTAGCCTGAAGCACAGGATTACACAATGACTCATGACAGCCTTTCTGAACCTTTAATACTTCTGGAATGCCAACTTCAGTTTTATCTATGGCCCCAACTTTGCAAATGACAGTATAACTTTCAATTCCTTTTACTTTAAGAATTTTAGAAAATATTTTGGCTTCATTCATAAGACCAATGCAAGTAGCAATTCCGATTTTTTTTACATCTATTTTCCTGGCAAAAGCAATTATTTCTTCCACTCGAGTGATTTTTCCATAATAGGTTCCCTCAATTTCTGCTGCTGCACTGGAAATCTTTGAAACAAATTCATCATTCTTATATAATTCTTTGACCTCGTCAAGTTCTTTATCACTTAAATCAGTCGTTAAGCACTCCGAAGGAAACTTTTTTTCAGTTCTGTAACAATTTAATACACCACAATCTGAACAGCTGAATTCGCCTTTTTCTTTTGTCATTTTTTATCCTCTCATTATTTTAATTTATTCACATTATTACTTGTTCAAGTTTGAATCTTTCGTTATATTTATTGGGTAACCAATTTCCCTTACCGTATCCATCATCGCTTTTATGTTTGCGAATGGCGTTTCTGTTGGCAAGCTGCAGCCTGAAGCTACAATATATCCTTTGGGACTATCATGAGCTTTTTCAATACATTCAATTACCGCTTTTTTTACATCCTCCGGTGTTCCTTGCAGCATCGTTTCAGATGGTCTGATATTTCCCATTAATCTAACCTTTTGTCCTATTTTAAGTTTCGCCTCTAATAAATCTGCAGCATTATCGATACTTATACAATCAGCACCGGCATCACACATAAGATCCCATATTTTATTAGTTTTTCCGCAAATATGCAATGTGACAGATTTCTCTCTTGAATGTATATACTCTATGAGGGTTTTCAAATAAGGATACGCAAATTCTTTAAATTGTCTTGGCCCAATAACTGTCGCGGAAGACATAGCATCGGTAAGGCTAGGTGTGCAGCCAATATCAATCATTGCTTTTGCATAAGCTAAATTTGCTTCCAGGGAAACCTTGCATAATTTATGAACTGACTCGGGATCCGTTAAAGTTAATCTTATTAATTTTTCAGTGCCGATTAGAAAAGATGCATTTGTAAAAGGGCAAGTTAATGCTCCTGTTATTGGTACTTCCTTTCCAATCGTATCCAAGGCTATTTTCATGGCTTCAAGATGATCTGGCAAATTTCCATCTTTATAGGGATCGGCAGGTTCCAGATCATTTATCTGTGAAATATCTTTTATAGCAGGAGTCTCCAAATAAGCTGTTTCATCTAATGGATAAAATACCTTTGCTCCCATTGCTTCTGCCTGGGTATACAAATCCGTGAAAATTCTTACAACATCATATTTAAATAGCTTATAGGATTCTATTTGAGCTTTAGCAATAAGCTTACCGTTACCCCGAAATTCTGAAACTCTAACACCTATTACCCTTGCAGCTGTATTACCTATTATGGGTACACAGGGAAGTCGGTCTATAAATTTACCCTTGTTATATGCTGAAAATCTTTCTAAGGGTGTCATTAAATCTAAATCCGACAGCCCATCTTTGTTTTTGAACATTTTAAAACCTCCTTATCGTATATTAAATTCTTAATTTTACCCACTCATACATAAACACTTATTTATATAAGTAAATTTTTATGCATCACATTATTTAATTAGTAGTCCTATATGTTTTATATGTTTTAATAATGTTACCATTCTTATTCAGCTTTGTCTATAGTTAATTATATTTAGGATATCAATAGTATCTTGATCCTTATCGGGCGTTCCTTTTTATGGTGAAGATGGGTCGAAACCCGGGTAATGGTCATATATTCCTGCAATATTTGGGTTGTACTAAAACCCAGTCGGTCAGTATCAATAGCATAACAACCGAAAATGAAGATATTATAGTAGCCAAAAAGGAACAAGAATATTAAAAGTTGCACTTTTTAGTCTCGGAAGGCCTTTGAATGCATTCAGATTTTAGAAAAATTATCGGGTAGGAGGCTAGCCATTAATTGACTAGCCGACCTCCCACAGCACCGTACGTACCGTTCGGTATACGGCGCTTCCAAAATTTACACATTCACTTGCAGATAATAATCACTGAAATTGGGATACCCTGCCTGCTTCAGGCGCTGATTGGACAATGTTCTTAACAAGATTGGGCTATGGGCTGTGCGCCAATAGTCTTTTCTTGTGTTTGCCCACATCCATGCTCTATCCTCATCCAAACCCAATCGTTTAAGGTTAACAAAAGGGATTGTCAATATCGGTTCAGTGCATCCTGTGCACTTCGTCCGGGTCTGAAACCAAAACTGTTATCCGAAAACTGTTTCTCGAAAATAGGGGTCAACACCTGGTTGATTGCCTGTTGGATGAGTCTGTCAACGACAGTTGGTATTCCCAACTTTCTTGTTTTCCCGTTGTCTTTGGGTATTTCTACCCGTCGCACGGGTTTTGGGTGGTATTTTCCACCCCGGATAGACTCCACGAGTTCTTTCTGGTTTTCTCTCAGATAGGGCAGAAGTTCATCCACCTGCATACCGTCGATTCCACCTGCACCTTTGTTTTTCTTTACCCGCTTGTATGCCAGGTTAAGATTATCCCTGGCTAGAATTTGCTCGAGTAATCCCTCCGTCTGCTCATTTGTGTTGGTGATATCCGTTTTAATTATCTTTGGTGATGCGCACACTTCCGCATATTCTTTCTGTTCTCCAGATACCTTTTGCAGATAGTCTTCCATTCGAAGTTGTCTGTGTTTTAATTTATCACTGTCAGTAATTTTCATTGATCGTCACCTCCTTTGGTTCAGCCCTTCCTTCGGCTTCTAGATCGCCTCGGTACTATGGCCTCGGCTGACTTCTCACAATAAATCTTATTTCAACCGTGTTTCATACTCTGTTTCCACACGTCTGTGAGATCTCCCCAGGTAAGAACGCAATCTTTCCTTCCATCTATCTGCCACATTTACACCATCAACTTCCGAGTAGTTTTGGGCTTTAGTTTGTGATGCAACCTTACCCAGTTAATGATGCCTGATGTGATTTCTGTTCGTCAGACCAGAAGTTTGCCGCCAGCTTCCTTCAGATTCCCCGTCGCCGGGGACACCCTTGCTCTTGGCTATACGCTTGGCACTACTAACCCGCGTTCGGGACTTTCACCCGTTAGATTACGCCCATGCTGGGCACACCAAAAAAAAACATATCAGAGTATTCGTCTGATATGGTTTTTTAACATCAATTTTGATGCGTAGTTCTTGGTGGCGGAGAAGGTCTAGCAATCTATCAAGCCACCATGATGGTAACAGATAGCCAGAGAGATAAGCCAAGCTGTAAATTTTTGATATGAGTCTCCATTATAATAATTATCTTAGATAAACTTTCCACCTACTGTTGAGTGGTTATTTGAACCTCTAAGTGATTTATCGTAAGGATGCTTTGAACAATAATGTAAGTATGTATCAAATATTTCTGTGCCTTTCCCCATGATGAATCCCAAACAATTCGCCTGTCGCACAAAGTGATATTTTCGACCCTATTCCATTGACAGTTTTGAAACATTATCTAATAACTCATCATTCATCGGAAATTTAGGTTATAATTATGATAAATAAAAATTTATGAGGTGGGCACGATGAATCATTTAAAA
>Ga0209430_1002413_pt1 | contig 12030 bp, 14 predicted proteins | sample BarGraIncub1133A_FD_184504 | JGI IMG/M metagenome (GOLD analysis project Ga0209430, IMG submission 184504) | Arctic peat soil microbial communities from Barrow, Alaska - Barrow Graham LP Incubations 11-33A (SPAdes) (version 2) | ecosystem: Environmental > Terrestrial > Soil > Wetlands > Peat... | reverse complement strand
CGGGTCACCGGCCGAGCCGTTGAATATTCGGTGTTCTCGCAGTTGGTTTATCTGGTTTTGTCAAATGCGTGGGTCTGACCCTGTCGGTTCCTGTGAGTAGTTAAAATTTTATTACCATGTCACCAACATTAACATTTTCAAGAGGTTTAATTCGCTCTTCGCCGGGCTTGATCGTTTCTGTTACGGTGTCCTGAGCGCCCATGAACGCAACATACGCGTTACCTTTATTTGAGACCTTTTTTATTTCCTTAGTGTCAGAAGTGCGCTCAACCTCAATTGACTTAACGGTTGCGATTTTGTTTTGGACATGAGTGACAACAACTTTGCCTCTAATAATCTCAAGCTGTTCCAAGGTTTCTTGAGTGTCTGGGTCGATTATTGTCTCACCAAGACCGACTAAGAGAAATTTCTCTCCGATCTTTACGTCTTTTTCTTTTCCTGCGTTGATTACGACGGTGTATTTGTCTTGGACGTTGACAACTTTTGCAAAATAGCGATCACTCATTCTCGTACTCCTTCTGGGCGAATTGTTCTATTGCGGAGACTGGCACCACTGGCCTTATTATTATGTTTTTGAGTTCGTCTGGTGTGGTGGGAAGAGATGGCAACACCTTCATATCTGTATGAATTTTTATTTGAATAATTTTGTCCTGCACTAAGTGAACGGTGGCAATGTACGCAAGACGATCTACCTCATCTTTTTGTGAGTAGCACCCAACGATTATGCTGTTTATGAAATTTTCGTTCCTTCGGATAACAAAAATGCGGTCATCCGGCACAGATCTTATTGGGTTTTCATATGGTGCTGGCGGGGCCTTTTCTGACGCCAAGTCGTGAATTATCTTTAATAAAATTAAAACCAAACTCGTTGATATCCAAGCTACAAGTATCAACCATTTGACCGAAATCTGGGCATTAACATCAATGAACATCCCCACTATAGCCGACACAAAACCTGCCGCTCCAACCGCAAGCGACGCTCCGTTAAGGCTAAATAAATGCTTAGATATACGATCCATGACTTTTAGAAGTCCTCCAATTTGTTAGGTTTAACGGCTTGGTCGTTGAACTGTCCGGGCGACATTTTAGCCCGGTCGGCGTCTAACGGTCTTGTTGGAACTCTCGGGTTTCAGTTTGTGGCGCGCCTGCTGTATACAAAGTAACTTCCATTAGCACCTTTATTTACAACGAGGTTGTTTCCAACATAAACATTATTACTTTTTATCTGTAACCATAAACCGTTTGCGTCTTGAAAATTAAATGCACTTTGATGCCGAGCAAGAGCGTTTTTGTTTAGGTTAAAAACATCCCCCTTTCTTTTAATCTCTATATTTGGACTGCAACCATCAACCCATTCATCAGGGCAAAATTGTACCAGTTTATATAGCTCAGTATGCCCTCTTATGATAATTGAGCCACTATCATTAGCTTCAAGGGATATAACGTCCGTATAATAATCACTCATAGTTCTGTCAATTGAAGAAGTTAGGTTCGATTCAGATTTAGCGTTCTGTTGTTTGGTCGTTTTATATGACTGACCAACAACGTCTGGTGGTTGCAGTGGTTTTCGCTCCTCGATGTGCATTTCCTTTGTATAGGTATTCGATATCTGCGGTGGTGGCGTTTTAGGCATTTCGTGTGGGATAATTGGAGGATTGTGATAGGACAGAAAAGCATAGTATGCGCTGATAATGCCAGCAATTCCGACAATAACTGTTCCGATAGTCGCAAGAACTTTCCACCATAGAGGCCATTTCGTTATCATATTTTTGCCTTTTTTTGTTCAACGGCTTGGCCGTTGACCCGTCCGGGCGGCTTTTTAGCCCGGTCGGCGTCCAACGGTCTTGTTGGGACTTCGATTTTTTAGCCGTTGGGTTAGCCTTTTCTGCCAAATGTATCGTCCTGGCACTCCTGTTGTTTCCGATGTGTACTCACATCTATTTCAGGTCGATTGTCCAAGTTTGCCCGAGGGAGCTCTCGAAACCATTCGTGAAAACCAGCTTGCTAAATCCGGCGGCTTTGGCTTGCTCGTCGAGCTTAATCTCGTTCTGGAATTTGTAAACCAGCGGCTTGGACATCAAGGCATATGTTAGCCGAAGGGTCTTGTTGGCGCTCCCTACAGCTTTAACTCGCATATCCATTCCTGTCTTCATGAAAATGTTTTCAACCGAGGAGGCATAAGCGTTACGGAGTGTGACCTCGGCTTTCGGCAGCAATGAGGAACACTTTGAATGAATCCTACGCTCAGTATCGTTCTTTGGGGCACTATAGGCGGTTTTGGCAACCGTCAATAGAACAACGTCCTGCGTTGTCTGCTTGATATCATCTGGTGTGGCGTAATATTTGCCCATCCTCGTCCGCAGGTCGTTAATTCGCTTTTCGATTGCCTTCAACTGGTTATCGTCGGACGTCAACTTGCCTTCGGACTCCTGCTTCTTCTGTTTTCCGGCGATATCCTTTTGTAGGGAGTCCACTTCGGCGTACTCTGGAGCGGCCTTTGGTATGGCATCAAGATGGGTTTTGGCAGCACCGAAGTTCTTGGTTTCAACAGCTTTCTTGGCGTTAATCAGATGCTCGCCGGGAGACATCTGTTTGAATTTGTCACTGACTTGCGGAGCGGGAGCGGGTGGAGTGCTTGAGGGGGTTTGCAACTTCTCCATAATGCCGGATAAGAATCCAAGGCCAAGCAGCACAATCACCACCTTGGCTATGATGCTTGATTTCCATACCCTGACGACGAATGACTCGGTTTTCTCGGAGTCGGCCTTCACATTGTCTTTGTACATCGTTTTCCAAATGAACCAGACAATCCCGCAGAAGATAATCAGAACAATCGTTCCAGTCATGCCAACCCCTCCTAATTTTTTCTGTCCAACGGCCCCGCCCTTGACCTGCGCGGCGTTGTATGCCGCGCCAGTGTCCAAGGGCGTGTTGGGACTGCATTCTATGCATTCTTATAATATGGGAAATGGAGAGTTGCCACTTCTACTTCACACTATCTTTCTTTACCGCAGGTGCCACGGGTGGTATCATGGCAGGTGTCACGGCTGATTTCGCTGCTTTACAGGTGTCAGCACCATCTACTGCCTTAGAATCTATAATAGCCGCTTCTGGGAGGCCTTTTAGTATTGCCCAAATGACAATATTCGCGTCATCTCCATTCAAGCCAAGCCCGGTAATTTCGTCGTAGATATTACGACAAAGAGTTTCAGCATTTTTCTCGTTTGCCGTTTGCAGTTCTGCCTTTTTCGCAGCATCCGCTCCTGTCGCCGGGTCCTTGAACGCTGTTAGAGAAGCCACAAACCATTTTTGCTGCAATATATAGGCGCGTATCGTTCCTAACCCGTTGCCACTTTTCACCAAGGCATAATTAAGCACTTGCCCCGGATTTATCTCTTCATAGACTTTTTTTAGCGCCGCTGTCCTATCAGCACTGCATAGGTTGCCATCTTTACAAATCCTCCTATCGGAGAAAATGGATGGGCGTGGCTCATCGAAATTGATTGTCCACGTACCAACCGAATGCAGCTTACTATCCCAATTTCCATCATCTTCAACTGGAATATTGAGCTCAATCCGAACGCCACTTTTATTGTCCCATGTGCGTAAATCGCAATCCGAGATATGCTCCTCTTTTATCCCATTGCTAAACAATTTGCCAATAGCCCCATCAATGGCGCGAGCAGTGTCTTTAGTGGACTGTTCCGTCAGTTTTGTTAAGACTTTGGTGGTTGGGTTCACCTGTTGGATAGCGGTTGTTGCAACCTGCAGAGCGATCCCTGCCATATTGCTTTCATAATTTTTACTGCCAGCAAGACTTATACGAATATCAGGCACACTGGCACCCCCGTCCTCTTTAACTAGAAAAAGCGGGTAGTCTAAAAGCTTATGACTTACGCTTCGGCTCCAAAACTCACCTTCCCTATTACTTTGTTGACTGAGCGTTATCAAAGGCGAAGTCGATTCATATTCGCCAATTTTAATTTTCACAGTTAGGTTAATATCTCGTTTAAAACCCCAAAATAAACGTCGCAAAAAAATTCTTGTATTGTACGGCAGTATATCTACCTTTTCGCCATTTGCACCAGGTTTGGCATCTTTGGCGTCACCATCCAATGTACTTGTTACCAGGATACGAGTATAACTATTTCTAAAATAATTTTCCCTAGCTGTAGATGCATTATAAAAAGTTGTTAATGGAGTGACTTTAATTGGCATGGGAGAAGGAGGGACATTCACAGGCTCTGCTTGTTTGCTAGCTGACGCTTGTGAGCTTGGAGGGGGAGGAGGGGATAGTGCAACTATCTTCGGCTGCAACATGTCGTATTTTACCAGAGGCGCCATTTCGTATTCTACCAGAGGCGCCATCTTTGATTTTGCGGTGGGTTCCTCTTTTTTAGGTGGTGGTTGGTCATTGACAGGGATATGACTGCACCCGAACAAAAATGCACCAATTACGACGAATACAAATACTGTCCTCATGTAGTTCTTCATAACTCCTCCTTAGACTCATGTGACCAACGTGGTGGCCGTTGACCCGTCCGGGCGGTTTTTTAGCCCGGTCGGCGTCCAACGGTGTGGTTAGGCCTTCTCCGAAGTTTTTCCTTTTGAGTAAAATTGTTCCAGACGCATCCGTGCTTCAGTAAAATCTCCGAGACTTGAATATGCATTTATTGTTTCAAGCCTGAGAGCATCTTCAAGTGTTCTTCCTACCACATCCATGATGGTTTCCTTTGCAGACCTGATAGCCTGTTGACTGTTGTTCAAAATCATCGTGGCGTATTGTTCTGCTGTAGCCATGAGGTCTTCATGGGGTACAACCTTATTGACAAGTTTTAAACGATAAGCCTCTTCCGCGTTTACCTCTCGACCGGTGAGAGTCAACTCAAGAGCAGTAGCAACTCCTGCAATGGCGACAAGTCTCACTAAGCCTCCGTCTCCTTGGTGAAGACCGTACCGAACCTCAAATACTCCGAATTTTGCTTTCTCTGATGCAATGCGAATATCACAAGCGAGAGCCAGCTCAAACCCACCTCCAATGGCATGACCATTTATGGCCGCTATTATTGGTTTGGTAATTTTATGCTGCCCTCGCGTTATACCGCCACCGATACCAGTTGACACATTCTTGCGAACATCAAGCATGTTTGCCTTTTCCCATTTGGGAATGAATGTTTTTAGATCGGCTCCTGAGCAAAAAGCCTTTCCAGCCCCCGTAAGAATGGCGACATCAACAGATTTATCCGAATCAAAGTCACTCCACACATCCCAAAGTTCGTCATTCAACTCGTCATCCAGAGCGTTGAGCGCATCTGTCCTGTTTAACGTAATGTATGCGATTTTGTTCCGTTTCTCATAAATGACTTTTGACATGATTCGCCCTTTCCAAGGTTTCGGTTTTTATTGGTCTAACGGTGCGGGAGAACACCGGCGGTTTTAGGCCGGTGCTTCTGCCTGGTTGGAAATTCGGCTTTTTTGTCTATTTGTATCGGGTTGAGACTTGATCCCTGATAAGGTTACTCATTCAATCTACGCTTTTTTCTGGGAGCAATTTCTTTTGGATTTTCTCAAAATCTTTCGAAAAGCTATCTTTCAATGTTACTTTTGCCAAGACCTTACATACTAAATCCCTGTATAATTTACGCTTTTCAATGTCGGAAAAATTACCTTGCTCAATCAACTTTGTCACAGAATCTATTTCTTCATTAATTTTGGGACGACTGACCATGTTTGCAAAAATAACCGGCAAATTTATAATCACAATACCAAGAGCTACCCAACCCAAATCAGGTGCTTCATTGATATCAATGGTATTGAATGTTTTTAGAAATGGAGAAAATAGTTTTGACAAAAAAGAAAAAACTACGCCGAGCAAAAGACCAAGGACTGTACGTTCTGGGTTTTTTAAAAATAATATATTTATGAATTTGAGTAAAACATGATTAATTTTTTCTTCACTACTCGTCATGCTCGAACCTCCTGTGCAGGAGGTAATAAGTCGAGTGATACAAGTTCTTCTGGCAAAAAACCATTCTTGGGATTCCCGTCTCCATCTGAAAAGTCAACCTCTTTGGAATTTGCCAGTATAAATCGAATCAGTTCTATTGCTTCTTCTGAGTTAGTTCCAAAAATGCCTGAACTGACTCTTTTTTTAATTAAGAACAGTCTTGCAATGATCAGAAGAACCATGGCAAATGTTATAATGTCAACCGATATAAAGGATTGATTTGTTAAATTGTACATAACTAATACTGAATATATGATTGCTAATACAACCAAGCATATTGCAGTTCTGGCATATTTGTAATGTAAATAATTGTAATACATGACAGATAAAGTGACATTTGATGAACCTTTATCAGACAATTTTTTATATAGAGAATTAACATAAGAAGGTGATCTATAAAGATACATATTGATAATGCTAATTGACAGACTCAATGGAAAAAAAATCCATCTCAGGTGCCAGTAATCTTTATGTAAAAACATAATCATAGCCATTGTCACGAGAAGTCCAGCCCAAAGGCCTGCTGTTATGTAACTAACAACCTCTATTCTCCCTTTAACTTCACTTGTATTTGATGCGCTGTAATCTGTGTTCATCTATTTCTCCTTTAAAGGCTTGAGAGTAAAGCAGCACGCCTGTAATTAGGTTTTCCACTCCATTACCAGTGCAATTGCGGTAGCAACACAAAATGCAATTCCTGCTTTTACACTTAGATGGAAGAACAACAGACCAAAGCCGGCTACCGTAGCAATTGAAGAAATTATGAAGGCTACGTCTTGAATGAAGTGTGATTTTTTTCTCTCTATTTCAATCAAATGATAGTGGCTAAAGCACGATATCTCCAATGGCAGTGCAGCTGCAAAACAGCATAAGGCAGTAACGAGTTGCCACGTTAAAGCAGATACCTGTAGTAATTGGGTAATCGCTGCAATAGTTGCAGCTGCCAACGCAGCAGATGCGTTACGTGCAAATCGATAATCTACAGATTTATTTTCTTAATTATTATTCACATGGAACCTCCCTTTGATATTCAACGGTTCGCGCAGTTGGACACCGGGCAGCCTTTCCGCCCGACCGGTGTCCAACTGCCTGGTTGGAACTTCGTCTTTTAAGCCGCTGGTTTAGCCTTTTCTGTCAAATGCGTAGCTCTGACATCCTCATGATCCCTCAGTTGCGCTTGTTTGGGCTTTTCTACTTCAATACTTCAGCAATCATGTCGGTGACTGTTTGGTAAATCCTCGACTTGCCGACATACGGTGCCGTGGGATGAGGAAGTACGTAGCGTCTAACGAGGAGATTTCCAAATCTCATTTCTTCACCTTGGTTAGTTAACAACTCCCCGAATGATCTGTGGTCTCCACAGGCTGCGCTGAAAGATTCGGTTGCTGGCTTTCCAAGAAGAATGAGAACTCGTGGCTTTACGAGTTCGATTTCCCTGTGCCGCCATGGTTTGCAATTTTGAAGTTCATCGCTTGTGGGTTGCCGGTCTCTTTTCCCATTTCGCCCCGTCCAGCAATGGAGAACATTTGTCGTGTATGGCCTGGCAAATTTTTTAGCCTCTGGGTCAACGCTGTAGCCCAACTGCTTCAGGTACTTGTCAAGAAAAACGCCTCCGGGCCGCCGAATTCGTCCATTTTCGTCTACCCAGTGAATGCCCGATTTCCTCACACCACTCTCTGATGGAGCCTGGGCCATCAAAAGTATATCGGACCGGCAAGCAACTTCATTTAGGTAGCGCTGAGTCAAACTAGAGATGACATTCTGGCATTTCCGACATGAGTGAATTTCTTTGTAAACTTGCTCAAAATCTTTGAAAGCTGCCATCCCTTACCTCGATGATGGATAGGCTATTTTCGTGTTTTTGCTTTTTATGCACAACATTAAGGTTGAGGCTTGCGGTCATTCGCGTTGCCTCCAGTCGCGTGTTTGCCCTTTTCTTCATCATATAACCACTCGATCTCATGTTTTGCTTCAATTACCCCAAGCATTTGCCAGCACAGGAATTTAGTAATCTGCTTCAAGCCTGTTGCCCGCTGGTTGTCAGTCAGTCCCTTAGCATCATCTGGGTCTTCGGAGTTAATGAGAATGAGGTGGTCAATCTTTTTTCTGTCGATCGCAAGGGTGTGTGCGACTGAGTTGCGGATAGAGTTCAAAAGATCGATGCTAGGGAAAAACACAGGATCAGATGGGAATCCAAGCATGTGGACTAGGGTCTCCTTCTGTTTGAAAGTGAAACGTTCTGATTTAATCACTCCTTCAGTAGGGGCCATAAGATCTACATACTGATTGAACATGAACTCGATAAGAAGATGGCACTTGAGGATTACGAGTTCCAAATTACGAGAGCGCGGCAGATGGTTCTTGAGTTTCTCCTCAAGTTCGTCCGCGAGTTGCGTAAGGCGGATTTTTCGTTCGGCTACCGATACATAGTCCTCCGCGCGCATGCCGCTTCCTATGCCGCACTTCAGCCACTGCTCGGCTTCCTGTGTATCTGGCCGCTTTCGTCGAGATGCATGGAAATGCTTCATATTACTCCGGGGGTTCAACGGGGTCGGCCTTGACCCGCCCGCCCAGCTTTTTCGGGCGGTCGGCGTCCAAGGACGTGGTTAGGCATTCCGCCTCACTCCGTTTCAAGAAGTCCGAGCAATTCAGTATGGGGGCGAACTTTGGACAAAAACTCTTTTTCATTTCCGGGCAACGCTTCAAACACTCTGTCGAAGAGTCCGTCTGTTCTCTCGTTCATTTTTGCCGCCCTCAAGGCGGTTCTAATCGCCTTTTTTCCTGCTTTGAGTTCTCCTTTTGCATGGAGGTAGCAACCCAATGCAAATAAGTCTCTGAGCGCACAACCTATGTCGTTTGTAGGGTCAACAGTTAAAGCTGAATCAATGATTTCCCATTCTTTGTTTGTGATTGTCATGAAAGGAGTCTCCTATGTGTAGTGGTGTAAATATTGAAATTCAAGGACAAGCAGGATCAGGCAAAACGGCTATTCTTCACATTATCGGTGACGCATTGCGGAACTCTGGTTTTAATGTGTCGGCGGTAGATGATGGCGGTGAAAAAATCTCCGAATTCCGACCAACTCCGCCTTTTTCAATGGATGATAGGCCCGTGAAAATTTGGTCGGTACTTTCTTGATTTGCCTAACGGCTTGAGGATGACCAGCGGCTGGTTTATCGCCGACTGGTCTAGCCGAGTGTTGGGCTGTGGGCGTTAGATTACATCTCTGTGCCCGTCTTAACTTGAGCTCCAGCCTCACGCCAACTCTGGGCCAGCTTTTCAATGCTTTTGCTGCTTTCCGTGGCGATACCATCTTGGAATAGAGTCACTTTATAGCCGCGATTCAGGGCGCCATGGGCTGTGGCGTTAACACAGTAGGCCCCGTCCAAGCCGGTGATTAGTAATTGGTCTACCTGCTTTTCTCTAAGATAGGCATCAAGCTCGGGAGTGGAAAACGCATCGGACCGACTCTTGGGAAGAGTCATAGCCATGGGGACTTTGATGAGGCGGCGGTCCATTTCTGTTCCAGGGGAACCGGGAGCGTTGATTCCGCCCGTGAGCACAGACATGATCGGGTTATCGATCACGTTCTTTATATACACGACAACGGCTCCCTTTGCTTGGGCCTGTGCAAGTAAAGCGTTAGAGACCTTGACAATCCGATCTCCGTCTCTGTAACGCTTCTTAGCTTGGGGTCCGGTGTAATCTTCTTGGATATCAATGATGAGAAGCGCAGCACGTGGAGCTGGGTATCTCTTGATTTGAGTTCCCATTGTGGGGCGCATACTCCAGAAGACCAGAGCAAATAGCACAAGCACCAAAAGAAGAACCGAACCAGCAACCCAGTATAGAAATTTTTTCAATCGTTTCATGATGTGAGATGTCCTCTTAGTCTTTGTGGCCAACTCGTTATTCACCGGAATTCCGGCTATCCGCCATTCTTTTATTACACATAAAAATAACGTACAAAACAAACTTGACACAACTATACGATAAATATACCTTAACAACATGGAATAATATTCTATATGACCAGTTGACCTGATTTCAGGCCAACACTCCAATGTCTATTTTGTGTTATCGACCAGCAGGATATGATGTGCCGTGTGAATAATAAATTACAAATGAAGCCGCACTATATAACCGGCTGTGGATTCTTGTCAAAGGCGAATGTATGATCACTATCCCAAATGAGGTTTTTACAAAGTATATAGCATATCTCAACAAAACCGGGGTCCCTGCTTCCTCTTACGCGGAATATAAAAAGTGGCTCCGGTATTATCTGGATTTTTGCGACAAATATCCGGTTCCAGAATCAAAATCTGAACGGGTACGTCTCTTTACTGATAAATTACAGGACAAAAAGCAGTCGTTAGCACTTCGGCAACGGGCCGCTAATGCAGTATCACTTTATTGTCAAATGGAAAAACAAGAAACTCGGGAGGAACATGAGAGCCGTTCCTCACTCAGTGGGGATGAACCGTACGAAAACGATCGTGTGAAGCAAAAACCGTTATCGGCAGAAACAGATGGCGCATACCAGCAACCTCAAATAGTACCTCAAGCTTTAACACAGGCTCACCCGCAACAATTTAGAACAATAGCGCGTACATCAAACTATAACGAAGCCGGATATCAGGAAAAGACCGATTCACCGGAATGGGACGCCGCTTTATCTGCGATGGCGGACGAAATTATGGTTCGACATTATTCCCGCAAGACCCTCAAAACCTACGCTAACTGGTCGAGACAATTTCAACGATTCCTGAAAAGCAAACCACCCCAAGAGTTGATGACAACAGATGTCAAAGAATATCTGACGTATTTGGCGGTAAAGGGTAAGGTTGCCGCTTCAACCCAAAACCAGGCATTCAATGCCCTGCTGTTTTTTTACCGTCATGGCCTGAAACGGGAATTCGGTGAACTGCGAGACGTACCAAGAGCAAAGAAGTCACTTTACATCCCGATGGTACTCTCACGGTCGGAGATTGACGCTATACTGGAACATCTTTCTTACCCGTTTAATCTCTTCATAAAAGTTCTGTTCGGTTGCGGTCTGCGGCTATTTGAGGGGCTGCAACTGCGAGTGAGAGATTTCAACTTCGATGCCGGAGTCCTTACGGTGCATGGAAAAGGGAAGAAAGATCGAACCGTACCAATTCCTGAATCAATACGGTCGGAGCTGCAGGCTCAGATTACTGTGGTGGGGGAGCTGCATGATAAAGACCTGGCGGCCGGATATGCCGGAGTTTTTTTGGATGATGCAGTGGAAAAGAAATATCCTAATGCGCCAAAAGAGTTCCTTCACCAGTGGTTTTTTCCGCAGAAGCCGCTGACGACTGTGGTGGAAACCGGGGAGAGACGCCGCTATCATCTCCATGAATCTCAACTCCAGGAGGCTCTCTATTATGCTGTCCGCCGGGCAAAAATTCCGAAGAAAGTAACCGCCCACACATTCCGGCACTCCTTCGCCACCCATCTGTTGCAGGCGAATTACGATATCCGCACCATTCAGACGCTGCTCGGGCACGCCAGCCTGAAAACCACCATGATATATACCCATTGTGTCCCGGTCAGAACGGTGAAAGAGCCGAAGAGTCCGCTGGATTTTTGATACTCCCCGTAATCACGTTACACCAAAAAGGTTTCCCACATGATCACTTCTGAAACACTTGCCAGGCTCGAATTCGACAAGCTTCTGGTTGAAATTTCCCGCCACGCCCACAGCTCCTGTACGGCTGAGCGTATCGATAGCATCCGGCCGCTCTATGACCTTCAGGAAATCAGAACCACATCAGGACGGATCGGCGAGATACGCGCCCTTGATCGATCCGGCATCACTCTTGCCCTGGGGAGTTTTGAAGATATCCGCCCGTCTCTCGAACTCTCAAGGCCTGTCGGAGCGGTTTTGCCGCCGTTTGAACTGCTACTGTTTATTCCGGTGCTGCGTTTGTACGCAGACCTGGGACGCCAATTTATCTATCGTGATGATATTCCCCTGCTGAAATCAATTGAGCCTCAAT
>Ga0209430_1002410_pt1 | contig 12049 bp, 12 predicted proteins | sample BarGraIncub1133A_FD_184504 | JGI IMG/M metagenome (GOLD analysis project Ga0209430, IMG submission 184504) | Arctic peat soil microbial communities from Barrow, Alaska - Barrow Graham LP Incubations 11-33A (SPAdes) (version 2) | ecosystem: Environmental > Terrestrial > Soil > Wetlands > Peat... | reverse complement strand
TTGGGCTTCCGCAAAGATGGTTACCGACATGATTCAGGAGAAGTATGGTCTTCCCTCCCTGTATCTCGATGTCGACGGTATCGACGGACGTTACAAGACCCAGGACGAAATCAAGGCATCTCTTGCTGAGTACTTTGACACAGTCGTCAACAAGTAAAACCTCTCGCTGTTGCAACGATGTACGGAAATCATCCATACATCTGAAACCCCCGTCACCAAATTTGAACCCCCAATTACCTTTCGTGTAATTGTTTCAACGGTGTTCTATGGGCTTAAAAGGACCCAGGTATTGATACAATGCCTGAGTCCTTGGCTTTTACGTAGATATTGAAAAAGCCCTTGAAATCGGAGTTTTTGCACACATTAAAAAACGGCGCTAGTGATAGATGATCATAGGCGGCCGTAGTTGCATTTAGAGATTTAATCCACAAAAAAGAATGCACCCACTTTTGGCTAACGTCTCATAAGCAATCGTGGACCGCTGTCGGTATAGACGCCCAGCTGACGCAATTGTTTTGCCTCTTTCATTTTGTCAATTGAGTTTTTTTCCAAAATATATTGGCAGGCGATGACACAAGAAATGGGGTGCGACGAAAAAGTTATAAAAGTCCCTGATTTCGGGTGAAAGGTTTTAATTGTTGGATGAGTTGTTCTTGTACAAACAGGGTATATTGACATTGCATATTTGTCCCGAATATTGTATAATAAACGGGACATTGGAGGTGTTAGCATGTCAAATGGGTATACACAAGTGATTAGAGAACGTATAGTAGTAGCAAATGAAGGAACAATATTTGTTAATTCAGATTTTTCGGATATTGCAGAAACTGAAACTGTCAGACGTACACTGAACCGATTTGTAGACGAGCAAAAAATCCGACGTCTACTTAACGGCATATACGAAAAGCCGAAATATAGCGCTCTTTTACAGGAATATGTTGCAGCTGATCCCTATGAAGTGGCCAAAGCTCTTGCAAGGAACTATCATTGGTCTATTTCGCCTTGTGGCAATACTGCGCTTAATCAATTGGGACTGTCTACGCAGGTTCCGGCCGTCTGGTCATATATAAGCGATGGTCCGTATAAGACTTTTGAAATCAATGCAACAAAGATAGATTTTAAGCATCGAACAAACAAAGAAATATCGGGATTGTCATATATGACAGCACTCGTGATTCAAGCACTCAAGACTTTAGGAAAAGAAAATGTTGATGAATCGGTGATTTCTACGCTTTCATCCAAACTAAACGATGCAGAAAAATCTGCAATGTTGCGGGAAGCTTCAGAAGCGACAAACTGGATATATGATATAATAAAGAAAATATGCGGGGGTGAACAGAAGTGATTAAAGCTGCAATGCTGCCAGATGCCGAACGGCGCGACCTATTCCGGAATACGGCGGACAAGCTGGGGTTAAATGATGCCATTGTAGAAAAAGATTTCTGGGTTTGCCTAACGCTCGACTGTCTATTTCACCGATCACCATGGAAAAAAGCAGCTTGACCATTACCTGATACTGGTATGGCTCATTTTTCAAAAGCTCCAGCAGGTGAGCGGTCTGTCTCTCATCAAGGGGTTGCTATACTGAGTTTACTCTTTTTTATAGAAGGCAACTTACAGTGGCTAGGATTAATTGGCGTGATTCCGATAATAACCGGCACTATTAACTTCTGCCCGCTATATGCGCTGTTGGGAATAAACACAAACAAGTAAACGAGGTTGACATTTCGTAAATTTAGACCAAAGCTAGGTTTAATGTGATGTTTGTTTATGACGTCAGCTAAAAAACGTCAGTAGTTACAAAAGCACATATGCTCATGTTAGAAGTATATGTGAAGAAATTTTCAAGAACGGCGGTGGCTAACATGGACATTAAAATTGTGCTTATTCTATCGATGATTTTCGGGGGTATAGAAATATTGCTATGTAAATTCGCCAAAAAGCCAGTTACGAGATTTATCCTTCCCACTATCCTTGTTGCCCTATCTGCAGTTTTAATCCTCGTCGGCAAGCTTGCTCCATTGGAAGGTATGCAAGATTTAGCATATATCGTGCTGGGTATATTGGCAGGAATATCTGCGGCAATCAGTTTGGTTGTAGCAATTGTATACTCTCTGCTGCGCGGCAAGAACGGCAAACGTAAGCGTAAAATCTAGCGCCACATGTTAAACGGAAGTAGACAGTGGGGGAATGGTTCCATGAATAAGCTGAAGCAAACTGCATTTCAGTGAACTACCGGAAAGTGCAGGAAAGTACAGCGCACAGGATGGAGCGTTATCATGGGTGTGCAGAGGACAAAGCGTCTGAAATTTTGACACGATTGAAAACCGGAGTTGACTACGAAAACTTCCGGATTATTGTCTCCTCAAGTATTGATATTACTGTTATTGATGAAGAAAATTCCAGTTTCTCTGAAGCTTACAATCATGCTGACATCGCATTATATAAGGCAAAGTTCAACGGTAATAATAGCTATGTAATATATGGGGAAAACGACGAATGTTCGGCCCGCAGAAATCATCGGGCATTGTGTGTTTTTCCTAGGTCGGCTATGAAAAACACATTTTGGAACTTTCTTTATACCGCGGCCCTTGAATAGGTTATTCAGAATTAGGCGCTAATATATAGAAACGGAGATCATGATTATGCAAGATAAAAAAAGCATCAATAAAAAATTGTTTGTGGTCGGTATCATACTTTCAATTTTCGTTTGCGCCCTGTTTTCGTATCATTCTTGGTATAATTATACGCTTAAGGCAAAAAGCGAAGCTATTGTGTTAGCAGAGTCTGCCGCCTCATTTCTTGAGCCTAATCAGGTCATAACATTAAATTTAGATTCATCTGACATCAATTCAACAGTATATCAAACTATAAAAAGAGGCTTGTCCGAATTTAAAAAACTTCATCCTGAGATTGATTATGCCTATCTCTTTAAACTTAAGGATGAGAAACTCTACTTCATGGCAGATTCTGAACCACCACAATCCAAGGGTTACTCGCCACCCGGTCAGGAGTATTATGAAGCGACCGAACAGGACAAACGGCCGTTCTCTACGGGCGAAGCATTACTTACAACACCGCTTACCGACGGATGGGGAACATGGGTCAGTGCGCTTGCACCAATAAAAGACCCGCAAACAGGGGTGGTCGTCGCCGTGTTAGGCATTGATTATCCGGCCGCTTACTGGGAAGCTGAGACATACCATCATGTGTTACCCGAAGTGGCAGTAGTATCTTGCATATTCTTGTTATTGTTTGTCATTTATTACATTTTTCTAAGTATAATGAAAACACAAGCATTAAGCCGAAAACTACATGAAAGAGAAGCTTTATTTACGGCTGTTTTTGAGCAGGCTCCTGTTGGAATAGCACTTGTCAATAATTATAACTTTCAATCGGAAATTAATACCGAGTTTACAAGGATCTTGTCCAGAACAAAAGATGAGATGGCTTTATTAAGTTGGCCAGATATTACACATCCCGATGACCTAAAAAAAGACATGGAGCAGTTCGTTCGTTTTAAATCCGGTGAGTTACCCGGATTCTCTATGGAAAAACGATATATAAAACCGGACGGATCTTACATATGGGTTCAAATGGTCGTTACTAGAATACAGATTAATGGAAAAAGCACAGGAAACGGGGACCATTTGTGCATTATTCAGGATATTAACGATAAAAAAATTGCTGAAGAGTCCCTCCGTGAAAGTGAACGCAGTAAAAGCATGCTACTTGCAAATTTGCCAGGGATGTCTTACAGATGTAATTACGATAAAAATTGGACAATGAAGTTTGTATCGGAAGGCTGTTACGAACTAACCGGTTATAAGCCTGAGAGCCTACTCGAAAATAGAAAGTTACCATATAACGAGCTTATTGTGCCGGAGTTCAGAGAATTAATATGGAACAAATGGGTTCACACGCTCTCTTTGAGAACGCCATTCCGGTGCGAGTATGAAATCACAACTGCTGTAGGAGAACGTAAGTGGGTACTTGAAACCGGGCAGGGTGTTTTTAATAAAGATGGTCGCGTTGAAGCTCTTGAAGGCATTATTATTGATATTAATGAATCAAAGCAACAACAAATCAAAATAGAATACATAAATAATCGTGATTCTTTGACTGGCGTTTATAACCGCAGTTATTATGAAAATGCAAAAGTGCTATTAGAGAAAGAGTCGGATTTCCCTGTCTCTATTATCATGGCGGATATCAATGGATTGCGATTAACAAATGATACCTTTGGGCTTGCCACCGGAGATGTGTTGATATCCGAAACCGCAAAAATCATTAGAAGTTGTTGCGGCGAAAAAGATATACTGGCTCGAACCGGAGGCGACGAATTTAGTATTATTTCACCTAATACCGGTTTTGATAAAGCCAATGAAATTCGCCTATCTATAAAAAAAGCCTGCGAAGCATACAATTGTTCTGTAAATGATAAATCTTTAGAAATCAATGTGTCGATTGGGTATGGAGTTAGGCAGACAAAAGATACCCGTATTGAAGAAACAGAAAAAGAGGCTGAAGTCTACATGGATAAGCGCAAGCTTCTTAACAAGAAAAGCCACCGCAACACAATCCTTTCTTCTATTATGGCGACATTATATGCGCGAAGTTATGAGACAGAAGAACACGCAGAGCGGTTAGTACAATTTACCAAGACGATTGCTGAGAAGATGAACTTATCACAGTCAAGTATGGATGAACTCCAATTGTTTTCTATGCTTCACGATATTGGAAAAATCGGAATTGACGACAGTATTTTGAATAAACACGGAAAACTAACGCCAGATGAATGGGAAATAATGAAAAAACATCCGGAGATCGGATATGTGATTACCATGTCTTCGCCTGAATTTGGTCCCATAGCTGAATACGTCTTAGCACATCACGAGCGCTGGGACGGAACTGGTTATCCACTAGGTCTCAGTGGCGAGGAAATCCCTTTGCTTGCAAGGATACTGGCGGTTGCGGATGCCTATGACGCAATGACCGCGGATAGGGTTTATAGAAAGGCCATAACAAAAGAAGCCGCAACTGAAGAAATTCAAAAAAATGCAGGAACTCAGTTTGATCCAGATATTGCAATGGCTTTTGTAGAACTGATGCGGGAGTCAAGTGATTCTCGAAAAAAGGGTATGCCAATTTCAAGCCAGTGTTCAGTGCTTGCATCTACTGTGCTCTGATCAATCATCGGGAGCCGGACAATGCCGAGGAATAAAATAGCTGGATTTCCCAAACACTGTCCGGAAAATCCAGCTTTCGCATCGTCAGGGAAATCTCGAGTATTACAACTGAAGTGAAAAGGCCGGCCGCATATATTCGATTGCGCCCCGGCTTAAGCCGTAGCTCTCCGCAATCCTGACCCAGTTTTTTTTCACTGTTTCGCAGATATTGGCAGAAATCTTTGCGGCCTCGTTTTTGGTAAGCCCAAAGTATTCAGCGACCTGCATGGCTAACGACAAGTCAATTCTGTTGTCGTACTCACTGACATTGAGTGAAAGCCTGTCGCCAGATGGAATGGGGTTTACATCAAAGAGCGGTGAGAGCCTCCAACCGGTCGGCGTCAGAAAAAAGCCGTGATTGCGAAGATGGTCGTCGGTATTAGAAACGGCCATATTAAAGACGATCCGTTTCCACAACTCAATCAGATCCTGCTTCGGCTCGGCGCCATTTGCTCTAATATAGGCTACCAGGTCTAGATAGCTTGTTCCGTCCGCCCCGGATGCTCCGTCTGTTTTTCCGAGCAGCGTCATGGCAGATGCGTAGTGTATGCGCCTTTTGCCGTCTCGGTCAAATCGCTTGACCAAAAAGGTGCTTCCTGTTTTTGAGAAGGTTTCGAGCTTTGATTCAGGCACATTCAAAGAGCAGAGACGGGCCAAATCATGTACGACCTTTTCCCATGCGCCACTGTTGTATTCATCGTGTTTTGACGGGAATTTTGCAATCCACAAGGAGCCGTCTGTCGCCTGCACGGTCGCTTTCGGTCGTGCACCGCCAAGGGAAGATCCGGGAGCCAGGAGTTCATTCAGCCACTTTTCTTCAAGGCCGCTATCATCATTTTCAAAGGAGATGGAGGCGTTTTCCAGTGTTCGAAGGCTAATCCATGGAGGGGTTGCGAAGGCTCTCTCATTGGCGAGAAACTCGCCGCCTTCTTCCAGACTAAAACGAAGGGCACCCATACGGGACTCATCGTATACCCCAAGTAAGAACTCACTCTCTGTCAACTTGCGGGGCTTGCGATCTTCTTTTCGGGCATCAATTGCCTCCTTACGCTTCATGAGAAGCCGACCCCATCTGTCAGGGCAGGAATCTGCGAACAGCCCGAACAAGCTCTTATCGAGTGGTGTGTATTGCCGTCCTCTGTAGAGCGAAAGATCCGGGTCAAGAGAGTAGGCACTCTCAAAAGAATTCAGCCACTCATCCGCGTATTCGAAGGAGAAGCTCTCCTGGCCTATGATAAACGAAGTATGCAGACTGCCAATCAGAGAGGGCTTCTTACTGCGCCAGTTCTCATATACAAATATGGTCTTTTCAGATTGATCCATTATGAATCACCTTTCTTGGGTGCTCTTTTTCTCGTAGGCAAGTCTAAATCCTGTAGTTTCCTTCCAAATTCATCGTCTTTTGCGATCAGAAGCAGGTCTGTGTCCAGATTATTGAGAGCGTGTAAAACAGCCGCATATGAACCGATTGAAACCGTCGAAGAACCGTTTTCAATCGCATTTAGAGTCTGTCTGCTGATTCCGGCTCGTTCTGCAACAAGTTGGGAAGACAGCCTCCTTCTCAGTCGTGCAAGTTTCATCTGCTCGCCCATTTGCTCGAGTATCTCGCGTGTCTTGGGCATTATGATTGCAGCCTTCTTACTCACATCATCACCGCCATTCTTGTAATGTCTAATATAATATACAAATATGGCGTAAATGTCAAGTATAATGGCGGTTATAGTGTTAACCCGACACAATGAGGCTTTCTTCGACAATAAATACATTGTGCGATAATACGTCCATACTTTCTCGTAGCTGTAAGGGTGTTTATAAGGGTATGGAAACATTTACCGTTCTCCATGAGTATCATAACCCCGAAGAGCATCCCCGGGGGAAACTATTGGATGCCGGTGTCAGAATTACACTGAACCGCGACGACCCCACGTTCCTGAACCTGACGCTAACCGAAGAACTTATGCGTTGCAAAAATTTTGCGGAATTATCCGCATCTGATATTTTGCAGACCCAGTATTTTGCAATGGATGCTGCGTTCTGCGGCGACTCAGACAAAAGACAGCTTCGTGCGGCTCTCGATGCCTTCTCGGAAAGGCCGCAGTGCTGTCATCAGCTAAAACAATCAAGATAACACACGAAGTCCGGCAAGTCGGTGCCGGACTTCGTGTGTTATGTGTTCAAAACATGATTAATAATTTCCTGGTTGCAAAGGGATAGTCGTTTAGCACTGCTCGTCATGCACATAGCGCTTGCCGCGCATAAAAGAGGCGACGGCAGCGGCGGCAGAGATGACAGCCGAGACATAAAATGCCGTATGCAGGCTGGACATAACAGCCGGCGCTATGGTGTTCGGGAAAAAGGTGTTGCCGAGTAGCGTCGCCTGTGTTGCAGCGGGTAGACTTGACATTGCAGATCCCAGAATGGAGCCCATCGGGTTGTATCCCAGAAAAGCTGCAAACAGCGCTGATGTCGGCGGCATTTTTGATACCTGCTCGGCGAAGGTTGCCGGAACTCCGGCACTAACGAGTCCGCTGTTAAGAATGGCCGGGAGTTTGGTGGATAACCCGATTATGAGAATGGCAAAATACAGAGACATTGACAGTGAAGTGCCGGTGTTTTGTAATGTTGAGCGCATACCGGAAGTAACACCGCGCTGCGCAGCGGGGACTGAATTCATAATCGCCGTGGTATTCGGGGCCGCGAACATACCCATACCTAAGCCCAGAATCAACAGGATGACAGCAAAAGAAAGATAACCGAAGTTAACCTGCAGGGTGTTAAGCAAAATGAAACCGATTACTGTCAGAACCATGCCGCCCGTTGAGAAAAAGCGTGCGCCGTATCGGTCGGAAAGTTTTCCGCTAAGCGGCCCCATAATGAAGAAGCCGAGCATCATAGGCAGCATATATATACCGGCCCAGAGCGGTGTTGTCTCAAAGCTGACCCCGTGCAGCGGGAGCCAGATGCCCTGAAGCCAGATAATAAGCATAAACTGAAGACCGCCGCGTGCAATAGAAGAAAGAAATAGACTGATATTGCCATAAGCAAAGGCGCGTATTTCAAACAGCTTAAGATTAAACATCGGCATTTTGACACGTTTCTCAATAAATAAAAACGCTATAAGCAACAGGATACCGCCGACGATGCCTGCAATAACGCCGGGGTTGCTCCAACCCATGTTTGATTTGCCGTAAGGCATAATACCGTATGTCAGGGCCAGCAGAAGCGCTGTCAGTCCGACAGCGAACGTAATATTGCCGAGCCAGTCGATTTTCTGGGTTTTATCCGGCACCGACTGCTCCTTGAGCTTTAGATAAGCCCAGACTGAGCCGAATAGTCCGATGGGTACGCTGACCAGAAAGATGAGACGCCAGTTTATTGCGGAAAGAACACCTCCGAGAATAAGCCCCAAAAGCGAACCGCCGATTGCGGCGATCTGGTTGATACCCATCGCCATGCCGCGCTCGTTTGAGGCAAAAGCGTCTGTTATGATGGCGGTGCTGTTGGAAAACAAAAATCCCGAACCAATACCCTGCAGCATACGGAATATGATCATAATCATGATTCCCGTTGAACCGGTGCCGGGGGTAAAATAGAGTAGGATTGACGCCGCCGTGAATATGGCGAAGCCAAGATTATACAGTTTAACCCTGCCAAAAATATCGGATATTCGACCGAAGGAGACGAGTAGTGTAGCCGTAACAACGGAAAAGCCCATCAGCATCCAAAGCATGTAAGAAGCGCCGTCGGATGAGAGTGGATTCATGCCCATACCGTTAAAGATTGCCGGAAGCGAAATCAATATGATGTTGCCGTTAATTGAGGCCATCAGAACGCCGAGCGTTGTGTTGGAAAGTGCAATCCATTTGTATGGAACAGGTTCCCGTCTTTTTTTATCTCTTTCTTTTGCCATAATTGCGTTGGTTCCTTTCGTTGGATCGAGAAGATTGTTTTTTCCCTAAGGGCATAAAACAAACCATGGAACAGGACGTCAAACTGCGCCTGTCTCCACGGTAGATGGTTTGCTCATCAAAAACAAGTTGTATATAATTATACAAATATTTTATTGTAAAGTCAACGGTTTCTTAAGTTCAATACCGTCTTCAAGAATAATCACCACCTATTTCGAAATGAGCCATTTTCATTTTTCAAGCTTGTTTTTATATTTCGTATTTGTTATCATAGCTTTGTAAAATGATATTGAACACTTGAAAAGAAAATCCATAGAGATTTTCCCTTATGTTGGTATGCGTATATATTTTTCCCATGTGTATATCACGAAATATACACAATTGCAATTATTATTTAGAGATATTCATATAATAAAAGATGCCGCTTTCCATCCTCACCCCTTACGGAGTGGGCTTTCTCAGCAGAGTCGTGTAAAATCGTAATTCTTATCAGCTCATCAACTTATCCATTTTCTTGTTTAAAAACAATTCAGCTTATTAAGCTGCATGAGCGTGGCTGTATCAGCAAGTATCCATTTTCATGGGTGCATTTTTAAATGAAGTGTACAACCTTTTAGCGAAACCTATAATTGAACAGCACCCCCAAAGTTAGACAGTATGGTATACTGACAATAACTTTTTGGGTGCTGTTCAATTAGACAAAGTTCGGTACTTTATTTTTCTCAATTTTTATTCTACGCTGCGGGACTCCCAAACAGCATGTATGATGTTATGTTGGACATCATGTCGGTGTTTACCTTCTCTGAAAATATTTTACATTCTTTTGAGAAATTGTTCATAACCGAAAGTGCGAGTGCATAGCTTTTTTGTGTTGTCATGCCGCATTTGCGACAATCACGGTATTTATCCAGCATGATTATTAGCAGTTTCTGACTAAACTCTATATTTTTCTTTGTATTCGGGTAGATAACAAACTTTCTATCTACGTACTCTCTAATTTTCTTTTCCATTTTATTTTCCTCCAATTAAATTGTTTAATATACTGTTAATCTTGTCCACTCGATTACATTGGCAGTATAATTTTCGCTTCCTATTTCCGTAATTGAGTAGTATTGTCGTCTGGCGCCTGAGTTCTCGCCGCCCCAGTATGTAGTTATGAGTGTTTCTTTCTCCATCTTTCTAAAGGCATTGCAGTCTGGTGCATCGTTTATATCCAGCTCAGCATTTCCCTTTTTTGAGGATAGTTTAAGAATATCGTAATCGCAGGAATCAGTGTCCCTCAATATTCCTAATATTATAGTATCCATATGTCCTATCGGGATTTTGCGTGGGCAGTTCCTACACCGCCTATTTATATAACTAATCTGGTTAGCTATATAATACCGCAATATGTCCGACTTGTCAACATAAATTTAATATTGGACTGCGTTGGAAAAGTGGGAGTGGTTTCTGATACCCTCATATGGGTAGGAAGGTAGGAAGAAACTAAGCCAAGTAATAACGGCAAATATTCCGAGGAAATGAGGACGCAGACGGCGGAGCATATTCTGCGGAGCGGCAAGTCCGCGACCAGCGTAGCAGAGGGAATGGGAATCGACACTACCACATTATGCCGTTGGGTCAGAGACTACCGCACAGCGAAAGGTCTGCCAAGCTTCCGAATTTTTTCATAATGATTCTCCTTCAAATTTGTTTTTGGAATTGCCTGACACTTAAACAACGCATGGTGATGGCGTTTTATTGCATAGATAAGGAGAATAAATAAAAACAATCTTAGAGTTTAATTAATATTGCTGATTATTCTATTCAGAACAAAAGGGTCAGTGTTAGAATTTCTGACAGTATGAAAAGATGGTTGATTGTAAAATGATGTTGGACAGTTGAAAGGAAAATCCATAGAGATTTCCCCTTATGGTAGAATGGAGTTCTCACACACCCATCTGCCAAAGGAGGACAATCACTATGGACAGCCAGAATTATATCACAGAAGAACAGGAACGCAAGCGTGGACAGCATTTGCAAAGAGAAGATAGATGCGCTATCCAACGCCTGAAGCGGCTTGGCTATTCAAACAGAGCCATCGCCAGAGAGATTCGCTGTTCTCCGACTACCGTTGGTAACGAGCATTGTCGCGGCACCCCGCCCCGACAATGCAACAAGGGCAGAGTTCCCGGATATTCTGCAAAGTGTGGTCACGCGGTTTATAGTGCCAATAGGACACGCAACCACAAGCCTCACAAGCTGAATTGTTACGGAGCTTTTGCAGTTTGGGTAGACACGCAGGTGGCGAGAGCGTCAATGGTCTCTTGCTGCCTGTGTCGGCCACGCAAGGCTCCACAGGCTGTTTAATGAAAGTGAGCCGGTCTGTACCAAAACCCTCTACAATGAACTATGGGCTGGGAGCTTAACTCTTACACTCTTTGAGATGTCCGAAGTCCTGAAACGAAAGAGCCACAAGGGTAAGAACCGCCAAAACAAGTGTATTTTTGGCAACAGCATTGAGTTGCGACCAGAGATTGCGGCCAAGCGCGAGGAAGAAGGACACTGGGAGGGCGACACAGTAGTTGGATTGCGTTCCGGCAAGGAATCCGTTGTTCTCACGCTCATCGAGAAGAAGACCCAGAACTATCTGGCTATTCGCATTCCGGGCAAAACCAGCGGTGCTGTCATGGCGGCGATGAAGGCTCTCCGTGAAGAATACGGCGACCGCTTCGGGCATGTCTTCAAGACGATTACTGTAGACAACGGCTCTGAGTTCGCGGACTTCGCAGAGGTTGAGCAATGGGGCGCTGAAGTGTACTTCGCACATCCCTACACCTCTTGGGAACGACCTCAGAACGAACGGCACAATGGATTGATCCGGCGGTATGTTCCTAAAGGAGTCTCCATTGAAAAGTTCTCAGACCAAGATAT
>Ga0209430_1002408_pt1 | contig 12054 bp, 8 predicted proteins | sample BarGraIncub1133A_FD_184504 | JGI IMG/M metagenome (GOLD analysis project Ga0209430, IMG submission 184504) | Arctic peat soil microbial communities from Barrow, Alaska - Barrow Graham LP Incubations 11-33A (SPAdes) (version 2) | ecosystem: Environmental > Terrestrial > Soil > Wetlands > Peat... | reverse complement strand
TATCGAGATTTTTTCGCCTGTTCGCCATTAATCCGAACTCAATCAAAAATCATCAGCATGTCAAAGAACTGTTGAATTTTGGCACTATGGCCGCTTAAATATATTTACTTTTTGAACGAACTATTGTTAATTAAAGAGTCTCTAAAATTAATTTGTGCGCATCCATTGTTAGGTAGGCTTACAGACAAAGAAAATGTGAGGGTGAAAGTGTTAAGAGACTATTTGATTATCTATGAAACGACTTCGGATTTTATAATAGTATTGTCGATTTGGGATTGCAGACAAAATCCGGATGATTTAAAAAGAATTTTTAAATAGTAGTGCTATATAATAATCTGCAAGATTGAGATATAGACTTCGTAGTTTGTTCATTGTTTTTATCCTCAGAAATATATTTTCATTTATTTTCAAAAATAGTTGGAAATCTGAATTGAATAGTTCTATATTTGCACTGTGCTAGTAACGTAGTACACTAAAACAATAAATATTCAACTTATGATTCAGATTAAAGACCTTCATTTTGGTTATCCCCGGCAGCAAGCGCTCTTCAACAGCTTGTCGGTACACCTCGAAGCAGGAAGCATCACCGGATTGTTGGGGAAAAACGGAGCGGGTAAAACCAGCCTGCTCAAACTGCTTACAGGATTACTTCACCCTCAATCGGGTGAATTGTCTGTTCTCAATCACAATCCCCGGAAACGGGAAGTGGCAATGCTAAATGATGTTTTTATGGTTCCTGAGGAATTTTACTTCCCTCCGATCTCCATCAACGATTATCAGAAAGCATACGCTCCGTTTTGTCCGAATTTTGACCACGCAATGTTGGACCGTATCCTCACCGAGTTTGAACTCAGGCCGGATAATAATTTACAACGCCTGTCACACGGACAAAAGAAGAAATTTCTGATCGCCTTTGCCCTCTCTACGCGATGCCGGTTACTGGTGCTTGATGAGCCGACAAATGGTCTCGACATCCCCTCAAAATCACTGTTCCGCAAAATCCTGGCCGGATCTCTGAATGATGATCAGTTGGTTGTGATCTCAACCCACCAGGTAAAAGATGTGGAGAACCTGATCGATAAGATTATCATGCTCGATAACGGGAAAGTGATATTCCAGCAAACCATTGCAGAAATCTCACAAAAAGTGTGCTTTATATCTGGTACTTCCGCCGATGTGGAAGGAGCTATTTACAGCGAGGCAGTACCAGGTGGTTACCGCCTGATGATGCCGAACGGACATGCCGAGACGGAAGTCGATATCGAATTACTTTTTAATGCAATTACTAACGGAAAAAAAATCGGATAAATCTATGGAAACAAATAATTCATTCTCGATTCAACGATTAGTACTTTTGAGCAAACAATCGATGATCATTTACAAAAAGCCGATAGGAATCACGCTGGCCGGATTTTCCGCCATTATATTCATCGCATTGATTGTAATGCAATCCGCTGCAAATTTCCGTAACTGGGACAACGAGGATAGTACGGCTGCCTTCATATTTCTATTTTTCCAATTTGGTTTTATCTATACCTGCCTCTCATTCCCTGCTTTCCGTTCGAAAGAGAAGAGTATGGTATACCTGATGTTACCCGCCTCTGTTTCAGAAAAATACACATTCGAGTTATTAACCAGGATTGTACTCTATATTGTGCTAATGCCATTATTGTTCTGGACGGTAGCCAATATCGAAGGGATTGTAGTACATTCATTTATTCCGGAATTAGCAAATTATAAATTTTCATTTCGTGACGGATTTTTAGCGATCGTCAAAAATGGCAAATTTGAGTTCTGGGCATTGATTTTAACAATACAAGGGATCTTGTTCGTTTTTATTGCCCCCTTCACAGGTGCAAGCCACTTTTCAAAATCACCGCTGTTGAAAACCGTTTTCACTTTCTTAGCGATTATTGCAGGATATGGCTTCTTCGTGTTTCTTTTGGTAAAAGGACTTGACCTTGAACATATTCATTCGATGAACGACAAGGTTCTATTCATGAATAATACGGATAGTGCACTTGAGTTTCTTGCAATACTAAGTACATTAATAAATCTTAGTCTGCTATCAATCGCTTTTTTCAAATTAAAAGAGAAGGAGGCTTAATTATGGAATTTAAAAATACCAAAGGAATCTTTCTTCAGATTGCCGACAGCATTTCGGAGAAAGTGATGGAGGGGAAATATCCCCCGGGTGAGAAGATCCCTTCCGTGCGCGATCTTGCAAGCGAAATGGGTGTTAACCCGAATACGGTGATGCGCACTTACAGCGAACTGCAGACACGTGGGATCATTGATAATAAGCGCGGTGTAGGCTATTATGTAAGCAGTGAAGCGATTGGAATTATTCATCAATGGAAGCGACAGGAGTTTTTCGAAACCGATCTGCCATTAATTGTGAAACAGACCAAAATGCTCGACATCACCTTCGAAGAACTAAAACCCTATTTCGAACCAATTATTAAATAGATTACTATGAAAACCAGTAAAATTATATTTATATCACTGCTTAGCGTAATTGGTGTTTTAATCCTTGTGACAATGATTGACATTCGGATAAATGGCCAAAGAAACGATGGAAAAAAGTCTGATTTTAAAGTAGATAAGAAGATCATTCCGGTATTCAAATCGCTTCGGGTGTATAACAGCATGAATATTACACTTGTCCAAAATGATTCTTCTTATATCGAAGTGACATTTCTGAAAGACTCCATTGCTCCTAAAGTAAATTATACGATAATAGGTGACACTTTGACGGTGAGTGACTTTGAGAAAACAAATCATCGCAATGTTTCAGTTACGATTCATGCTACCGATTCGTTAAGGAGCATACAATTGATAAAATCACACATCAGTGTGGAGCGTATGGGACTGGGAAAATTGTTCTTTGCATTGGATGAAAGTGAGCTCTGGCTCAATCAGGATACACTTGTCAAATCCGCATCTCTAGTGTTGGATATCGTTGCAAAGAATCATTCACGGATAAATTCATCCGAATTCAGGATTGATTCCCTGGGATTGGTGCTACAGAATTCCGAGGCTGATCTTGAAATGAAAGCAAATAAAATCAGTGGCATGTTGTCGGATAGTTCAAAAATCCGTGTCTGGCAACCAAGGGAGATTTCGCTGAAAAAAGATGAGACAAGTAAGATAAATGTAAATGACTAGAGAATAAAAGGTTCACAAGTGCAGAAAATGCCACTTGGACTCAAAGAAACAAGCATTACAAAGCTTAGTTAATCACTAAAAAGACTTTGTGGAACCTTTGTTTCTTTGGGTCTTCGTGGCATAATTTTCTTCAAAACAGGAGATATGACCATTTCATTTAATTCCAAAGTGGTCCTCAATTGAACCAAAATCTTCAAAAGCATATTAACTAAAAATAAAGTTAAAAAATAACTCTTTTATTGTGTGCTCCAATTAAACCTTTTGATACTAATAATGTCGAAACCAAGTTAGAAATGCAAATCCAAAGTAAACCAGTAACACAACCATAATAGTGAAATGAGCATGATTGTAAAAACACAGTTCGGAATGGACATAAACTTCATGTGAATCGAAGATCAACGGAATGAAATGGAGTTAATTCCATACAGTCACTCAAAAACAAATTTTTCGTATGAAAATTGAGATCAACGGACTGAATAAGGTCTATCCTAACGGAAATCACGCATTGAAAGATGTGAGTATGACGATTGAGAACGGGATGTTTGGTCTTTTGGGACCAAACGGAGCGGGCAAATCGAGTTTGATGCGTATCCTTGTAACTCTTGCGAAACCCACGTCAGGTCAGATACTTGTCAACGGGCTTGACCTGCAGAAAAACCGGAAAGAGATCCGATCGATGCTTGGTTACCTGCCACAGGATTTCCGGTTTTTTGCCAAATTACGAACTTATGAGTTTCTCGATTACATTGCACGTCTGGCCGGAATGAATAAATCATCGGTAAGAAATGATGCAGTTGAGAAAATGCTTGAAGAAGTTGGACTTTACGAAGCGCGAAACCGTTATGCGAATAACCTTTCGGGCGGGATGAAACGACGGTTAGGAATTGCACAAGCACTGATTGGTGATCCGCAAATCATTATTGTCGATGAACCTACGACGGGACTCGATCCCGAAGAGCGGATCCGCTTCCGGAATCTTCTGACACGAATCAGCGAACGTGATGTTGTAATCATTCTCTCGACCCATATCGTTGGTGATATTTCGAGTACCTGCACCGATATGGCCCTGATGAATAAAGGACTTCTTGCCTTTAAAGGATCACCCGAACAACTCATTGATCAGGCCCGGAATAATGTCTGGCGCATTGATGCAACAGACACGGAATATCATGAAATTCAGGATAAATACCCGATTATCTCTTCGATCCCATCCGAAGATGGCTGGGAAGTTCAGGTGGTTTCCAAAGAAATAAATGGCTATAAAGGTGAACAGATTGAACCAAATCTGGAACATGCCTATGTGAATTTTATGGAGAACGAACTTAATCAGCACTGGCATGAGATCTAATGCTGAATGTTTTCGCAACTCCGTTTTGCGTTTAATTCATTTAATTTCAACTTCCAACTACATATTATGAAAGCAATTCACAATATTCTGACAGTATCAAAATACGAGTCAAAAACGCTGTTCCGAAGCTGGTTTTTCAGAATTTTCTCTATACTGGCTCTTCTTTTTGTCTTCCTGTTCAACCTTGGAACCCAGACAAGTATCGGCTGGCCAAATGGTGATATGGTTGCACTGCCTTCGATGATCCCATTTATAAATCTCTATATCATCAATATAGCGCAGGCAATAATTGCGGTTTTCCTCGCATCCGATTTCCTGAAACGGGATAAAAAGCTCGATACAACGGAGGTTATTTACATGCGGTCGATGACCAATGCCGACTATGTAATTGGTAAGACGATCGGAAATGTATGGGTGTTTTTTGTTTTGAATTTTGTGGCATTAGGCATGGTTGCCGTTTTCAACCTCGCTTCTCCCTATACGCAGTTCTCGCTGGCTCCCTATTTCTACTATTTTTTCCTGATTAGTTTGCCAACTTTGATTTTCATCCTTGGCTTCTCCTTCTTCCTGATGTCAGTGATTAAGAATCAAGCTGTTACTTTTGTGATTCTGTTGGGTTATATTGCAGCAACACTTTTCTACCTGCAGAATATTTACCATTATCTTTTCGATTACATGGCGTTTCACCTGCCAATGACCTACTCCGATTTTGTAGGATTTGGTTTTCTGAAAGATATCCTGATCCACCGTGGAATTTACTTCTTCCTTGGTCTTGGGTTTATTGGCTTGACGATCATGTTATTGCAGCGCCTTCCTCAATCGCCTGTGATCAGGAAAACGACTCTTGTATTTAGTATTGTCTTTTTGTCTATTGGTTTTGGCCTGGGATTCAAATACATCAGAAATATTGATGCGAATGATGCTCACCGAGTTCAAATGCTCGAACTGAATAACAAATATGCGGCTACTCCCAAAGTTAATGTGAAAAAGTGTGACCTGGTTATCGGGCATAAAGGTGAAGGAATTACCGGTGAAGCAGATATGGTATTGGAAAATCTAACGAATGAGCCACTTAGCGAGATCATCCTAACGCTTAACCCGGGTCTTGAAGTGACTGCCGTGAGTGGTGCAAAATTTAGTCGCGAATTACAGATCATCAAATTGACACGCGATTCTCCCTTACCAACAGGTGGCGATCTAAATGTGAAGATATCATACAAAGGTGCCATTGATGAAACGTTTTGCTACCTGGATATGACCCGTGAAAGATTAGAGTTGTGGTTAAACAGGGGAAATGGTATTGCAGATAAGAAACATGCTTTTATTACTCCTGATTACTTGTTACTAACTCCTGAAACACGCTGGTATCCAACTGCCGGGATCAGTTATTCTACAACTGGATTAAAATGGCAGACCACGCAGTTTTCAGATTTCCACCTGAAAGTAAAAACAACCAATGGCCTGAAAGCAATTTCGCAGGGCAAGATCACCGATGAAGGAAACGGATCTTTTGACTTCGCACCAGAGAACAAATTGCCACAAATGTCACTTGCTATCGGCAGGTATACAACACGTTCGATCGATGTTGATAGTGTAAAATACAATTTGACTTTTTTAGAAGGACATAACACGTTCGATCCGTTTTTTAAGATCTTACCAGACTCAATAACACCAGTTATCCGCGATTTACGTAAAACTTGGGAAACAAAGGTGCGTTTTGCGTATCCTTACAAACGGTTCAATCTGATTGAAATACCGGTTCAGTTTTGTTCATTTACGCACGTTTGGAGCGGTGCAGGTGAGCAGGTACAACCCGAAACTATATATCTTCCCGAAGGTGGTTTTAAATTGCCCAGTGCCAATTTTGCTGAACAGAAAAAACAGGAAGAGCGGCGGGGAAATCACGATAATCAAACGATAAGTCCCAGAGAGACCGAAGAGAATTACCTGAAACGGTTTGTAAATGAAACACTGTTGAGCAGTAAAACGGCTCCCGCGCGAGGCGGAGGTGGAATCCATTTTGGCGTAGTATCTTTAACAGAGCAGATAAATCCCTATTTTATTTTTCCGAATTACTACACTTTTGTAACATACGTAAAGTCTGATAAATACCCAATTGTTAACCGTGCAATCGAATCATACCTTTCGAAGGCGGCTACCGAAACCGGTAATACTTTTATGAGGAATTTTACGGGGTTATCCGATAACGAAAAAGGGAATATTGCCTTGCAGGATGCATCGTTTGCTGAAATACTAGATAGTCAGGATGATCAGGATATTATCGATAATGTTATTCTTACAAAGAGCGGTTTTCTGTTTGCCTTAATGAAAGGCGCAGTTGGTCCCGATAAATTTGATGATTTCATACACAAATTTATCGAAGAGAAGAAGTTTCAGGCTTATTCGGTTGACACATTGAATGCGAAGCTGATGAGCTCGTTCAACCTTGATCTTAACCAATACCTTCCGGATTGGTATAATTCAAAATCGCTGCCAGGCTATATTATTTCAAAAGTCAATGCCGTCAAACTGAAAGAGGATGATCAGATTAAAACAATGGTCTCGTTTGTGATTACCAATACAGAAAAAGATGCTGGTGCTGTTTCTATATCATTCAGAATGGGTGGCGGTCAGCGCGGCGGTGGTTTCAGAATGCGCGGAGGCGGAGGTGCAGATGACAATATCGAAAAGACAGTTTTGATTAACGGCAAAGTGTCGAAAAAGATTACCTATCTGCTTAACAAGGAACCCAGGTCAATAACCGTGAATACATTTGCATCTCGCAATATCCCATCGAGTATATCACAGCAATTCGGGAAAATAGAGATTGACGAAAAATTAGTAGCTGAAGAAGCAGAAGAGGTTATTCCTTATACCGAAGGGATAGAGCCTAACGAAATTATATCTGACAACGAAGATCCGGGCTTCCAGGTAAGCAAACCAAGATCAAATAGTTTGATTCAACGGATTTTTATGCCATCAGATGGCACAATAAACGGGAAAAAGGACCTTAAATACAAAGGGATCGTCTTTTGGAATCCGCCCGTTGAATGGACACTTACCACAAATGAACAGTTTTATGGAAAACAAATCCGGTCGGCCTACTATTTGAAAGGTGGGACCGGTGACCGTAAAGCCACTTGGAATGTTCCCCTTAAAGTGGCCGGATATTATAAATTGTCAGCCTACATCCCCAAAATCAGGGGCGGCTGGAACCGTGATGAGAAATCGGATGAAGAGTATAACTTCACCATTTTTCATGACGATGGTCAGGATCACCAGATTGTCAATATGAAAGATAATGACAGCGGATGGATGGAAATCGGATCTTACCATTTTTCACCCGATACCGTCAAAATAGAACTTAGTAACCTTTCGAAGGCCCGAAACGTTTTTGCCGACGCAGTCAAACTTGTAAAAGAAAAATAACTGAATACTATAAAAAATGAAGAGACACAAATTTATCCTGCTGATGTTGTTTTCACTCTTACTAATCCAGGTGAAAGCGCAATCAATTATTACACTCGAACAGGCGCTTGAAATAGCCAGCAAAGGGAGTCCAAGTTTACAAAGTTCATTGTATAATCTTGAGCGAACAACTGAATCGCTGAATGCGCAACGAGCAGCATTGAAATCACAGTTTTCGTTGAATTTAAACCCGATGGAGTATAGCAACAGCCGAAGATTTGATGCCCGTATTTCTCAGTGGTACACCAATGAGAGCCTTTCGACTTCGGGTACTGTCAGGATTGATCAACCGATTCTGTATACTGATGGAAAGATATCTCTTTCAAATCAGTTTGGGTGGCAATCAAATACATCAGATGCGCAAAGTGGAGTTACCACCGAAAACAAATCGTTTTTTAATAATCTGAACTTAAGCCTTACGCAGCCACTGTTTACCTATAACAGGACAAAAACACAGATTAAAACGCTGGAGCTAAACAATGAGAATGCAATGCTTAGCTATGCAATGCAACGCTTGACGCTTGAAAAGAATGTCTCGCAGTACTTTTACAATGTTTATTTGGCACAGATGAGCCTGAGCATTAAAGAGGAGGAATTGGCAAATACCCAAAAGAGTCATGAAATTATTAAAAATAAAGTCGATGCCGGACTTGCGGCCAAGGAGGAGTTCTACCAGTCGGAAGTGAATCTGGCGACCGCCGAATCGGGTGTTGAATCCGGACGCGTTTCACTCGAAAGTGCCAAAGATTTGTTTAAACAATATGTTGGGATGGATATTTTTGAGGAAATCTCTGTAATGACTGATGTTGCAGTTACCCCAATTGAAGTGGATGGAAAAAAAGCGCTTGAACATGGACTTGCATCACGTATGGAATTGAGACAGCGTCAGATCAGTGTTGAAACTTCGCAGTTCGACATGTTAGCTGTTAAAGCAACGAATGAATTCAGGGGAGATATGACTTTATCGATGGGGTTATCGGGTGATAATCCAACATTAATAGATGTATTTGATAAACCTACCAAAAGTCCCCGTGTCAGCCTGGCCTTTAATGTTCCTGTATTCGACTGGGGCGAAAGAAAAGCACGGATCAGGGCACAGGAAGCTGTGATTAATTCACAAAAGTTGAACCTGACAAATCAGGAAGTACAGATTCAATTGGATATCCGCCAGGTAATCCGGAATCTGAGTAACCTGAAAAACCAGATTGGAATTGCACTTCAAACGCAAAAAAATTCACAACTTACATACGATATAAATTTAGAGCGCTATAAAAATGGCGATCTTACCAGTATGGACCTAAACCTGTTCCAGGTGCAGTTATCCAATAATAAGATGGCTTATGCCCAGTCGCTGATCAATTACAAGATCGAACTTCTCAACCTTAAGATACAATCATTGTTCGACTTCACCACAAACGAAGCGGTTGTACCCGAGAAATTTGTAAAGGAATACCAATCAAGCAGAGCAAAGTAATAAATCTAAAAAAAATCAACATATTATGGAATTCAAAATGAAAAAAAGTAGTAAGTGGGTATTGCTGGCATTTATACCCGTAATGGCCGCATGTGGAAACCAGGGAAGTCAGGTTAATAACGAACTTGCCATTCCCGTATCAGTAGCAGATGTTGTAAAAGGCCCTATTGTCCAATATATTAACACAACCGGAACAGCCACAGCCGCCAGTCAGGTTACCCTAAATACCGAAATGGCGGGTATCTACCGATTACTGAAGAATCCCAAAACGGGCAGTGAATTCAAATTGGGTGATATCGTTGAGAAAGGTCAGGTAATTGTCAGGCTGGAGAATCCCGAAACTCAAAATACGATTGCCATTGCTACTAAGAAACTAAACCTGGATATATCGGAACTGGAGAACCAGAAACAGAAATCGCTTTATGAAAAAGGGGGCGTTACTTTGCGCGAAATGAAGAATTCGGAAGTTGCACTTGCTCAGGCCAATACTGATTATGATAATGCAAAAATACAATTGGCTAAAATGGAAGTAATTGCACCTTTCCGCGGAGCAATTGTCGATTTGCCACAAGTCACAAACGGAACGCGCGTTATTACAAATGCTGCCGTTGTAACATTAATGGATTACAGCAAATTATTGATGGAAATCAACTTGCCGGAAAAAACAATTTCTACAATAAAGGTTGGACAGGAAGTTTTTATCACCAATTATACCTTGCCAAAAGATACACTCAAAGCAAAAATCAACGAACTATCACCTGTTGTAAGTACCGAAACACGTACTTTTAAAGGTAAACTCCTCATCGACAACCCAGATTTGAAGCTACGTCCGGGAATGTTTGTAAAAGCTGACATTGAAATAGCTCGTCGCGATAGCGCTATTGTGATTTCGAAGGAGATTATTGTTTCGGGCAACCGGGGAAAAACTGTTTTCATTGTAGAGAAGGGTGCTGCCCGCGACCGAATTATAACCACTGGTCTTGAAAACGAAACAATGGTTGAAGTGATTGAGGGTTTAAAAAAGAACGAACGGGTAGTTACGAAAGGTTTCGAAACACTTAGAAATAACTCTAAGGTTAAGATTATTAATCAATAGTCTTCGCTGTATTCATATTATTTGTAGGTAATCTCAGTGCGCTTCGAAACAAAAGTGTACTGAAGATCAATTAATTAAATAAGTAATTGCGAATGAAAAAACTGACTTCTTTTGCAGTCAATTACCCTGTAACAGTGTTAATGGCCATAATGGGGATATTGCTTCTTGGAGTGATATCGTACCAAAAACTGGGGATCGACCTTTTTCCCGATCTTACCTCTCCCCGGGTTTTTGTTGAGATAAAATCGGGCGAGCGACCTCCTGAAGAGATGGAGAAATTGTTTGTGGAGAATATTGAAGCTGTTGCGATCCGGCAGAGCGGGGTAATGGAAGTGTCATCCGTTTCGCGGACAGGAACTGCCCAGATTACGGTCGAATACGCCTGGAGTAAAGATATGGATGAAGCATTTCTCGATCTTCAAAAAGCGTTAACCAGCTATTCTCAAAATTCCCAGATTGATGAACTGACGATTACCCAACATGATCCAAATACACAACCTGTTGTAATCGTTGGTCTGTCACATGAGTCGATTACCGATATGAATGAGCTGCGAAAGGTCGCAGTAAATTACGTCCGTAATGAACTTGTCCGTTTGGAAGGAATTGCAGAGGTGGAATTATCGGGGATCGAAGAGAGCGAAGTTCGAATTGATACGGATCCGTATAAACTCGAATCGTTTGGTATCACCGTTGATCAGCTTTCTACAAAAATACAAGCCTTTAACCGAAGTATTTCGGGTGGAACGATTACTGAAACCGGACTTCAATATGTTGTTAAAGGAGTAAGTCTTCTGCAAGAAAAGGAAGATTTCGAAAACCTGATAATTGGATATAAGTCAACCGTTACTGGTAATGCAAATGCGGAAAAATCAGCCACATATTTGCGTGATATTGCTACTGTTAGTTTTGCCAACAAAGAACCTGTAAACATTGTCCGCATCAATGGAGTTCGTTGCCTTGCATTGTCCATCTACAAAGAGACCCGTTACAACACCGTAAAAGCTGTTGCTGATATTCAAAAGGCACTCGAAAGTATTACAAAAGCACTCCCGGGCTATAAATTTACGATTGTTACCAATCAGGGTACTTTTATTCGCACTGCGATTGATGAGGTACAGAATACCTTACTTGTCGGTATTTTACTGGCCATTGTGGTCCTTTTCATTTTTCTACGGAAGATCGGGACAACGCTGATTGTAAGTGTTGCTATTCCAATCTCAATCATTGCCACATTTAATCTGATGTATTTCAATGATTTGACAATGAATATCATGACACTTGGCGGACTCGCACTCGGTGCCGGGATGCTTGTGGATAATGCCATTGTTGTAATGGAGAATATTTTCCGAAATCATGAGAGTGGCATGTCAGCCAAAGAGGCGGCCATCGTTGGTACGGCTGAAGTTGGCGGTGCAATCGCATCATCGACACTGACAACAATTGTTGTATTTCTTCCCATTGTGTACATGCATGGTGCGTCGGGCGAATTATTTAAAGATC
>Ga0209430_1002407_pt1 | contig 12064 bp, 11 predicted proteins | sample BarGraIncub1133A_FD_184504 | JGI IMG/M metagenome (GOLD analysis project Ga0209430, IMG submission 184504) | Arctic peat soil microbial communities from Barrow, Alaska - Barrow Graham LP Incubations 11-33A (SPAdes) (version 2) | ecosystem: Environmental > Terrestrial > Soil > Wetlands > Peat... | reverse complement strand
AATATCCGCAAGATCTTTGTAAAACGATCAGTATGCGGCTGAAAAATCATATAGTGCAAACTCTGTCGAATCTGGCTGACGGTCAGAATATTGCTGCCAGTCCCAAGACCGACGGACTCCTAGGATGATAGAGCCTCTCTTAATCTTGACCTTAACCTCGTTTAAGATTAATAGAGCCTCTCTTAATCTTAATCTCGACCTTAACCTTGTCTTTAAGGAGTGGAAATAAATGGATTTGAAAGCATATCTGAAAGACAGGTGCCTGATCGTCGACGAGGCGCTCCATCGGTTTCTCCCCAAGGGAGGGGAGCTTCCCGCCTCGCTGCACGGCTCCATGCGCTACTCGGTCTTCGCCGGCGGCAAGAGGGTGCGGCCGGTGCTGATGCTGGCCGCCTGCGAGTCGGTTGGAGGGCTTTTGTCCCAGGCGCTCCCGGCCGCCTGCGCCATGGAGATGATCCACACCTATTCCCTGATTCACGATGACCTTCCCGCCATGGACGACGACGACTTCAGGAGGGGGAACCCCACCAACCACAAGGTGTACGGCGAGGCGACCGCCATCCTGGCCGGGGACGCCCTGCTGACCGAAGCCTTCATACTGCTCTCCAGTCCCGAGGAGGGCGGGGACCCGGTTGCAAGGCTCAGGGTGATCCAGGAGATCGGGCACGCCTCCGGTTCGCGCGGAATGGTCGGCGGCCAGGTGGTCGACATGGAGAGCGAGGGGAAGGGGGAGATCGACCTCGCTACCCTCTCCTATATCCATACCCATAAGACCGGGGCGCTGATCCGGGCCTCGGTGCGCTCCGGCGCCATCCTGGGCGGCGCCAGCGCCGAGAGCCTGGCGGCGCTCACCCGCTACGGCGATGCGATCGGTCTCGCCTTCCAGATAGCGGACGACATACTGGATGTGGAGGGGACCACGGAGGAACTCGGCAAGGACGCGGGAAGCGACCAGGCGCGCGGCAAGGCGACCTATCCGGCCCTGGTCGGCCTGGAGGCCTCCAAGGCGCGCGCGCAGGAACTGGTGCAGATGGCCCTGGACGCCGTGGCCCCTTTCGACGAGCGGGCGGAGCCGCTGCGCGCCATCGCCTCCTACATCGTGAAGAGGAAGTCCTGATGGGGGCCATTCTCGACGGCATAAGCGAGCCCAGGCAGCTGAAGGGGCTCTCCCTGCGGGAGCTGGAGCTGCTCGCCGTTGAATTGCGCGAGCGGATCATCGAGACCTGCGCCGCTAACGGGGGCCACCTGGCGCCGAGCCTTGGCGTGGTGGAACTCACCATCGCGCTGCACCGGGTCTTCGATTCACCCAAGGACAGGATCGTCTGGGACGTCGGGCATCAGGCCTACGCCCACAAGCTCTTGACCGGGAGAAACGCCTCCTTCGGCACCCTGCGCACCCTGGGCGGCATCAGCGGCTTTCCCAAGCGCGCCGAATCCCCCCACGACGCCTTCGACGTCGGCCACTCCTCCACCTCCATCTCCGCGGCGCTCGGTCTTGCCGTGGCGCGCGACCTGAAGGGGGAGCACAACAAGGTGCTCGCCGTGATCGGGGACGGCTCCATGACCGGCGGCATCGCCTACGAGGCGCTGAACCACGCCGGCGCGCTGAACAAGGACCTGGTGGTGATCCTGAACGACAACGAGATGTCCATCTCGGAAAACGTGGGGGCGCTCTCGGACCTGCTGTCGCGCACCATCACCAGCGAATTCGTGCATAAGGCGAAGAAGGAGCTGGGAGCGTTCCTCAAGGGGCTGCCGCTGTTCGGCGAGTCCGCGCTGCAGCTCGCCAAGAGGGCCGAGGAGTCACTGAAGGGGCTCTTCACCCCGGGGATGCTCTTCGAGGCGTTCGGCTTCGAGTACGTGGGGCCCATCGACGGCCACAACATACCGCTGTTGCTGGAGACCCTGGAAAACGTGAAGCGCTTCGACGACGCGGTGCTGATCCACGTGTTGACCAAGAAGGGGAAGGGGTATCCGGCCGCCGAGGCGAATCCGTCGCTTTTCCACGGGGTGGGTCCCTTCGATCCCGCCACCGGAAAGGTGCACAAGGGGAAGGGGGGGGCCGCCTCCTACACCGGGATCTTCGGCGCCACCATGAAAAAGCTCGCCCATGAGAATGAGAAAATCGTGGCGGTGACGGCGGCCATGCCGGACGGCACCGGGCTTACCCCCTTTGCCAAGGAGTTCCCGGAGCGCTTCTTCGACGTGGGTATCGCCGAGCAGCACGCGGTCACCTTCGCGGCGGGGCTCGCGGCGGAGGGGTACCGGCCGGTGGTCGCCCTCTACTCCTCATTCCTGCAGCGCGGCTTCGACCAGCTCTGCCACGACGTCTGCCTCCAGGACCTCCCGGTGCTCTTCGCTATCGACCGCGCCGGCGTGGTCGGGAGTGACGGACCAACCCACCACGGCGTCTTCGACCTATCCTACCTCCGGCTGCTCCCAGGTCTCACCGTCATGGCACCCAAGGACGAGAACGAGCTGCAGCACATGCTCTATACCGGTCTCGGCCTCGACGGCCCCTCGGCGGTACGCTACCCGCGGGGGAGCGGCTGTGGAGTCCCCATCGACCAGATCCTGGTAACGCTTCCCCTGGGCAAGGGGGAGTTGTTGAGGGCCGGGAGCGACGGCGCCATCCTTGCGGTCGGTACCATGGTCCAGCCCGCCCTGCAGGCGGCCCAGGCGCTCGCCCTGGACGGGGTGGAACTCGCCGTCATGAATGTCCGGTTCGTGAAGCCCCTCGACCGCGAGCTGATCCTCACCCTTGCCGCTACCGGGCGTCTCTATACGGTGGAGGAGAACGTCCTGCAGGGAGGTTTCGGCACCGCGGTGCTGGAGCTTCTGGAGGACGCGGGGGTGACCGGGGTGAGCGTCACCCGTCTCGGTTTTCCCGACGCCTTTGTTGAACAGGGGGAACAGGGGGAACTGAAGGCCGCCCACGGTCTCGACGCTGCGGGAATCGAGCGGAGCATCCGGCAGGCGAGGGCCTTGCTGCAAACCTGAAAAACAACAGGTGTTGCACATGGATGCAAATCTGATGGAACGGGTCGAGGCGGGTTAAGATCAAATGAAGGTTTAACCCGGGTCAGGTCCAAACTGATCGTATCCGTCCCATCGGTATGCCAGGTTTTTTCCCTTTTATTAATAGTTTTGTGCCGACCTGACTGATGATATTCCTTGAGGCAGACAGATGCCGATAAACGCACGATTCATCGCTACCTTAGCCCTACTCCTCTTCCTCTTTGCCGGGACGGCCGACGCCGGTGACGCCGCCGGCTGCAGCGCGCAGGCAGAGGCTCTCATGGGGCGCGGGGAATACAACAAGGCGCTTGATGAGCTCAAAAGCTGCTTTTCCCTCTTTCCCTACAACGAGATCCTGCGTCGGGACCTTGCCGCAGCCTACGCAGGCAACGCCCAGCGTGATCTGAAGCTCAGCCGTTACCGGGAGGCGGCCGAGGGGTACAGCCAGGCGCACGATCTCTACCCCGGCAACCAGCGCCTCGGCTTGATGCGCGGCATCGCCCTCTATTTGGGAAAGAACTATGACGCAGCCCGGGCGGAACTCCTGCTGGCGGGGGAGGGCGCGGAGCCGCTCCTCTTCCTCGGAAAAATAAGCTACGACACCGGCGACCTTCCCGCAGCGCTCGCCAACTGGCGCCGCGCCCTGGAGCTGGAACCGGGAAACGCAAGCGTGCGCGGCCTCATCGACAAGGCGGAGCGGGAGCTCCCGGTTGAGTCGAAAATGGACAAGGGATACAGCTCCATGTTCGACATAAGCTACGACGCGGAGCTTCCCCCGGGCCTTGCCTCCGAGGTTCTGGACGCGCTGGAGGCGGCCTATAACCGGGTCGGCGCCGATCTCGGACTTTTCCCGACCACGCGCATCCCAGTGCTCCTCTACACCAAGAGCGATTACTCCAGCGTGACCGCCGGTCCCGACTGGTCTGGCGGCCTCTACGACGGCAAGATCCGCCTCCCGGTCGGAGGGGTCACCAAGGTCACCCCCCAGATGCGTGGCATCCTCTTTCATGAATTTACCCATGTCTTGATCGCGGAACTTACCCACGGCAATATTCCGACCTGGCTGAACGAGGGCCTCGCGGAGATCGAAGGGCGCAAGGAGTTCGCTCAAAGCGCCCCGTCGATTACCCGTGCGGCGCGGGGTGGACATCTACTGCCATTGGCCACCCTTTCCGGCTCCTTCGCCTCCATGGCCCGGGCGGAGGCCGGTCTCGCCTACCAGCAAAGTTACTCCATCGCCGACTTCATGGTCACCCGCTATGGGTGGTACGCAGTGCAGGGGATCCTGAGGCATCTCGGGGAGCGTGCCTCCCTGGAAGCTGCGGTGGCGATGGCTCTTTCCGACTGGTCACTGGACCTTCCCGGGGTGATCCGGGAGTGGCGGGAGTCCCTGCCAGGCGGGGCGGGCAAGGAGTGAGACTCGATTCGGGTTGTCACCGTGGATCCGGCAAAAAGTGAAAACGAATTGTCCGCCGGTGCACGCCGATGCACGTCGATAAAATCCAACTCAAACAATAAGATATTTTTGTGGTTTGCCCCTAACAGCCTAAAGCCTTTGCCTTTATCCGTCTTTATTCGCCTTTATCGGCGGACAAAAAAAATCGTTTCTACCGGGCAGGAAGGTCACTGCTTTACCGCTTGTGGTGGGGGCGGTTAATGTATAATATGGGGCCGGTCGCGGGCGCCTTTGGCCTGATGGGGAACCGGCACGCTTTTGGGGGGTCTTGTTCGTGATATTCGGCATCGGTGTAGACATAGCTGAAATAGCTCGATTCGAGCGCTTCCTGCGCGAGGGGAACGATGCGCTGTTCCAGAGGCTCTTCACCTCGGTGGAGATCGAGTACTGCGCGGGCAAGAAACTGAGCGCGCAGCATTACGCGCTGCGCTTCGCCGCCAAGGAATCCTTCCTGAAGGCGCTCGGCACGGGTCTTCGCGACGGGATCAGCTGGAAGGACATGGAGGTCGTCAACGACCATCTGGGGAAACCCGAGCTGCGGCTTTACGGTCGCGCCCTGAAACTGTTCCGCGAGGCGGGGCTTGGCTCCTGCTTCCTTTCGCTCTCCCATGACGCGGGGAGTGCTGTCGCCATGGTGGTACTGGAGCGCTAGATGAAAGTGGTGAGCGGGCAGGTCATGCAGCTTATGGATCAGCGGGCGGTGGGGGAGTTCGGCATCGCCGGTGTCACCCTGATGGAGGCCGCAGGCCTAGCCTGCGCCGACGCCATTTCCGAGACCTTTGGCCCGGGGAGCGGCAGAAAGGCGCTGGTCGTCGCCGGCAGGGGAAATAACGGCGGCGACGGCTTTGTGATCGCCCGGCTGCTGCAGGGCAGGGGCTGGGACACGCCGGTGCTGCTGCTCGGCTCCGAGGCCCAGGTAACGGGGGACGCGGCCAGCAACCTGGCGCTGCTGGAAAAGGGGAGCGTGACCTTTTCTCCCGCCGGGGCGCCACTGCCCGAGGACTTATTCCGGGGGGCGGACCTGATCGTGGATGCCCTGCTTGGTACCGGGGTGCGGAACGAGGTGACCGGGGCCTTTCGCGCGGCGATAGAGATGATCAATGCGGCAGGCAGGCCTGTGGTGGCGGTCGATATCCCCTCCGGGGTGGACGCCGGCAGCGGCCGCGTGCTCGGAGTTGCCGTGCGCGCAGACCTGACGGTCAGCTTCGCGCTTGCCAAGATCGGCAACGTCCTTTACCCGGGGGCCGGACTTTGCGGCCGGCTGGTTGTGGCGCAGATCGGGATGCCGGCGGCGGTTGCAGCCGAGGCTTCCGGTTGCGAGTATGTGGATTTGGCCTGCGCGCGCCGGCTTTTCCGGCCCCGGGAACCTCTGGCCCACAAGGGGAGCGCCGGCAATACGCTGGTTATCGCGGGATCGACCGGAAAAAGCGGTGCCGCCGCGATGGCGGCAAACAGCGCCGTGCGCGCGGGAGGCGGAACGGTCACCCTCGCTGTGCCGGCGTCCCTCAATCCCATCCTGGAAACGAAGACCACCGAGGTGATGACCCTGCCGGTGGGGAAACCGGGCGCGGGTTTTTTCCAGGCCGGCGCACTGGGAGCCCTGTTGCGGGGAGCCCGAGGGCGGGATGCCGTGGCGGTCGGTCCCGGACTGGGCGGCGCCCCGTCAACGGTCTACCTGGTGCACTCCCTGGTTCAATCCTTGCCGGGTCCGCTCGTGCTCGACGCCGACGGGCTGAACGCGATCGCGGCCGCGCCGGAGATCCTCCTTGCCAGGCTCGGCCGTGTTACCATCCTTACCCCGCACCCGGGCGAGATGGCGCGCCTTGCCGGCTGTTCCGTCCCCGAGGTGGAGGCGGACCGGATCGGAATCGCCCGGGAGTTTGCCACCCGGTTCAAGGTCTATCTGGTTCTCAAGGGCGCGCGCAGCATCATCGCCGCGCCTGACGGCCGCATCGCCATAAACGGCAGCGGCAATCCCGCCATGGCGAGCGGCGGGATGGGGGACGTACTGACCGGCGTGGTCACTTCCCTGCTCGGGCAGGGATATCCCCCTTTCGACGCCTGCCTGCTCGGGGTCTTTGTCCATGGGTACGCGGCCGACCTGCTGGTCCGGCAGAAGGTAACCCAGGGGATGAAGGCGACCGACGTCCAGGAAAAGCTTCCCGAGGCTCTGAGCCGGCTGTCCGGTCCAGAGATAGACGAGTAGCGTGAAACCCTGAAAACCTCGCACACGGATGGAACGGAAACCGAATGCGATGACTGCCGGTTAGACAAAAGTCTTTGGGGTAAAGACTTGAAACAAGGGATCGGGCTTATCTTGCCTGTTCCGCCCTTTTTTGCTCGTATCCGTGTGCCGGCCTTTGACTTAAGCCTTATGTAACTGCATGCGGCAGTATCTTGAAAAACGGAGAAATACTATGATGAAAGCACAAGATGTCATGACCAAGGACGTCATCACCGTCCGTCGCGAAACCACGGTCCGGGAACTCGCCACCCTTTTTTCGGAGCGCCGCATCAGCAGCGCGCCGGTCGTCAACGATTCCGGAGAGCTGCTCGGCATGGTTTCCGAGAGCGACCTGGTGGAGCAGGACAAGAACCTCCATATCCCGACGGTGGTCTCTATCTTCGACTGGGTCATCTACCTTGAGAGCGACAAACGCTTCGAGAAGGAACTGCAGAAGATGACGGGCCAGACGGTGGGCGACATCTACTCGGAGCAGGTCTTCAGCGTGACGCCCCAGACCCCGGTGAGCGATGTGGCGGATATCATGAGCCGCGAGAAGGTCCACGCCGTGCCGGTGATCGAAGCGGGACGCGTTGTCGGTGTCGTCGGCCGGATCGACCTGATCCGGACCATGATAGGCTGATTCCGATGCAAAGTGCCGTCACCCAGAGCGGGGAAGAGACCGTGGCGCTCGGCGCAAGACTCGGACGACTCCTGGTCCCCGGGGATTTCGTCGCGCTGGTGGGCGAACTCGGCGCCGGGAAGACTCAGTTCGCCAAGGGTATCGCGGTCGGCCTCGAGGTCGACCCGGATACCCCGGTCACCAGCCCGACCTACACCATCCTGAACATCTACCAGGGACGCATCCCGCTGTACCATTTCGACCTGTACCGCCTGCACGGCTCGGACGAGATCGCGGAACTCGGCTTTGAGGAGTACTTCTCCGGAGCCGGGGCCTGCGTTGTCGAATGGGCCGAGCGGCTTGGCGAGGAGATGCCGGCTCATCTTCTCACCGTGTCCCTGGCCCATGGGGGCGCGGACAGCCGGACCGTTTCCTTTGCCGCTTCCGGGAAGAGGGCGTCCGAGCTGCTGGAGTCGTTTCTTACCTGATGATTTTGGCAGGAGGCCGTCTGTCGTCCCCGATGGTCTCCGGTGGGGAGCTCAGGCCGGACCCCATCGCGCGCAACCGGACAGCAACATGCCGTTTTTTAATGTTGTTTTCATCCGACCTGTGGTGGCACCCTACCGGCCATTCCAACGAAGCGTTGATACCCGCCGGCTGCCGGACCAGCACTTCAGCTGAGAACAATAAAAAAATGTTTTGACCGCCAGGGGTATTCTTGGTAATAAAGTTGTTTCAACCGCTTGCGCTGAACAAGCCCCGGCGGATCAACAGTTGAGCACAAGGAGGACTGACATGGCTTTGGTGGTCCAAAAGTACGGCGGCACCTCGATGGGGTCTGTCGAACGCATACGCAACGTCGCCAAGAGGGTGGCAAAGACCTATGACGCCGGCAACGACATGGTGGTGGTGGTCTCCGCCATGTCCGGCGAGACGAATAAGCTGGTCGCGCTTGCCAACGAGGTGTGCGAATTCCCCGACAACCGCGAATACGACGTGCTGGTCGCGGCAGGAGAGCAGGTCTCCATCGCGCTCTTGGCCATGTGTCTGAAGTCCATGGGGTATAAGGCTAAATCCTATCTCGGTTTCCAGGTCCCGATCCAGACCGACAGCGCCTACAGTAAGGCGCGCATTGAAAAGATCGACGACGCCAGGATGCGGGGGGATCTGAAGGATGGGACCATCCTGATCGTTGCCGGTTTCCAGGGGGTGGACAGCCTGGGGAGCATCACGACGCTTGGTCGCGGCGGATCCGACACCTCGGCCGTCGCCCTCGCCGCGGCGCTCAAGGCCGACGTCTGCGAGATTTACACCGATGTGGATGGCGTCTACACCACGGACCCGAACCTTTGCAAGGACGCCAAGAAGATAGAGCGGATCTCCTACGAGGAGATGCTGGAACTGGCAAGCCTGGGCGCCAAGGTGCTGCAGATCCGCTCGGTCGAGTTCGCCAAGAAGTACAACGTTGACGTTCATGTGCGCTCAAGTTTCAACGAAAATATCGGAACCATGGTTACCAAGGAGGATAAAGAAATGGAAGCAGTGCTCGTCTCCGGAATCGCCTACGCCAAGGATGAAGTGAAGATAGCGGTCATGCAGGTCCCCGATAAGCCCGGGATTGCCGCCCAGATCCTCTCGCCGCTCTCCGACGCCAACATCTCCGTCGACATGATCGTGCAGAACGTGAGCGAGGCCGGATCCACCGACTTCACCTTCACCGTGCCGCAGGCCGATTTCAAGAAGGCGCTTGCCATCACCAAGGAAACCGCTGAGGCGATTTCCGCCAAGGATGTCATCTCCGACCAGAACGTCAGTAAGGTCTCCATCGTCGGTCTCGGTATGAGGAGCCACGCCGGTGTCGCCACCACCATGTTCAAGACTCTGGCCTCCGAGGGAATCAACATTCAGATGATCTCCACCTCGGAAATAAAAATTTCCGTCATCGTGGATGCCAAGTACACCGAGCTTGCCGTCAGGGTGCTGCACGACGCCTTCGGTCTCTCCGGCGTGGCGAAATAGATGGAGCTTAGGGTTCTGTGTTCTCTGCGATTCGGGATACAGCCGACTGAACAGAGGCCTAGAACCTAACATCAAGAAGGTTGAACGTATTGCCTTGAACTTTGAATCGTTTTCAAAAGGTGGGGACATGAGCCTGGTAAAACTGTACGATACGACGCTGAGGGACGGGACGCAGTCGGAGGATATTTCATTCCTGGTGGAGGACAAGATTCGTATCGCCCGGAAGCTGGACGAATGCGGCATCCATTATATAGAGGGCGGTTGGCCGGGGAGTAACCCCAAGGATGTGACCTTCTTCAAGGACATCAAGAAGGAAAAACTCTCTCACGCCAAAATAGCCGCGTTCGGCTCGACTCGCCGGGCCAAGGTGACGCCGGACAAGGATCAGAACCTGCGGACGCTGGTGCAGTCTGAGGCCGACGCGGTGACCATCTTCGGCAAGAGCTGGGACTTTCAGGTCCGCGAGGCGCTCCGGATTCCGCTTGAGGAAAACCTGGAGCTGATCTTCGACTCCCTGGAATACCTGAAGGCGCGCATGCCGGAGGTCTTCTTCGACGCCGAGCATTTCTTTGACGGTTACAAGGCAAACCCCGAGTACGCCATCAAGTCCCTCAAGGCCGCCGAACAGGGAGGCGCCGACTGCATCATCCTGTGTGACACCAACGGCGGCACCATGCCGTTCGATATCGCGCGCATCATCGAGCAGGTGAAGGGAGCCATCTCCACCCCGCTCGGCATCCACACCCACAACGACAGCGACTGCGCCGTCGCCAACACCATCATCGCCGTGGAACAGGGGATCGTCCAGGTGCAGGGGACCATCAACGGTTTCGGTGAACGCTGCGGCAATGCGAACCTCTGTTCCATCATCCCCGCCCTGAAGGCCAAGATGGGGATCAACTGTGTAGACGACGCTCAGATGCGCCGGCTGAGGGAAATCTCCCGCTTTGTTTACGAGCTGGCCAATCTCGCTCCCGACAAGCACCAGCCCTACGTCGGTAATTCCGCCTTCGCCCACAAGGGTGGGGTGCACGTCTCCGCCATCCAGCGCCACCCCGAGACCTACGAGCACATGAGGCCCGAACTAGTCGGCAACAACACGCGGGTGCTGATCTCCGACCTTTCGGGGCGCGCCAACATCCTGGCCAAGGCGACCGAGTTCCAGATCAACCTGGACAGCAAGGACCCGGTAACTCTGGAGATCCTGGAAAACATCAAGGAGATGGAGAACCGGGGCTATCAGTTCGAGGGTGCCGAGGCCTCCTTCGAACTTCTCATGAAACGGGCCCTCGGCACGCACCGGAAGTTCTTCTCCGTGGTCGGGTTCCGGGTGATCGACGAGAAACGGCACGAGGACGAGCAGATCATTTCCGAGGCGACCATCATGGTGAAGGTGGGAGGCAAGATCGAGCACACCGCGGCCGAGGGTACCGGTCCGGTGAATGCCCTGGATAACGCCCTTAGGAAGGCACTGGAGAAGTTCTATCCGAAGCTCAAGGACGTGAAGCTTCACGACTACAAGGTCCGGGTCCTGCCGGCCGGCCAGGGCACCGCCTCCGCCATTCGCGTCCTGATCGAGTCCGGTGACAAGGAGAGTCGCTGGGGGACAGTCGGCGTATCGTCCAACGTCATCGAGGCATCCTATCAGGCGCTGATTGACTCCATCGAATACAAGCTGCACAAGGAAGACGAGGCGGGGTCACCAAACAGGTGATGCCGCGCGGCAGTCGATTGGCCATCTGGTTCATCGCGCTGCTGCTTTCACTATCGCTCTTAATAAAAGGTCGTGCACCCACCGGGAAAGGTGAGGACGCGACCTTTTTTCGTGCCCAGGCAGGTACCGTCACGGTGCGACTGGCCGGCGACTTCCCTCATCCAGGTCTCTACCTGCTCCCTGACGGTGTCTCGGCGATTAGCGCCATAAAAATGACGCTACCTGACAGGTCGCTTCCCGTTGCCGCCGGAGGGTATGCGGGAGGCCGCCTTATCTCCGGAGATGTGGTGACCCTCAGGCTAGGAGGCCGGCAACCAGCTGTTTTTTCGATGGGAAGGATGGGGACGAAGGAGCGGATGCTGCTCGGGATCCCGCTGGTTCCCGACCTCATGGAAGGTGAGGATTGGATCGGCCTGCCGGGGATCGGCCCGGTGCTCTCCAGTAGGATTGTTGTTGACCGTCATGAAAATGGCGCTTTCGGCACACTGGATGGCCTGCTGCGGGTCCCGGGGATCGGTCCAGGTAAGCTCGACGGGATCAGAAAGTATTTCTAATGTTATGTAACAGCCCATATTAGCGATGGTTATTCATCGGCAGTCCTTGCCGAGCTGCGGTAATTATTCTTTTGCAGGCTACTTGGCATGCAAGGTGTATTAAAGATCCCCACATGAAGGTATTTGATCAATTCTAAGTGGGGAGGTAATATTCATGAAATGCCCAAAATGCAAAGGGAGAATGTTCGCAGAGAAATATTATGACTTCGTCAGGTCCTTCGACGCCTGGAAGTGCACCTGTTGCGGGGAGGTTCTTGATCCGACTATCCTGGCAAACAGGGCGAGGAACTTTAACAACCTGCTCGGCTGATGTTACTGAAAAAATTTCAATTAAAAGACAGGGACCGCGGCGCGGCCCCTTTTTTTGTTTGCCCAGCGTAGCGGGCAAACCCGGCCTGTTGCAAGAAACAGGCGTCGCCCCGACCAGGGGGAAGACAATCCGAATCGCAAGGGCGTT
>Ga0209430_1002406_pt1 | contig 12067 bp, 8 predicted proteins | sample BarGraIncub1133A_FD_184504 | JGI IMG/M metagenome (GOLD analysis project Ga0209430, IMG submission 184504) | Arctic peat soil microbial communities from Barrow, Alaska - Barrow Graham LP Incubations 11-33A (SPAdes) (version 2) | ecosystem: Environmental > Terrestrial > Soil > Wetlands > Peat... | reverse complement strand
CCCCAACCCGACTGGCAATCACTGCATGATGAGCTTGTCAAACATAAGAAGCTTACCCTCATGCTGCTGTGGCAGGAGTACAAGGAGGGTGAGCCCTCCGGCTACCAGTACAGCCAATTTGTTCATTCCATCAATCAGCCGAGTAAAGCCACTTGTCCTCGACAAAGGGATTGCCAGCTCCGGTCAGAGCGTGGCGATTTCTCTCTTGTGGATCGTGAAGATGTCCGATTATGTGAGCGAGAGGGAGCGAGCGCGCAAGACCGTTTCTATGAGCTCCCTGGCCAGAAAGAAGATGCTGTCTATAAAATCCCAGTTTGTCTTCATTGACGGAGCTTTTTCCCATCTGTCAGATCGGGCGCTAATTGACGATGTTTTGGGCGAAATAGCAAATACCCGTGGGCGGTTCCAACTTATCGTCACCGGCCACGAACGGGAGTACAAGCCCAACTGGAAGCTATTCCCCACCATGTTGAACGGCCGGGAGGTCGGAGACCGGTTCATGTTTATTGAGAAAGGTGTCCCGGTAGAGCCAGGAACGGTTGGAAGCAATTATGGGGCAATGTCGATGATGCGAACTCATGTGGTTAAGGACGAGGTGGGCGATGGATCGGCAGCACATTGAAGAACTTGTAAAATCTGCCTTCTGGAAACTGCTCGGCAACAAAACCTTCATCCAGGGCGCCGGATTGATTGAACGCCTTGCCAAATTATCCAATTTGGATGAACTGGCCATTCAGGGCGCATTGAGCGGGTTGGAGATGGAAGGGTGGTTGTCAGGGGTTTGCAATGGAATACCTATTGGCAAGGTGTGTCCGCTTGTTGAGCGTCCAAAGGATACTCCAACGCCGTCTTTTCTAGCTTGGAAAAATTCATTGTCCGAATCCAGTCTGAGTGAAGATGATCAGGCAGTTCTTCTGCCGCTGCACGATATTGTCAGCGATTTATCCTGCAGCGATCATATTACCCTAATCGAGGGGTTAAGCCGTCTCCGGAATGATCAATTGAAGTTATACGGCCGGCCTTCATTCTTAGTTAGCGCCGAATACTTGTTAGGTTCATCAAAAGTTCTTGATTTATTGCCAGCAAATGCCTTGCGGCAATTCGGTATTGATAAAGGGAAGTTTTCAGGTGCTCCACCGGTGCTTCTGATTGCTGGCCCGCCTGAACCAGTCAATGTGGTGCTTGTTGAAAACCCTCATGCATTCTGGAAAGCTATAACCACGTCAGCAATCGAAAAAACTGCATTTATTGTCACCTTCGGTTACGGACTTTCGCGCCATGGAGATGAGTACGGGAACCAGCTCGCAGCTATTCTGGAAAGTGGGTACCTAGTTACTGGCGCAGTGTGTGCTGGTGTCCCTCCACAGGTTTCCGAACTTCTTAGCCACCATAACATGTCGTTCTGGGGAGATCTTGATCTTGAAGGTCTGAGAATATACCTTCGGTTGAAGAAGATCTTACCGCAGCTGACCTTGAGTGCTCTGTACGAACAAATGTTGATGTCGGTTAAAACGCATGAAACATCCCATCCATATGCAAAAGTGACGGCAAAAAACAATCAATCTGAAAGAGATCTACCTTCTCAAGACCCCGCACTAACAATTTTGGCAAATGCTTGCAAGAACAGGGCTGTTGATCAGGAACAGGTGACTTCGGATAACATCGTAGGTATGTCCATACGTCGATTTCAAGAGGGTATTCAGAATATATAAGATGACCCAGCCACCAAGGTTACGCAGCAAAATTTTCAGTTTAAGAAGTCATAAGGCATAATAACCACAAAAAAGTGCCACCCCCACAAGGAATGGTGCCCAACTTAAACATCTAAACAACATTAACAGCCATCGCAGCTTATTCTCATTCTTATCCAATCCCGTTTTCATCTCAGCAATCGCGGACTTCAGTTCATCTGGGTAAATCTCTTGCTTTCCTTCAAGAGCATTAAATACAACATTCTTTGCATGACATATTCTTTGGAATTGACGTTGCTGGTTTCCAACTGTACCGGAAAAGATGAGCGTTGCCAGGCCAAGGCCAATTACTATTGTCAAACTTTCTAAAATTGATGTTGATTTAGTAATTGCTATTGCCGCCGCAAGAGATATTGGTATACCTAACAATTTACCTGTTATGTCGATAATTACCTTGGAGAATTCATCGGCTATCTTAAGTTCAGCTTCTGCGACCTCTTTTTTTGCTTTGTGAAAAGCAAAACCACTCAAATATGTATTAAGATTTTTATTGAAAACATTGATAAAATTTTCCCATTCAAAGACAAGAAAAGAGAACGCAGGTTGTCCCAAAGGGCATTTCTGTAAAAATTCCGCTAAGGATACTCGGAATACTCCTACCTTTGAACTGTAGTGAGGATCTGTTTTTGGATTGTCAGCCTGTAGTGATTCTACGAGAGTTATGTCTGGTATGTTACCACCAAGCATATCCACATTAATGGTAGTATCAATCTCTACAGCCTTCACTGCGGGCTGCGTAGAATCTTCCGGTTGAATGAATATCAATCTATATTGTCCAGAGTTTGTCTTTTCATCGTGATAATGAGCTAAATCAGACAACCCCTTAATCAACTTACAAACAACAAATAATTTATCTAACTTTGGAAAGGGTGCCTCTGTACCGCTAAAATAGTCCTCTTCAATCAAATAAAATTCAGAAGGAATCTCACCCCGCGAAATTTTTGGCGCTCCAGCTATAAGACCAGCTAAAGAGGGATAAAATTTATTATCAGTGCCGGTGCGCAATCTGAGTGAAAATTCAATATATTCACCTTGTCTCTGCGGTATCACCCCCGTTGTAACTTCAACACCATCAATAAGTATTTCGTCAAATTGATCGGGATATAGTTTTATTATGGAGTTGATCAACCTGATCAGATCATCATCTAAAACTAAAGTCGATGAAAACACCCCATCATTTATTGGGGGCATATTCGCTTTTCGAAATAACTCTACAATAGGAGTAAGGGCCATTACTTACTCCTCTGGTCTATTTTCAAGTTCTTCTCTGATTTTCTCAATCAAACTATCGGGTAAATCCTTTATTGTAATGCGATTATTTTCTCGGTCAAAATATATTTGAGCAGCATCAGTTATACCGAGAGCATGGCGTTCAAATTTAATATCCCAATTATCTGCACTGTAACTAATATGCGTATGTTTTTTTAATGCAGCCTTGTTCACGGGAAACTCAACTGGCACAGCATGCTCTTCACTATTCAGGTGTGAGATAAGTGCGCAGACCATTTCGTCGACTTGGCCTGGCTCTCCAGCTGGCATAAACTGGCGAGCTATCTCTTCTACCTCGCTGAGCTTAACGGATTCTTCGGCCTCCTCTTTTCTTGAAAGGTATGCAAGCAAATTATCTTTAAATCTCTTGCGAAACGGTTTGAGATCGGTGTTGTTTCTGAAGAAAGCTACGCTTTCTTTGACTAATGTGTCTGTAGCGCGTGCTGATGCAGCTCCAGGAGCACAGCCAAGTGCTGTTACAAAATATCCAGATGCTGTCTTCCCTGCATTTGGACTTACAAAACTTAGATAGCTCAACTCTTGACGGTCAGCCTCAGGGGCAGCAAGATATGCAGACAACTTCCCGAAATTAATCCGAGCCGCTTGATAAAGGCGATTCATATCAAGCTCTGTAAGTTCCTCTGGTTCAAGGACTGCGCTAAGCCTGATTCCCTCTTTCTGTTTAATCATTGCTATTATGAAAAACCTTGACTGAGCGTTTGAATAATCAGCGAACAGTAGATATCCACCTGATGACGCATGAATTGACTCAGCTTTTCTATACAATTCGTTCATTGCGACTTGCGTTAGTGCCATAAACTGTGTGTCATCAGGAGCCGCACTGTCAGTATATGTGTTAAAACAGCCCGGAAAAGCGCCACTCCCGTCGCCAGTTCGGAAGGTCCCATAATGGGCACTGTTATTTCTTGAACCATAAAGCGCCGTGATGCTGTCAACCAGTTTTAGCACAATCGCGTTAGTTGGATCTAAAGCGGTTGTCCTAAGGTTAGATGGCTGGATTGGTTGATGCTGTTCTTTTACAAGCTCGTGAATTACTACCTTGTTAATGATAATATCAGGCATTTATTCCTCCTTACGCTCTTTTCCGAAACATCACAAATCTGGAAACACAACTGGCTACACCATTTTTTGGGGCCACCATTCAAAATACAGGGATTTTTAATCCTAATAGGATTGAATTTAATACCTTTAACATATCTCGCAAGTACAAACCAGCGGAAACCCGTTTCATTAGAGCATTTGTGGCATATTTATATGCTTGCAATCAGCGTAGCATTCCCCTATGCCAGAATAAGTCATTGTAACGTGAACAACGCCAAACTAAAATCAGCAACATGTCTTGTAAAAAGGATTCGTGAAAAATTAGAGAGACCGGTGTATTGACGAGAATAAAATACCGCGATGCTGGAAGGAGAGCTTACATGAGATTACAAAAATCATTGTTTCTGATCGTGATACTATGCATCTGGGCTTTTACAGCCCAAGGTGAACCTATCCCGTCAACGGGTAATATTGAGGTATTCTTTTCCCCTAGAGGCGGTGCCACCGAGGGGATCGTCAGAGAAATCACAGCGGCGCGTCAAGAAGTCCTGATCCAAGCCTACAGCTTCACCTCCAAGCCTATCGCCAAGGCTCTTCTTGATGCTCGGAGGCGAGGTGTTGTGATCGAGGCCGTCTTGGACAAAAGCAATGCCACAGCGAAATATAGCGCTGCTACATTTCTTGCCAACGCCGGCATCCCTGTCTTTATAGACGACAAACATGCTATAGCTCATAACAAGGTGATTATAATTGACAGGTCAACCCTCATTACCGGTAGTTTCAACTTTACAACGGCTGCCGAAACCAAGAACGCTGAGAATATGTTGGTTGTTAAAGGAAATCAAATACTGACGAATAAGTATATTTTGAACTACAAAGAGCACAAGGGACATTCATTGCCTTATGGGAAATAATTGGCTCTCTGAAATACGGTGTGGAAAAAGGTTAAATCTTCACGGTTTCGATAAAAACCAATAATGTGGAAATGTCCACGCCGAAGTTGATCGTTACCGTTGGTTCTGGTGCCTGTGAAATTGCTTTTGAGAAAGCGTAAGTATCGTAAACTTCAAAGGCTTGTTTGTTGTACCTGGGCTTCACTACATATAGCTTGTGAGTCCCCTTCGTGTAGGACTAGCGTGAATTATGCCCCTGGAATTCAGATCCCGAGTGTGGCTTTCATGGGCGGCCAACATGCTGGCGATGCGCGGGGCGGCCTGTTCAGAGGTGAGGTCAATCATCGGCGTTGGCCTCTTCGCTATCCTCAAACACTCGCAGAATCGGCATGAGTTTTAACCTGAGATCACGCATGTTATCCAAGCGTTTTGTGTAATGAGCATAGCTTTGTTTGGAGATTTGTGTGGTTAAATCCAGACGTATTGCTGCAAGAAAAACCGCAGCATCAATCTCACACGGTCCCAGTTTTAGGCATTGCTCCGTTAACACCAAGCAAAGGGCGGAACCTTTCTCTGCACCTAACCTCTCTAGAACAACAAGGCGCCGCCCAAGTGCAGAATAAAAAGTCTCTCTGTCTTCGCAGCGGATGGCACTACCATCAAAATTATCAGATTTTTCGGCCACTAGCTGAGTAGCTAGCGCTAATGCAATGCCACTTGCCAACGCCGGTTGCGCTTCCGCTGTTTGCGATAATACTGCATCCATCTCATCACGCTTTTGAAACAATTCAGCAAACAGCATTGAGGTAAATGCCCAATTATGAACGATAATGGAGTCTACCGCTGTCGGCGGAGGAAATGAAAAACCAGCAAGAATAAGAGGGTTTTCTGTTGCGCTACGCCATAGCTCCGTCAATTGCGCAAGAAATGGTTTCAGCTTATCTTCAAAGGCTGTGTCGCTCACATTTATTGCCTTAGCAATATCATTTTTCTTGTTGATGAGTAAAAGTAGCGGATCGTACGCATATGGTAATGCGATGCTCTGTTTTTGCTCTTTGGCCGAAGCCAAAATCATTGAAAGTCCATCCAGCGCATCTTCCACGCCATCACGACCGGAAATAACCGGCGCAAGCAATAACGCTTGTATTTTATCAACAACATCACTCGAATTTATTCGTTTCGCGCTTTGCCGCACAGTCTGTAACGAATCCTGCAACGCTTCTTTTATGGAAGGATCTTTCAGCAACTTCACATCAAAATCATGCAAATAGAATATCACCCTGGCACTTTCACTCTCCTGTTCAAGCCCAAACCGCAAAATCGCCGATATTACTCTTTGTCCCAAATCCTCAGCTTCTTTCGCTAATGTCTTTACTTCCTTTGTAACAAGCAACTGTAGCGCAGGCCGGATAATCGGCCACATTCCCGTTTCTGGATTAGAGGTATCAAGCATCGCAAGAATGGTCTCAACAACCTTACCGAGCTGGTCTTGCGAAAAAGCAGAGATATATTCAGAGGCCAGCTTTAAGGCTTTCTCTGTTCCCGTCCAAAAGCCTTGGGCTTCAAGTTGTGTTGCTACTATTTCCAAGATTTCTGGGCAGATTAATTCGCGAAATTCGGGACGTTGTTTGGCTATTTTAGTAAGAGCATCAAGACTGTGCCCACCAATGTTGCTTTCCGGATCAGACGTAGCCGATATAAGCGCAAGTTTAGCCAAGAACTTCATCATAAATGCCGTAAGCTCTATTTGCTCATATGCTATTTTTTCAATCCATACACAAAACAATTGAATTACGATATGCCGGCGCTCATTGATGCTCCCTGCATGGCTTTCAGCATGCCTAACTACGTCGTCCAAGCATGTTTTGTCTATAAATGTAGAAACGAGACGCTCGCTCCAGTTAACCTTGGAAGCAATTTCACGGCTGCCACTTTCAACCAGCAAACCAACCGCCATTTTGAATGATTTTTGAGAGCCTTGACGGCTGCCGGTCTGTTCCAACTCCTCAAGCATATTCCTTGCATACCAGGCTTTCGTCGTACGACTTTCCGTGGCAGAACCCAGTGCAATTTGCCTTCTTAAAACAGCCCAATAACGGGTACTGGCGTCAGTGAATTTACCGTTTAACCAACTTCCCATTGCTGTAGAAAGATTGTGTGATTTAAGAAGCAGAGGTGAATAAAGAACCGTTGACCTTGAATCGTGAACAACCTCAAAAGGAGCTGCCTGGCGAGATGCAACATAAGCATCAAATGAACCATTAACAAACAGGATCGGAGCGTCTTCCATTGATCGTTGTGAGAATGATTTCTGTAGTAGTTCAGAAGACTCTTTCGCACCTTGCACATATCGAATAGACGTAGCCAAGGACTGTGTCGTTATCGATTGAATCAGAGAAGTAAAATCAGCCCATTCCGGCTCGGTAAACTCTTCAAGCTGTTGATTCACCTGTTCGTAAATACTTCGTGCCTTGCCCCATTCATCGACATCAGCAAAGAGATCACCAAAATGTTTTAGCATTATTGCAGACAAGGGCGTGGAAACCGTCTTTAAAGGTTCCGTAAGGGCATTTATGCAGTCGTAGGTGTTTGTGGTTAAACAGGAACGTGCTTGCAAAAATGCCTGTATGAAATGATTCATACTGGATTGACCTGAATCTTGTTCATACTCTCCAAAAACATTCTGTGAAGTAAAATCTAAGGCGCCAAATTCAACAGCTTTTTCCAACAACGCAGGGGCAATCGAGCCATGACTCTCGTCACTTATTAAGGACAGAAATCCACCTTCATCGCTTTGCCATGCAAACGCCCTGATCCGGTATTGAAGATATGTCGCTATTTGCGAAGTTTCGGGTAACGGCTGAATTACCCACGAAGCAAGGGCGGATGGCTCGCCACTTACAGACTCGCTAAATAGCTGATTAAAACCGAGAGATCCATTAGTTACGCGGTCAACAATAACATATGATAACTCTCGTAGTAGTGGCGTAGGCAAAAAATGATGTAGAGCCGCCCAAGCCAACCAGTTGGATTCAAAATGCTGCTGACGCAACTTCACATAATTATTATTCATTCTAATACCTCTTTTCAAAGACTACAGTTCCTAAATTATTGTTTGCTACTCTCAGCGTGAACGCCTTCAACCCATTTTTCTTTGGTGAAGGCCACGAAGCTGAGTGTCTTGGCAGTTGGTAAATAGTGAAGCCAAGCATATGTGCCGCCTCAACCCCATTCTCTTGAGGAGCAATCGCTGTAATGTAACCAAGACTAGAAAGTTTGCTTCCATCTTCTGACAGATCCTTAGCTGACATATAATGCCAATCGTTGTCTGCGTCCTTGTCCTCTTCCGCTCTGCCATATACTGAAAAAGTTACTTCTTCTGGGTACACACCTTTAGAAAGTGGTATTGGCAAGAACACGCCAGAGAGTCCACCAAGCACGGACTTTGAAATATTATTGTAGTTTGACAGGATAAAAACAGTTGAGTGATGGCGTTTCAACAGCTTTATTGTGTGAGTAAAAGAGTCTCGAAACCCCTGATGCCATTTTCGTCCCACCGTCGCGTGTTTTTTCTGTTCTGTGCAAGTAGTTACAGAAACAATATCAATGTGATCAGGTGGGGAATTATCAAAGTGATCCGCCGAAGAAATTGCTTGCAAGGGCTGGCAACTTAGCTTGTCGGCATCAATAAATAGTGCATCAGCACAAATCAATGGCTGGATAGTTATTGAAAGAAAAGAATTGTCAGTTGGCAGTAATGTTACGAGAGAGTACAGATCTGCATCATGCATATTTGTATCGTGAAGAGGTGTCGATTCGATACCCGCACTTACAATTTTTGGATGCAAGCACACCCTGACTTTGCCTTTAAAATCGACGGTAAACAAGCAGGCAATATTAAAATTTTGATCCCGATTTCGATCATCGTTAATCCACTCTGTGATCGATTTTAAATCATCTTCCACAATATTGAGCACATTTTCTTTGATATCATCAATGAGCTGCCGAACTTCAACTGTTCTGAATAGAATCCGGGCAGGATCGATCGAAGGTCTAAGTCCAACATGAATGCACCCAGGAGTCCGGATACATTTTAGCCTTTCTAATAAATCATCTTTTGGCAGAAACGCTTCGGGGAATGTAATCAGATCAAATCGGTCTCGCCCATCTTTGGGATCATTAAGTAAAAATTGTGCCGTTTCCGATGTGTAACTAGAATTATCCAGTGCATCTCGCAGAGGAGGCTCTGTCAGATTTTTTAATGCTGCATTAAACAACAATGCGTGCATTTCGGGTCTATATTCCCGAGGCTCAACAACAAACACGCGGAACCCATGCCCTGATCGTTCAACAGGCCATTGCAACCAACTTGCTTTGAGTTTTGAGGAGAGGGTTTTAACCATAGATTTATCTAACATCTGCGAAGATTGTAATCGCTTGGGCAGGATTATTCTGATGATGCCCCAAAGCACAGTCAAGAGCTGCAAAATGTTGTCGAAGATACGGGGCATACAACCTACTATAAAATCTCAATGGTGGTACGTTTCACTATTAAGTATCGTAAACGCCCGGTAAATCAGCTCCAGCAGGACAACCCTCCAGCAACAGCAAGATCATCCATGTAATCGCCGAGTATGGTCGCTGCTGTAAGGGTAGCGGCACGGATCAACTCCGTCTGTTCGAGCGTATAACGTCGGATACTTTATATATGGCAAACCAAGACGTATATCCACACTATTATTCATTTAGGAAAAAACTATAACCTTTTCAGTTTCCACACCCAAATTCTGAGGCCCACATAATTTATGAGCTGCTCAGGTATTCCCCGTGACTATTGCTGGTGCGCTATTTACCATATTCAAAACTTAATTTTCCAATTATTCCACGAATCCTTGATCTGTTTTTTTAGGATGTGTCTTAGGATCGAAGGTTAAACCTCGTTGAAACCAATTATTCTCCATTTAGACATTACTCAATGCTTGTACAAAATAATCCACAGCTTTATGGGCCTCGATCTCACCTAAATTACTTGACGCTACTAAAACATATGTGCCTACCCGTTTAAACATGGCCCTCCAGTACCTTAGAGGGCATGCAGCTTAATCCCCATTTTTCTAAACGCATTACGTATAGCTGCCTCGCATGTGATATTCTCTGCCTGTGCGGTATTATGTTTATAAAGCTCTGCTGTTCCTGGGCATTTAGGCGCAATCCCTGCCAAGAGACCTTCTGTGCTGCGAGAAAGGTTCATGAAATCATCTATCCAATCATTTAACCCGTTATTGTCCTTTAGCTTGAACACAAGACCCCTGAACGATTCTTCATTGAAAACGTCATTGCCCGAATCGTCTTCGGTTATTTTAATTCTGCGCTGAATTTCTATAAAATGGATATTTTCGTCGCCTACTTTAATTCTGGCGAGAAGCGCACCACGCATAACTCCATCTTGGACAGAAAAAAAAGGCCAGCTACGGACGGATCGTGTGATGTCCGTTGTATCTCCATCGAAGGCCTGGTAGGCCAAGAGCATTGGCTCTGGATTGTCCGAGAATTTGCCTTCATATGTGAACGATTCTGGATGGCCGATAGTATCTGGATAATTGTCATGGAACCAGAGCAGCGCGTTCCAGATATCTCTGAGCTTTCCTTGTGATTCCATTATCTGCTCAGACTTATACATTGCGTAGCCTACGCCTGTCCCTGACCCATATGATTCGCCACCGGAAAAAAGCCGCAGATCTTCATCACGCACTGGAACTTGTCTATAAGTATTTTGCTCGGAATCAAACTTCACTCTTTTCACTCTTCGCGGGGTTCCAAGCACCTCATAATTGTTATCGTCAACAATTACAGCTCCCGTATCCCCAGATGGCTCCTCTGCACCAGTTACTGTAATAATGGGAGGTGGGTTGAAAATTTTAGGCTTTGGAATGTTGATCTGATCATCATTGGAACATCCATTTGTCGTTGGTGGCTTGCGAGTGCTGTTCTGGCGGCCACGACATATGGTAACGCCGCCGGGATCTGTGGAACCAATTATCTGAAGAGCCAGGAAACTTTTCCCCTCTTCAATCCATATTCCGTTAACCTTAATTGCGCCAAGGCCTGTAAACCATGGGCCTATACGTGGAGAAGCAATATCAACTTTGCTATCACCGAAGGCGGATTCAATCTGATTCCAGATATCTCTCGCCTGTTTATTGGCATATTCATCATAGTATGCGTGTGCAAGAAATACCGAATCCCCATTTAAAGCCCGGTCACGAAGATAAATGTACCACTTGTCGTCTTTCGGTTTTTGCGGTAATGGCTTAAAAAACTTGTCTTTTGCAATATTCCAAGGATACGAACTAAGAATCAATTTAATAAACTGAGATCGGCCATAACATCTTGAAAAGAATTCCATGCAAGGGACTAACAGCGAAATTTCTGAGCCCTTTGTGTCGGCGGCATTAAATCTGATCATCCAAGGTAAATCATGTAATTGGGGCTCTGGGAGAGAGTAGATTGATTGAGGTATTAGATCTGGGCGGCCTGCGGACTTGTCATCTGCAGCAGAACGGAACTCCCATCCATCAGGTGATAGATCAACATGGAATAATTTAGTCACATAATCAATCTCTTCAAATCGCTTTTGATCCTTCCAAATTGTACCGAGTGTAAATTGCCCCAATGCAGTTATCGGTATCCTGATATGTTTAAAATCTCCAAGTTGTCCGTCAGGGAGAATGCGTCGGAAACATACAAGTACTTTAGGCTCACCGTTTGTTTTAGACCTTCTACAGATACCACAGTACCACCAAGTAACAAGTTCACCGTTCTCATTTTCGAGTTCTTTGTAGGCAGTTTTAGCAGCAATAGGCCGTCTTGGGGGGGTCATTGAGCCCCACCTTTTGACGCCAAGATTTGGCACTTGATCTTTGGAGCGTCGCAGCTATTTGTGGAATGTCGCAATAATTGTTGGAATTGACAACCGCCACCGATCAGTCCAACGTCAGAAATAGTGTGGTGCGGGGATCTGAAGGGCCTGACCGCCAACAAGGCACGTTCCTTTTCCAGCATGCCGCTGACACTGAAGATCTTGGTGGTCTC
>Ga0209430_1002403_pt1 | contig 12089 bp, 4 predicted proteins | sample BarGraIncub1133A_FD_184504 | JGI IMG/M metagenome (GOLD analysis project Ga0209430, IMG submission 184504) | Arctic peat soil microbial communities from Barrow, Alaska - Barrow Graham LP Incubations 11-33A (SPAdes) (version 2) | ecosystem: Environmental > Terrestrial > Soil > Wetlands > Peat... | reverse complement strand
GACTTTTCAAAAACAAGTTACCGGAACCGCCTACGCTACTGCCGACCTGCAAGGTATTTGGCAATTGCATGCATTGGTATCCGATAATATATCCGATACAGATCCTTGGGCTAGTTGGACGCATGCAAAAATAACTCTGAATGCAAGTGGAGCTGGCAGCCTGTCGGATTATGTGGTAAACAACGAAAACAGAGATGATGTATCTCCTAGTATGTCAATGACATCTGATGGGATTATTAGTTTTGATAGCATTCCAAATTCACATGGATTTTTAAGTGCTGACAAAAGTATTGCCATCCTGACTATGCCTGATATGGGTAGCGGCGGATACACATTGGGCATTATGCAAAAAGATTTATCGGTTAGTGGTGACGTAGGCTTGCAGACACAGTTTGCAGATGCAAATACAGGTTGGGTATCTGTATATAATATGATTTATGGGACTTACCAAGTCTATAAAACCACCGATGGAGGAACTAACTGGAATGCAGTCAACAGTACAGTTGGAGGATTTTATCAGTTTTTGGATGGCAACAATGGCTGGTTAATCGGTCATTCAGGTACAATTGGTGATTCAGGTCCAGGTAGTGAGGGAAACTTATATAATATTTATCACACAACCAATGGAGGATTGACATGGGTGCAACAGGCCGCAAATATCGGGACGGCTAATGCCCTGTACTTTTCCGATCTATTGCATGGTTGGGTTGTTGGCGAAGGTGGATTAGCCATGAAAACTACCGATGGTGGAGCTAACTGGACCACAGTAACCACTACTGGTCAAACTTCCAATTCAAATAGTAAAACTGTTTACTTTTTGGATGCCAATACTGGTTGGATAGGGAGCGGCAAAGTTAATACCGATGGAGTCGGCACTCGGTTTGTACTTGCCACGAAAGACGGCGGTGCAACATGGGAGACTCAACAGATTCCTGTTACCAACGATATTTTCAGTATGTTCTTTTGGGATGCAACTAATGGCTGGTTTACCAGCGATTATGGACAAATAGCCCATTATACCTATACTCCGCCCAAAACAATAAATATCACTGCCGGTGGTTTGGGTGCAGCCTTAACAGCTACCGAAAAGAGCAGCCTAAAGAGTCTTACGGTAACCGGAACCATCGATGCCCGCGACTTCAAAACCATGCGGGACGATATGCCGCTGCTGGCAGAAATTGATTTAAGCGGGACTACTGTCACAGAATATACAGGGGCTGCAGGAACTTACTACGATGCATCCATCACAACTTATCCTGCAAACACAATTCCGCAACGGGCATTCTTCTATATGGCAACCAAAACCGGAAAAACGAGTCTTACTTCATTTATTTTTCCTGCATCGATTACAGATATTGGCATGTATGCATTTCGTTCTTCCGGGTTAACTTCAATATCGATACCTTCAACAGTAACTTCGATTGGATATGGCAATTTCGTTAATTGCATCAATTTGACATCAGTTGTCATTCCTTCATCGATTTCAACTATTGAGGATTATGCATTTCAGAATTGTGTATCTCTTATTTCGGTAAGTATTCCATCCACGGTTACTGAAATAGGATATGCTGCTTTCAATTCATCAGGTCTGCAGCAAATCACCTTAAATGAGGGATTGAAAAAGATAGGTGATTATGCCTTCCAAGGTTGTCTTTCTCTGCAATCGATTTCTATTCCATCCACGGTTACTGAAATAGGATATGCTGCTTTCCTTGCATCAGGCTTGCAGCAAATCACCTTAAAGGAGGGATTGAAAAAGATAGGTGATTATGCTTTCATATATTGTTATCCTCTTCAATCGATTTCTATTCCATCCACAGTTACCGAAATAGGAAATGGTGCTTTCCATTCATCAGGTCTGCAGCAAATCGCCTTAAACGAGGGCTTGAAAACGATTGGCGATTATGCCTTCCAATGGTGTGACTCACTGAGGTCAATTACCATTCCGTCTACCGTTACCAATATCGGCTACTGTGCTTTCACGTTTGTCAATTCCTTGGAAACAATAACCGTTGCATCTGGAAACTCCAATTATTATTCGGAAGACGGCGTCCTTTTTGATAAGGCAAAAAAACGTCTGCTTGCTTACCCTGCAAACAAATCGCCGCATTACGATATACCCCTGGGCATAACCGTAATCGACACTGCCGCCTTCGAAGGAAATTGGAGTTTAAGAAGTGTAACTATTCCTTCGAGCGTAACTGATCTTGCTCCCGAGGCTTTTTACCACTGCGATTTATTAAGCGTCTTAGACTTACCCTCATCCATTTCAAAAATCGGGAACTATTGTTTCTATGAATGTTACAATCTTTCGGCAATATTCACAAACACACAAACCCCTTTAAGCATGGCGGTTTCGGATAGTATCTTTAAGGAAATTAATGCTGGATGTACATTGTATGCCCCCAAGGGCAGTCTGGCAAATTATCAATCAAGTGAGGGTTGGAATCATTATATTTCACGGATTAAGGAATATGAGAAGGTCACTGACAATGAGGGTAATGTGTACCACGGTATACAGGTCGGTTCTCAAGTATGGTTGGTCGAAAATCTTCGTACGAAACATTACAACAACAACGATTCAATTCCTACGCCTTGGAATGCAAAAACGGATCTTACCTATAATTCCGGGGCAGAATACAGATGGGATATCGATAACGATCGATCAAATAACTATGTTTATGGACGACTGTATACCTGGAATGCTGCGACCGATTCTCGCGGAATTTGCCCGGTAGGATGGAGAATGCCGAGTATAAGTGATTTACAAACTATGACTGCCTATGTCACCAACAACAGCAATGTCTCTACTAATAAAGCACTTGCCTCCAACTCTTTATGGTGGGAGAATCCCGATGCTCCTGAAAATACCCCTTCATACAATATGTCGACCAATAATGAAAGTGGATTATTGTTTTTCCCAAGTGGAATCAGGCATACCGAAGGTGGTTTTGAGGGATTGTGGAGCGTTACTTTTTTATGGTCGTCAGAAATTCAAAACGGATTGCCTTATGCTTATAATATTGGAATTTATGCCACAAGTGTAAACGGAGGTCCTAATCGGGCTCAAGAGGGTTTCTCCGTTCGTTGTATGAGAGATGGCATTGTGGCTTTGCGGGATGTTGAACATGACGGAAAAATAAGTGTTTATCCCAATCCGACATCTGACGCTTTCCAAATTAAGGGAATAGAGGGAGCGGCAACTGCTACTGTATCGGATCTGAATGGTAGGATACTGATTTCAAAAGAAATAACTGCCAATGAAAGTGTTTCAGTAGGCACTTTGTCCAATGGAATGTACTTGATAACTATTAAATTGAACAATACAAAGACAACAGAAAAACTGATTATCCAACATTGACAATGAGGTACTGGCCTGATGGTTTGGACAAGAAAGATAAGATAATTTGAGTGAAAGGTTCAAGCTGAAAAGTATTGCCAAATATTGACTTGAATTTCGTAAGCGGTCGATTGATTCAATCCATTGATTTTCTAGTTTGAAGGCAATGACCTGAAGCTCGCATCAATTTTGTGGCTATAATTCTGGTTGTTGTGGGCCATTTTCATCCTCTTTGGCTTCCTTTTTAAATTCCAACTTGCCAAATTTATAGTTGAGTGTAATTCCAAATGACTGAAATGGTACCAGCCTTATATTTGTTTGATAAAAATTTGATCCATACGATGCTGACTTTTGAGTAATGTACATCCCGAATGGATTTGCTGCGGTTAAACCAATACTGGCATTTTTATTCAGGAACTGTTTCCTTATTGCCAGGTTATAGAAGAAAAAGGCTGGACGTGTACTTGAAATATTCTTCTGTGAGGAATTATAGTTGCCAAATACCTCGAATGCCAGATCGTTCAGAAACTGATAGCTCGCATTTAAATTGGCACGATAGGAGAATCCGCTAACGCTGGGCATACCGGGGTTGGTGTTTGTCCTTTCTCCTACTTGTATGTTGGAACGAAGGGTCAGTTCATTTGTAACAGGCAACGAACCGAAAATGTTGGCACCAATGGCTGTTTGAGAACCAATGTTATATCTGGTTGTTAATGCAACATCGTTATAATCGGTTCCATTCACGTTAAGTGTTTTATAGTAAGTAGTTAATGACTGCATATCATCTGTGTTATAACGGTAATATCCGGCAAAATAAATATTTCCTCCTTTTTCGAACGACTTACTATAGCCCAGTTCGTAATTATGTCCAATCTCCGGTCTTACCAAAGGATTACCCGTGCTGATATTATGAGGATCACTTATATTAAAAAATGGATTCAGATCGCCATATTCAGGTCTTTCAATTCGATAGCTATAAGCTAATTTGATTGACTGAGTTTTATCCAGATTATGCTGAACAGTAAAAGAGGGTGCAAAAGTGTTATAACCTGGAATCGAAGTTCCTGCAAAATCAGCAGAAGTATTGGTTCGCTCATACCGTAAACCTGCTTTCCCGATCAGAAAATCATGAAACAAAGAAAAGGATGTTGAAAGATAAGCTGCATATATATTGCGTTTGTATTTAAAACAATATGACTGGCCGTCGTTTCGAACATAATTCCCATTAGTAAGCAAAGTATCGGTTAATACACTATTGGAGATGTCCTGTAAAATAACTTTTCCTCCTGTTTCAATTGTAAAACCTTTGACAACAGGCTGTGTATAATCAACCGATATTTCGGATTGATGATCCTGGCCGGGATTATTACTGCGCAATCCTGTCGATGGAAAGCTACCGGTCTGGTTATTGGTTATTTGTGAGGCCGTATTCGAATTATTTCCGATACTTGAAGTGTACAATATGTCCAATTCCTGATCTTTCTTATTAAATGCTTTTTTGTAACTCAGGCTCCAGTCAGTGGAATTTTCGCTCATCCTGCTATCAAAGGATCTGGTAGTCATTAAATCGGATAAAACGTTGCCCGAAGATAATAATAGCTGCTGATCCTGAGTGGTTAATCCGGAACCTTGGTTTTCAAAATGATTATAGTTCAAAAAAGCAGTCAACTCGTCTTTTTTAGTAATATTCCAGTCGAAATTTATGCCGGACTGATAACTGCTTCTCGTAAAAGGGCTGTCTCCCTGCTGGAACAGTTGGTTAATAGTGTCTTTAGCAGCACTATAGGACTGCCGGTTGCTGGTGTTTTTAGTTATAGTATTTAATTGCATATTTCCATTGAGAAATACACCAACTCCAAAGTTGCCTTTACGGGCATTTAAAGCGAAGGATCCGTTTTCAAGACGCGTACCGGCAGAGAGATTCACACTACTATTAATTCCCTCAACCTGGTTTTCTTTTAATACGATATTGATAATTCCTCCGGTCCCTGTAGCATCATACTTAGCACCCGGACTGGTTATTACATCAATACTTTTAATCTGGCTGGCAGGGATAGACTGTAAAGCATCAGTAATACTTGCACCAAACATACTGGATGGCTTTCCGTTTATCAAAAATCGAACGCTGCTGCTACCCATTAATTCTACGTTACCATTAACATCAACGCTAACCATGGGTACTTTTTTTAGAATATCAATGGCAACACCCCCTTGGGCAGAAAGGTCATTGCCCGGATTATAGACCATTTTATCAATTTGATTTTCGATCACAGCTTTAGCCCCCGTAACAGTAACTTCATTCATATTAATAGCAGTGGGTTGCAAAAGCAAAGAACCGATATTAATGTCGGTTTTATCTATTCGAATGCTATCTTTCGTGTAAGGATGGTAACCAATAAAGTCTGTCTTTATGGTTCATCCGACTAAAGCGTACTTTTTATGGAACTGTAAAAGCGTGAAAGCCTGCAACGGGCTAGCTATATCTGTAGTTCTTGTTTTTCAGCCTTGAGAGTGTTGTTCTCAGCAAATCGGATTCATGTTTCCATAACAAGGTTGAATGGAAATCGCTGACGGTCTGCTCTTTGCAAGTGTGCGTTTCCCAACCACAGGCATTGTCCTTTGGTGGTTTTTGGCCGCTCTTGTAACTTATTGATTGAAAGCGAATTAAAAATTGAAAAATCGACCTAAAAAACACCTTGGTGTTTAATGTAAAACACCTTGCTGTTTTGAGTAAAACACCAAGGTGTTTTGATTCAATCAACTAGAGGCAATATGTCATGAAGTGGATTGTGGTCGCTACAATTCTTTGCCAATCGATGTGCTGATAAAAATCTCCCAGCACCTTCAGGATCTGATTGCGAACATCGCCCAATATGATTTGCCTGCCGATGATTTGCTGAATCTGGACAATTTCAAGATTGAAATCGTCGATCTCAAGAAAGGCAGTGCAGTGCCTGCTTTTGCCTTTTCCCAAAGATCGGGAAACAGGATTGGTCAGGATTGTGCCGGTCATAGAGCTTTTGTCAATGAACGGTTTGAGAAAATAGCAGAAATTGCAAATACGGGGGACTATAAAAGGTTGGTAGAACTTTATCCGGAATAGTAATTGAGATATAAGATTGTAGAAAACGATGATCAATTATCTGGTAGAAAAAGTTGAGTCATGAGTGTGTTGGATCAGTTTCTGTAATGATGATATCAGAGACCCACTAATCAAGCAAATGCCCTTTCAATGCAAATTGAATAAAAGCGACTTTATGGATTTGTGCAAATGTCCATTGAGCAAGGAAGGGTATTTGGAGAGGTTGGAGGAAATGGGGTTGTTGGAATAGCTTTATCCCTTAATTCCTTGCTTCCCTTTTCGCTCGTTTTCTTTTAAAACTTCTATCATTTGATTGATTTCCATATCAATGAAGGGTAGTAAATCTTCGGCGAGTTTGTACATACTGGTCGAAAATAATTTTGGAATGTTATTGTCATCGAGCTCGAATTGCACCTTCGCATTGGATATGTTCTGACGAATATTTAAAATTGCTTTGTTCGTCTGAACACCACCAGGAACAACTCCATGAAGCCAACCTTTAAACTTCCAACTGATTTTTAAATAATTAGTTGGAATTGGGAATGCTGGAATTACATTGAAATAAGCATAATACAACCACACTTCAAAACAAGAGTTGCTAATAATCAGGTTAAAATTCTCAGCCTCACATATCGGTGCTATTCTAACCAAGTCATTATAAAAATGATCAACATCAGAAATCATATAGAAACGATCCGGTTCCACATTATCAGCGGCACTGCTTGTGAAGCGTTCTTTCAATTCGATGGCCGTTTCAAGCATTCCATCAGGATTAAGCCTGTTCTTATCCGCTATGAAATCCAGTTTAATTTTCTTGAAAGAATCCCCTTTAAGTAAAATGTTGAAATAGGTTCTTTCACGTTTTTCTCCTCCCGAAATAATGATCCAGAACGATTTGGGTAGTTGTTTCCCTTCCCCCTTTTGATATCTTACAGGGGTGCTAATATCGCCGGAATGAGAGCCCTCAACAGTCTCCATTCTTTTTCCAATAGCCGAAGGCTTAATTTCACGCTCCGGATTTGTTTTGGTATATGTGCGAAGTGGATTTTGCATCAATCAATAAAATCACCCATTTGTGGGATACCACCGTAACGACCATCCAGATATCCGTTTTCAAGATTAATGGTATTGTGAATCTTGAAATCATTGATGGAATAAATCTTCGAATTCCCTTGTTCTTTTTCAATCAACCAAATTTCGTCGGGACGTAAAAGCTCTTGCTGATTAATCAATTTGGAGGAGTGGGTTGTATAAATAAGTTGTCCTTTAGATTCGACTGAACCAAAAAACTGGATTAATGAAAAAAGTAAATTGGGATGAATGCTATTATCTATTTCATCCACGAAAATGACCTTTTCGTGTCGAATGGCATCATAAATCGCAGGGATAAGGTTCAACAGGCGGACTGTCCCATCCGATTGAGCTGAAATTTTCATGCCTTTGCTGAAACCGTTCTGTCCAATCTGTTCAAAGACAAGCTCCTGGGCCGTTTTTATACCATTTACCATGGTAACAGCAAAAATGTTCCGGTTATTTTCCATTCGGGAAATGCTTGTATCTGGTTTGAGTGGATCTTGCTCCATAATTTGTTGAAGATCCTTAAAATTCTGATGATTGGCCATCCATTCATCTAGTGGTTGGTCTGAAATCTTAAAGGACTGAATACCCATTCCGGTTTTATTAAACAGCTCATTGGTGAACGACAGCATTTCCGGCCATTTGGACATGAGATGTATCAAAGTCGGAACATTGCTGTTCACGGTAACTATAACCAATTTTTCAAGAAACCACTTGAATGCATCGCGGATTTCTTCATTGGGTAAAGCAGGAAATTTCTGATTTAGAGGCAACAGCGAAGAGCGACCATTCATTTCCAACAATTTAGTGGTTGAATCAATGTTCGGAATATTCTTGGCTTTAAGTTCTTTATTAATTCTTTTAAAAATAGTCCGATCACTTTCTTTGCCAAGACCAGATAAGCAAAGCGATTCTGATAATGATTTCTCTCCAATCTCCACCGTGAAAAGCAAATAATGCCCGTTGGAGAAAAACTCAATCTCGAAAGAAATTTTATCTTGAACTCGATCGGTGAGCTGAAAGAAATAATCCTCAAGCGTAACTTTCTTCAGGAAATTCTCGTCAGTGGCAAAATTTCTCAGGAAAATCAAGGCCTTTACAAAATTCGATTTTCCAGCTCCATTTGCACCATAAAAAGCAGCCTGCTTCAACAAAGGCACTTTCATGTTGTTATAGATATGATTTGGGAACGAAGTCCTTTTTGGGTTCGGGAACATATCAAACACCGATTCCTCATAAAAAGAAAGGAAGTTCTTGATTTTAAGACGCAACAGCATGGCTTATGTATTAAGAGTTGCTGCAAATATAAGGTAAGTTTTCGATTATCCGTGAGTTTTTCACGGATAATCGAAAAAAGTTTTAAGCGCATAGAAGAATGACAAATGTCCTAAAAAAATGAAGTATAGAACGTTTTGGCTTTGGCAATCGGCGATCACATCGGTGTGAGGGCAGGAGCCCTGCTAGCCGTTTCGACCATCACGTAAGTGGTGTTCCAATTTGTGTGTACTATTTTTGTAAGCAACTCCATGTCGTAAAATTCAATCAGTGGATTGATAGTATCAGGAGTGTAAAACACCAAGGTTTTTTGATTAAAGCAAATAGAGGCTGACCTATACTAAATTAGGTTTACAGTTTTTGGGTTATTACTAAATCAGGTTTACAGTTATTTTTTTATTCCTAAAAAGGGTTTACATGACCCTTATACTTATAATCCATTTTGCTCAAATTCCACAATATAAAAACTAAATAGCCAATCAGCGTGGGTTGTGTGATTTGATCATCATCGACTATTTGCAGTTGGCCGAAATTAAGTCGGAGCATCGGAATTACAACCGGCAAGATATGGTTTCAGAGGCTTCGAGCGATGCCAAGCGGTTGGCGAAAGACCTGCAGGATGCAGATGTGGTGCTGTTGATCCATCGGCCGGAGTTCTATGGGATGATGGAAGATCGGCATGGGAACTCGACCAAGGGACGGGGGGAACTGTTGATAACTAAGAATCGGAATGGAAGTACGGGGACGGTGTTGTTTGGGTCTAATGAGTCGATGACGAGGATTGGGGGGTATGGGAAGTAAAAATATTCGCCTGTGAATCAATGACATATAATCCAAGCCCAAAGTCTACGTTCTTTCAAATAATTCAAATCAAGATCGTGAGAGTAAGCCTCTTTTTCAAAAGAAATATTTTTATAGGCTGTAATCCTGTTCTTGTATTTTATCAGACCAATTCCAAACTCGACAAGATAGACCACTTAAAAAAGTATAACCAGCATTTCCAATTGTTGTCGAATATGCATTTGTTCGTGGTTTACAATTCGCTTATTATTTTTAAAAGTTCTGTCCCTGAGTATAATAAATGGGAAAAGCGTTATTCCTGAAATGCCAAGTGTTGTTTCAAAAAGCTTAAATTCAAGGTTGGTGATTACCAGCCAATTATCAAGTGCAGTATATCAATAGCAAATGTAACTATTCTTTTGCTTTCGCTAATACAAAAGTATTTCAAGAAAAAATCTGCCTAAAACCTTGCATAATCCCACCTTTTTCCACATTAATCCCTCTCTATCAATATTTTCTTAACAAAAACCTTCTTTTAATCAAAAAACTTTATAGATTTGTGTACTATACGGCAGGTTTCTTACACCCGTTGTTGCTCCCCTGTCCCTCGACCTTAATTTACCGCCATGTCTCCATTTTCCGCTCACACCGCTGAAATCCGCCGCTTCGTATCCCTCTTGGAACCGAAGCTCCTCGCGCTCCTTACCGACGTCATTTCCACCCGCTTCAATTCTAAGCACCTCAGCATCAATATGATTGTGGGTCATATATGCGATTCCACCACCAACACACCCAAATTACATGCGCTTGAAGGCGCACGCGGCTACCCGTTATAAGACTTGCGACACGGCATTTCATCATTAAAAAACTTTGTTATGAAACATCAGGATAAATCCAAAGAAGAGCTCATAAAAGAGTTACAAGAATTACAACATGCACATAATTCTTTAAAGGCATCATACAAAAGAGACATCGCCGAACATAAGCAAGCAGTAGAAGCACTTAGCCTATTTCGGGAACTAATTGATAAGTCCAATGACACATTCGAAGTCCTTGATTCTGAAACAGGCGAGTTTCTTGATGTTAATGCAAGAGGGTGTATAGATCTTGGCTATAGTAGGGATGAATTTTTGTCGATGAGCATCTTCGATATCGATACCACATTGAATTTAACTTTATTCCAAAAAGCCGTAGAGGAACTCCATAAATCAGGCGCATTGACATGGGAAGGTTCTCACCGTCGAAAAGATGGTTCGATGTTTCCGGTAGAAGTAAATATAAAATATGTCCAGCTTGATAGAGATTACATCGTTGCTGTAGTTCGTGATATCACTACACGGAAGCAAGCTGAAGCGGAACTTCTTGAAAGTCAGGAAAAATATTCTGACCTATACGAAACTGCCCCTGTCGGTATATACCGTACTAAAATTGACGGATCGAAGATTTTGGAAATTAATAATACGCTATGTGAAATGTTGGGGTTTACTAAAGAAGAGTTTCTCAGCCAACCTTCCGCAATAAGATGGGCAGACCCTAACCGCAGAAATGAAATAGTAGAAATCCTAAAGGAACACGGAGTTGCGACTAATTTTGACGCCGATATATTGAAAAAGGATGGTTCAAGAATTTCATGCTTGCTCTCGATGCATATTTTTAAGGATGAAGGATATATTGAGGGTTTTATTTTAGATATAACCGACCGCATGCGTGCAGAAGATGCAGTGCGCCAAAGCAGGAAAGAACTGGACACTCTGTTCGAGGCCTCGCCGGAGCTGATAAGTTTCATCGGGTTCGACGGCTATTTCAAGCGATTTAATCCGGCATGGGTGAAGACACTCGGATACCCGATGGATAAGTTGCTGTCCATACCTTTTATCGAGTTCATCCACCCCGATGACCATGAGGCTACCAACGCCGAGGTTGCAAAGCTCGCTGAGGGGCAAAGGACAATCCGGTTCGATAACCGGTATCGTTGTATTGACGGTTCCTACAGATGGCTGTCATGGTCCGTCATTCCTGATACAAATGAAAAATTGCTCTATGCAGTCGCACGTGATATCACCGAACGCAAACAGGCCGAAGAATTGTTAAAAATTACTTTGGAAAACCTCGAACGTTCCAACAAAGAACTTGAACAATTCGCTTATGTGGCTTCGCATGATTTGCAGGAACCGTTACGTATGGTTTCAAGTTTTACGCAATTGCTCGAAAGAAGATATAAAGATAAACTGGATCAGGATGCAAACGACTTCATTCAGTATGCTGTTGACGGAGCAAACCGCATGCAGAAACTAATTAACGATTTGCTTGATTATTCAAGGATAACTTCTCGTGGAAAGGATTTTGCCAAAGTTGATATATCACAGGTACTTGGGCAGACCATTTCGAACCTGCAGCAACTTATAATTGAGAATACCGCTATGATTACCAACGAAGATCTTCCCGAGTTGAAAGCGGATGAATCACAGATTTTACGGGTTTTCCAAAACCTGATTGAGAATGCGTTGAAATTTAAAAAGAAAACAGAAATGCCCA
>Ga0209430_1002401_pt1 | contig 12096 bp, 16 predicted proteins | sample BarGraIncub1133A_FD_184504 | JGI IMG/M metagenome (GOLD analysis project Ga0209430, IMG submission 184504) | Arctic peat soil microbial communities from Barrow, Alaska - Barrow Graham LP Incubations 11-33A (SPAdes) (version 2) | ecosystem: Environmental > Terrestrial > Soil > Wetlands > Peat... | reverse complement strand
AATCAAAAAGACCACAAAATCAATGATTTGTGGTCTTTTGATTGGGTTTGGAAACCCATTTTGTCGGGGTGACAGGATTTGAACTTGCGACCCCTCGCCCCCCAGACGTGGAAAATAACCTTTATATATTTTGCTATTTAATTCTATATCTGTATATTTGCACTGTAAATCAATCATATGAATTTACACTAAATTTGACATATTTTGATGATTTTATATAATGTCAGTCGGGAATCAGTCGGGGAAAATATTTAAGCTATGAAAAATAAACATTGTAGGTTTGCACTGGACGCATACGAAGGGCATGAGGTAAAGGACGGAGCTTATCCGGTGATATTGTACGTTAAGAAAGATAACAAGCGCAAATCAATTACTTTGCCAATGATTACTGCTATGGTCGGACAATGGAATAGTAAATATCAAAGGTTTGAACTTGATAAAAAATTGAGAGATCCGAACAATGACAAAAAGAAAATCGTACTTCATCCTGACAGAGAATTAAATAATAATACTTTGGATGTCTACGCTAAAAGATGCGATGATATAATCGCGGACTTTTACGAAAAAAAAATTGATTGGACACTTAACCAATTTGTACAAGCGTTTTTAAATAAATCAGAAAAAAAAGGAATTGAACAGTATTTTTTACAGCACATTGAAAAGTTGAGTAAATCCGGTCATGTAGGGAATAAGATTTGTTATCAAAATACTTTGAACATGATTAAACTCCATGATAAATTTTTTGGGAGCCGTGTGTTCAATGAAATTGATTTAAGGTATATAAACGATTTTCACGATTATTTATATAGTGAAAGAGGTTGTGCAGGTAATACGCTTAAGTATTATATGAGGGCATTAAGGGCACTTTTAAACAAAGCTATCATTGATAAAGAAGCCTCAGAAATTACTTATCCTTTCGGTAAAAATGGCTATTCAGTGGCCGGATTAACGGAAGAAACTGCAAAACGATATTTGCCAAGCAAATATATTGAGAAATTAAAAACGGCTACTTTGGAAACTTATCCTTTAAAATGGAGCCGGAATTTATTCCTTTTCTCTTATTATTGTCAGGGAATGAGTTTTGTAGATATGGCAGCACTTACCAAAGATTCAATAAAGTTTGACAGTGGAACAAAGTGCATAGTTTACAAAAGGCAAAAAACTGAAGGTAAGGCACGATTTATTTTTATTCAAATATCTGAACAGATTCAAAATCTATTGGACTGGTTTAAAAAAGAATCTTTATTGATAGGGGATTTTCTTGTTCCTATTGTCTCAATCGAAGGTTATGAAGGTGAAGAACTTTATGAACATATCAGGAACAGAGGCAAGAAATTTAATATCCACCTGAAAAAATTGGCTGACAAATTGGAATTTAAAAACGTTAAACTTACAAGTTACGTTTCACGCCACAGCTACGCAATGAGATTAAAAGAATCAAATATCCCCGAGGACGTAATCAGTGAAGCGTTGGGACATAAAGAACTTTCGACAACAAAGGTTTATTTAAGTTCATTCGGGAGTAAGGTAATTGCAGACGCAAATAAAAATTTATAAAAACTAAATCTAAAAATTCCATAATGAATAATAAAAGACAAAGTTTATTCAGCGATGACGTGATAAAACAACAGGACGTAATGAGCAACCTAAAAAAAGCGTTTGGCTTATTTGGTGAACTTGACGCAAGTTTTTCAGATATTCAATACATGAAGCTCAACAAAGAGTTGATTGACATTGAACAAATTTATCCACTGATCGATAATGAAAAAGAGGAACTAAACAGGATGCTGAAATATCTTGAGACTAATCCTGACAAGAAGCCAACAGATTTGACAGATTCCGAAAAGGCATTATATGACAAAAAGACGTTAAGAGATTTTTTTAAACAAAACATTGATAACATAGCAAAGCTGGAAACATCCCGGGAATACTACCCGGTTGAAGAATTCTTTGAAAAACAATGCGAGAAAGAAAGGTTATTAGACCCGACATTTAGTACTAAAGTATTTGCACTATCTGAAAAACTACGGATTGAAGGCATTTTAGAGCAGGTAACTCAATTAAGTGATAAATCATATTACAGCAATGCAGACACGTTTAAACAAGCCTTAAAGTACATTGATTATCTTAATACCGTTATCGAAAATGAAGGCAAAGTCAAAGCTCCTGAAAATATCTGTGTGCCAAAAATTAACGAAGATATTATTGATGATATTCTCAAAGATATGTTTAGATCAATCAAACCAATTGAGCTTACAAACCTTAAACTTCGCCTCTATGGTAACAGAGAATTTATCGAAAATTTCTTGCCATTGGATTTTATTGGAACACTGAATGAACTCTATGTTCATACTGCCAAATTAAAAGAAATAGGTATTAAGAGACAAGATCGTTTATTTGTGTTCACTACTCATGTAAGGTATAAAGAAAATGTTTACTCAGAATCAACAAAACGCACCGAAAAACAACTAAAGCACAAAATATAGAACGGAAAGGGATAAATAGGGATAATATTTTTTCTGTAATTTGGCTAAGTGTCTAAGGTATAGTAAAATACTTTAGTCACCTTTTTTATATAATTTAATATCCCCCCAAAATCCCCAAAACCCCCCTTGTAAGTTTGACCTAATCAAAACAGAAAAGGTCATGTATTTTAAAATTGATGGAATTACGAACGAAACACCGATTACGTTTCTGACCGTTGGACAATTATTATCGGTTCTTAACAGTAGATCAGAAGAGAAAGTTCTTCAGCATGAAAAAAAGGAAATCCCTTTAATTTATGGGATTGACATTTGCAAAGAAGTTACCGGACTTGCGAAACCTACGATTTACCGGAACACGTCTAAAAATCTCATGCCCCATTATCGCAGGGACGGCAAACTTTTATTTAAGCGCGAAGAGGTTTATGCGTGGATGACTGAAAACAAAGTAAAAACACAGAGTGAGTTTTTGCAAGAACTTGACAGTAAGTTAACCAACAAAAAAAGCCGGAAATGAAAAATATAAATTCATTACCCGGCAAATCTTTTTCTCAGCAGAACAAAGATACAAAAAAACAGCCATATCGCAAGTCCAACGCAGTTAAATTATTGGAGATGTTATCATTTGCTGCTAAACGAAGCAAATACCCGATGATTCCGATAAATTACCTTGCTCCGGTTACATTCCGGGACGATACTGCTAATGGCTTAACGAAGTGTATTACTTCATTCATTCAGTTGAACGGAGGCCAAGCAGAACGTATAAGTACCACAGGTAGACCAATCGACCGGACAAAGATTGTGACTGATGTATTAGGCCATCAACGAAGAATTGGTTCTATAAATTGGATACCTGGAACAACCACCAACGGTAGCGCAGATATAAGTGCAACCATTGCCGGACGGTCTGTAAAGATTGAAGTAAAGATAGGACAAGACAGTCAGAGCGGAGCACAAAAAGAATATGAGTGTAATATCATTGCCTCAGGTGGTCTGTACTACATAGCAAAGGATTTTAATTCATTCCTGACATGGTACAACCTAACCTTTTTAATCTTACCGATATGAAGAATATATCATACTTCAAAAGTCCTGTAAAGAATACAATTCCACATAGCGAAATTTCACTATCAAAAGTGTTCGAGTTTATAAAATCAGATGTTTTAAAAGAGGTTACTGAGAAGATAAGAAATGGCAGCGGATCTAAAATAAAAATACTGCCCTACATTACACCATCAGGGACGTTTACCAGCCGTAAAGAAAGTGGGCTAAAGGACTATTCAAATATCATTTGCATTGATGCAGATCATTGTGTCATTGGCTTAAAAGATACAATTGCAGGAGATGTGTTTTTAAATCCTGCTTTGATATTTGTTTCGCCATCAGGGGACGGATTGAAAATTTATATCGTTGTCAACAATTCCACAGTCGAAAATCATTTGAAGCATTTTGAAGCATTAACAAGGTATTTTTTCAATACTTATCAATTAGAGATAGATCCTTCGTGTAAAGATGTTTCACGAGCTTGTTTCTTATGCCACGACCCCGACGCGTATTACTCCACAAGATCAATTGACAGCGAAGTCTTACTATCAATATTACCAGTCATACCGATACTCACGCCACAGGATGAGACTCAGGACAAAGTTAAATTTTCAGATAGTTTTGTTGATGGGTTAAGTTTTGATAATCCACAGATGCCAGAGGAAAGGTTACCGGTTACCAGTAGGTTGGATACTCCACGACCTATAGCGCGCATTCCTGAAATGAGCCAACAGCCAAGCGATGAACTCAACAGTATGCCAATAGTTCATAGTCGGGCAGTTTCATCATTAAAATTGAATGGATGGCAGCAAGACGGGGACAACTGGACACGACCGGGCAAAGATCCCAAAAAAGGTATTAGCGCAAAGTTTAACATTAATCCTAAAAATGATTTTTGGATCTTCACTAACTTTTCAGCCAATGGACTACCCTTTGGAGATAAGGGTTATTCAGATGTAGGAGTTATCTGTTTACTTGAGTTTAAAGACGATTGGACGGACTGTATTAAAGAACTTGCATCAGAATACCTTTCACCTGTAACGATGCCTAAAAAGGCAACCAAAAAAACGGAACAAACTGTTAAAACTGGATTATTACCTATGGATGGGATGCCTTCATTTATTCAGGAATATATAACCACCTGTTCACATATTTTCAATACTCCACGGGACTATTGGGTTAGTGCTGCTATAATGGCCACAGCCTTAGGAATTGGAGATAAAATCCAGTTAGTAGGTAGATACAGTAACGTTCCTATTTTGTGGACAAATAACATAGGAGATGTCTCCACGGGTAAAACTGAGGCGATGGATCAGACCTTAAAACCCTTTGAGCATATTGACAGCAAAGCAACAGAACAGTTTAAAAATGACTATCGGGAATACGAAAGGATCGAATCGATGAGCGTAAAAGAACGGATAAATGAAGGAGTCGATAAGATTTCTGAACCTTCTTGCTTTCAGTATATCGTAAAGGATTCAACACCAGAAGCGTTAAACCAAGTTCATGCGACGAACAAAAGAGGTTTAATGATCTCACGGGATGAGTTAAAGGGTTGGTTAGACGATTTCGGTAGGTATTCCAAAAGCGGAGAACAAAGCAATATGCTATCATCTTATAACCGTGTGCGATGGGTAACGAATCGCAAAAGTGGAGGTGTTAATAGCGTGTTAGATATTCCAAAACCTTGTATTCTTATTTTTGGAGGGATGCAACCGGATTTAATTCCAACCCTCGCAGCCGATAACAGAGCAGAAAACGGGTTTTTAGCTCGCATGTGTAATGTTTGGCCCGATCATACAGATAAGCCACAGTATAATAAAAACACAGTTCCTGAGGATCTTATAAGACAATGGAATGATTATATCATTGGCTTAACTCGAATACCACAACAGGACAATATAACCCTGAGTGTTGACGCAGATAACCTTTATCAGGTTTGGTATAATCGTAACGCTGATACTTCCAATGCTGAAAGTTCCGGTTACCTGAAAGGAGTTTACGGGAAGTTGGATATTATCGCACTTAGATTGGCCATTGTTATTTATGGGATGAACTTACACAATGGTAGGGAATATTCAAATAAGATTACAAGGGATGAGATGAACGCAGCGTTATCCATTACCGAATATTTCCGGCAAACTGCACTAAAGGTTTATCACAAACTTTTCGACACTCGCACCGCTACGAATCCAAAAGACGTTATCAAATTTCTTGCAGGTTTAGGGAATAGCCAGAACAAGATCGCTGAGGTAATGTCAGTGTCACAACCCTACGTAAATAAAATTTTAAAATAGATGGCAGTTATAAGTTATACCCTTGCTAATACATTGTATATATGTTGTTTGAACGATTTAAGGGTATAACCAATATTTTTAATAACGAACATATAAAAAGAGGTTTGGTTATATGGCAAAACGATGTAATAATATGAATAACAACATTATAGCAAGGGTATAACCTATAACCACCACTCAGTTTGAAAATGAAATATGGAAAATCTTGAAGAATTGGAGAAACAATACAACGAAGCAAGGAACGCAATGGATTGGCAGACTATGGCAAATATAATGCGATTGGTATACCCTGAACCTGACGATACACCACAACCGAAGCGCAAAGCCAAAATTAAGCCATTACAGGCAGGGTGTAGACTTAATGAGTGAACTAATGCAGTAACACGATTGACGTTCTGAAACGGAACGATAGGCAGCATAAACGAGATATTTAATATTACAAATATTTAAAATAATTTAAGATGAAATAATAAAAACCAATACTTATTAAAAATATTTAAGAAGTTTATGAAAATAACATTAAAATACAAAAACATATATTATGGGACAACACAAAGGACAAACAGGAAATCCAAACGGAAGGCCTAAGGGTCAGCCAAACAAGGCCACCGCTGAATTGAGGGAAAGGATAAAAAACTTTCTTGATGGCAACTTTGAATCGGTGCAAAGCGACTTTCAAAATCTTGAACCAGTTCAAAAATTGGCCTTTTACGAAAAGTTGATTAAGTATGTTATTCCAGTTCAAAACAGTAATGAGTTGAAACTCGATTTTGAAAAAATGAGTGATTCGGAGTTGGATCAAATAATTAACAGATTGATAAATAATTAGCTATGTTAAAAAAAATCACAGAGCTAGACAAGAATCAAAAAAGGATGCTTTTAAAAGCCATCGCAACGGGTGAGATCAATCGCAAAACACTGACCCCTGAAACGCTTATAGGTACTGAAAAATCTGATGCGTTTCTGTCTTTGATGGTACAGTCAGGCAATAAAGGTATAAACGTTATATGTGTTGGTTTAGCGAAAAACGCTCTCGAAGATGCCGGGCTTGTTCAATTCGAGAAAAACGGGCAAAGATACCTTGATCCTGAATGCACCCGGCCAATTGATAGTATTGACGAATTAGCCAGAGAAACCGTTATAATACTCCCTTATAATGACAGGCAATGAAAATAAATTCACTGGAAATATCAAAAATTGAAAAATTGAACTTTTTGAATAAGTTAAAAAGTGGCAATTATCGTGTTGGCAAATTATTTGAGCCACAGCCAGGACTAAACTTTGAAATAGAGCCGGACGGCCTTTATAAATGCCAACAGGATAACAGGATATTAACCAGCGATCAAATTAAATCTTTGCCAGGTTATCACATGATTATTGAACTTGTATCAACAAGGGCGCAAGTATCACACCAAGAACCAGCAGAAGGGTTTATCCTTTGTCCTTTCAACTCTTCGGAGTATTTGAACAGTCTTTTAATTCCTAAAAATTAAGTCATTATCAATACTAAACAATACCATTTAAATTGCAGCAGAAAAAAGGGAACCTCGGCGAATTAATACCGGGGTTTAATTTTTGTAATTATAAATACGTTTAGTAAGTTTGAAGAAATTTAATCCTAAAATTTAAAACATGAAAAAATTTAGTTTAGGAAAAATGATCTCAACCGCTGCAAAAGTTGCAGACAAAGCAATTAAGCAGGCGGCTAAAGAGCGTGAAAAACAAGCCAAAGCGGCTGACTCTTTACGCATAAAAACTGAAAAAGAAAGAGTAAAGGCCTTGACCAAAGTAAGTACCAAAAAACCTAATCCCTATCCGGCTGCATCTTTGGCGGCTTATGGCCAAATTCCTAAACCAAAAACCAAACAGGATGCGGATGCCTTGAATCGAAGTTTCCGTACTTCAGACCACGAAAAATGCAGCAGTTTGACTTTGTGGTAGGCATTGAAATAAAGCGTAAAAACAATCCTGATAAGTCCTGTGATATTTGTCGCGCTAGTGCTGGTAAATATCCAAAAGACTTTAAATGGACTGGCATGATGGATGTAAGTGTTTTATAATCTCAATTTTGAAAACACCAGACGAGCTTAAGCTTGACACGGATCGAATTTTGAATGGAAAATCAACGAATTCACAAAGTGTAAATTCTGTAGATGGGATTCCAGTTGGCTTAATTTCTTATGTGTCCTCAAATATTGATTTCTGCTCAAAACAAGATTGGTATAAGCAGAATCTAAAATATTTTAGTAAAGATCCTGACAAATATTTTTGGTAATTAAAATCTTAAAAAATCAAATATTTACTTAAATTAATTTACGATGAAAAATCAAATTATTTTATTTTGTGTCACAGTTTTATTGGTTTCAGTTAGTTGTAAAAAAGAAACACCTTATTCTTTAAACAAGGTAGTAGTTAGTCTAGTTGCTGACGCAACCTCTCAATTAAGTGTTGATGGTGGGTCAGGTAATTTCATCTACGCTTCAGATAATCCATTAATTGCAGAGGTAAACACCGAAGGACTAATAACCGCCAAAAGAGTAGGGGAGACTAAGATAACTGTTAGTGGGGACTTTAACGGGGTTTGCGCTGTTGCGGTACTACCCTTGTTTAATATTTTTAAGGAGCCTATAACCACTTGGGGGCTTTCTATAGATGATATTAAAGCAAAAGAATCAAGAATATTAAAAACTGAAATTGATGGCGCCCTGCTATATACGGGCAGCATAAATGAAAACTATGTAATGTACATGTTCGACAGCAATAATAAATTGAGTAGCTGTGGAGTTATCGTATCACCCCAGTACACATCAGCTTTAGCCAGTTTTTTAATAGAAAGATATGTTATTGTTTCTGCCAGTCCTACACTTGGGTACAGCCCGCTAATGACCTTTTCTTTTGGTGCAGAACTTCAAACAAACCTTGATTGGTGGGTACTTTATTTTCCTTACACTTTAAAGTCAGCTAATTTAGAATTATCTCAAAAATACAAGGCCCTGCTGCTAAATGCTAAACTTTAGCAAGACTTTTTCAAAACTTTAATCAGCATAATATGGAAAGTGAAAATTTAAACTTTATCGATCTTCTGGACCTGGAGCGGTTTATCCCAGTCATGTCTCCTGTTGAATTATCTACCTATCAAGATGCGGTGCTCGGTGTGAAGGCTGCCATTTCTTGTCTGGAGCAGGTTGATCGCTGGACGGAGCTCCTGCTTAATCATGATTCGTGTATTCAAAATCGGTTTAATTCTGTTATTCTAAAATCAAAAATCCTAAAATGAAAAAGTCACTTGCTTTTATTTTTGTTACTTTTGTATTGTTAAGCAGTTGTAAAAAAGAACCGACAAAGGTTATCCCCAAACTAACTACCATTTCATTGACCTCAATTACTGAAACTTCAGTTAAGAGTGGTGGAAACATTACAGATAATGGAGGATCTGCAGTTTTTGCCCGCGGGGTTTGTTGGGGAGCAACTGAGAATCCTACAATAGAGAATAGTAAAACTACAGATGGAATTGGGAGTGGTGAATTTATAAGCAGTGTTACAGGTCTTGATCCAGGGGTAACTTACTACTTTAGAGCCTATGCCGCAAACAGCGTAGGAACAGCCTATGGCGCCCAGATTACCACAACGACAATAGCTTTTCTACCTACACTTAATACTAATCAAGTAACAGGTATTACATCTACTACTGCAACAAGTGTTGGAGTAATTACCAATGATGGGGGTGCACCTATTACAGCCAGAGGTATCTGTTGGAACATTTTTATAAATCCCACATTGTCTAATTCAAAAACTATTGAGGGGGCCGGAAATGGTAGTTTCACAAGTGCTATATCTGGCCTTTCCCAAAACACAAAGTATTATTTTCGTGCTTATGCCACGAATATCACAGGCACGTCTTACGGTGAGAATGTAGAATTTACAACTAGTAGCGAAATTTTATTTAATGGGAATCTTACGTATGGAACTGTTCCTGACATAGAAGGTAATATTTACAAAACAATTCAAATAGGCGATCAAATTTGGATGGCCGAAAATCTTAAAACAACTAAATATAACGATGGTACTTCTATCTCAAATGTAGAGGGTAGTTCATTCCCTTCTTTGACCGGCGGAGCTTATTGTTGGTATAATGATAACGTATACAATAAGAATATTTACGGGGCTCTGTACAACTGGTACACGGTTAATACTGGGAAGCTTGCACCTACTGGGTGGCACGTTCCCACAAACGAAGAGTGGAATACACTGACCACGTATTTAGGAGGGGTTAACGTTACGGGACTTAAGATAAAAGAGGCAGGTCATTTACACTGGGGCACGGATAACTTAGCCACTAATGAGAGTGGTTTTTCAGGTCTTCCTTGTGGTGTTATAGACATATACGGAGTGTTTAAAAGATATGGCGTTGAAGGTACTTGGTGGAGTTCGACCGGACAGACAGACGCAAAGTATGCATGGTTACGATCAACTGACACAACCAGTCCAGGGCTTTATAAAGACTATACATCAAGTTATAAACAAAATGGTTATGCAGTTCGCTGTGTTAAAAACTGAAATATGAAACTAATAAGCCTCAGGGAAATAACCACGACAGCAACATCCCAACCCGAAATAGTACAAAGAACCGGCAAGGAGCAGGAAAAAATAATATGGGCAATAGCTGAAGAACGCGACCTAACGGAATGCGCTATTTGGCTGAAAAATGCGATTGAGGTAATAGACGAAAGTATTGCGCAATCGAAATTAGCGGGTGATAAAACAATTGCCATAGAGGGTTTGCGTGATCTTTTCGAAGAGAGTCTTCTTGACGTTCAGAAATTATTGCTTGCTGATCCTTCCAGGATTTAATAAGGGCTTCGGCAGTTTCTTCTGCGATATGTGCCTCCATAGGTTGAATTATTTAATTTCTTAAAATTACGAAATGTTTTCCATTAATTACACGTACTAATTTATGCAAAATCCCGAAAGCCAAAAAATCATTAAGCGATTCTTCGCTGCGCTCCAGGCGCTGAAGATTCGGAAATTCTTGATCGGTTCATTGATGTAGTCATTAAGTGACCTCACCATCATAAACCATCGGATCAGAAAAGAGGGGACAATTAATTTTGTTCTCTTTTTTTTTGTTGCATAAAATCAAAATGAAGTTTACAAAATGCCTTTGGTATGTCATAACCGTGTTGCAAAAGTCGGGAATCAGTCGGGGAACCCAAAAAAAGAGGGTTAGACATTACTGTCTAACCCTTTGATTTTCAACCTGTCGGGGTGACAGGATTTGAACTTGCGACCCCTCGCCCCCCAGACGAGTACTCTAAACCAAGCTGAGCTACACCCCGAATTATGCGCGTTTCTTTTAACACGGTAGCAAAAGTAATCTGCTTTTTCCTTTTTGCAAATATTTCGAATCAATTTTTCCAAAATAAGGAAGGTTGCATTAAACTTCATGCGTTTATAATTTGATTTTTAGTTGTCACATGGAATCGAAGATCAGCGAATCTAAAGCCTAATAATCATTTTAAGTTTGAGCAAAGTTTACGCTCGTGGCTATGTCATCAGTAGATAATATGTTTTTAATTGCTTGAGGGAACATCCATTTTTCTTCATTTGTGTTTGCGTAGCGAAGAATCATGGATGTTTCACAGCGCTTTCTTAAACAAAAGGGTTTATAACCTGTTTTGCTTTCATATAATTGAAATTAATTTACACTAGCAATTATTGCGGTTGTTGAAATTTAATTTAACTTTGAGAAAATATAAATATCAGAACAAATGGAATTATTTAAGCCTATGAATATTGCTGAAAATCAGCCAAAAAGTGTTAAGCCTGATGGAAAATCAGAACATGTAAAATGTTTGATTATTGGTTCAGGACCTGCCGGATTTACTGCTGCTATTTATGCTGCACGCGCTAATTTGAATCCCGTGTTGTACGAAGGTTTGCAGCCTGGAGGACAGTTAACCACCACGACTGAAGTTGAAAACTTTCCCGGATATCCTCAGGGAGTTACAGGACCTGTTATGATGGAAGATTTAAAGGCTCAGGCAGTAAGATTTGGAACTGATGTAAGGTGGGGCTTGGCAACAGCTGCAGATTTTTCCGGATCTGTTCATAAAATTACAATTGATGGTGAAAAGGTTATCGAAGCAGACACGGTTATTATTGCTACAGGTGCCACTGCCCAATATCTGGGCCTTGAAGATGAGCAGAAATATGCGGGTTCGGGTGTTTCGGCCTGTGCAACCTGCGACGGTTTTTTTTATAAAGGGAAAGAT
>Ga0209430_1002400_pt1 | contig 12097 bp, 17 predicted proteins | sample BarGraIncub1133A_FD_184504 | JGI IMG/M metagenome (GOLD analysis project Ga0209430, IMG submission 184504) | Arctic peat soil microbial communities from Barrow, Alaska - Barrow Graham LP Incubations 11-33A (SPAdes) (version 2) | ecosystem: Environmental > Terrestrial > Soil > Wetlands > Peat... | reverse complement strand
TTATTGAAACACATGGTTTACAACATTATCATGAACTAAAAATGTATAATACCTCATTTTCAGAAGGACAAGATAATGATAATATGAAAGAAATGCTAGGATATTTTAATACAGATCAATATATTATCTTAGATTGTAGAAAGTCAGAATTAGAATGGATTAAGAATAGCATAATGACAAGTGAATTGATTAATATTTTTGATCTTAGTAATATAAATTGGTTGAAATGTCACGAATATGCTTGCAGTAGTTTAGTAAAAGAAGTTTGTGATTTATGGAACTCTGAAATTAAGAACGCATTAGAAATATCAAAGATATTAAATATTACTAAATATACTGCGATTAAATATCTTAAACAAGGCACTAAGTTGGGTAAATGTGATTATAATTCAAAAGTAGAGAGCAATAGAAACTATCACGTAATAAAGGTAATATGTCTAAGTACAGGAGAAGTTTTTAATTCTATTAGAGAAGCAAGTGAAAAAAGTAATATAAATAGGCATTGCATTTCAGATTGCTGTAATAATAAACAACGATCAGCAGGTAAAAATTTAGAAACTGGAGAAGTATATTTATGGATGCACTATGATAAATATATAAGTTTAAATTATAATAATGAATTAGAAAAGGAGTTAATAGTGTGATTGAAACTGTTTTGCTTAGTTTTATAGTAGCTAAAATTCGCAAGTACAAACTACTGCCTATTTTTAAACATTGGAGCTTCTATCCTGTCTTATTTATGGCATTAATATATATTTACTTAGAATTTACAATCTGGCAGGGTGATTACTCCTTGATTAAGTATTCTAACCTATTTAAAACTGCCTATCTAAGCTGTTTACTTATTTTAGCAATAGATTATGACAGGATGAAAGTTTTCTTGTGTTCTACCCCTCTTATATGGATAGGAACATTCTTAAATATAATTGCTATTAGAGCAAACGGTGGTAAAATGCCTGTATACCCTAGTTTAACTTACTTCACTGGGTATGCCAAACCTGAGATGTTTATTGACTCTGCTAAATATGGAGATTTTCATATTTTAGGGGATGCTTATACTAAAATGATCCCATTGACAGACGTTTTTGACGTCTTTGGATATTCAGTTATGAGTATTGGAGATATTTTAGTCAGATTGTTTGTGTTCTTAATAATTTATCACTCGATAAAATCATCAAATGGGGTACAAAAAGTTATTTTCAAAAAGCACAAATAAATGCTTGACTATTATATTATTTATGTGTTATAATCTGATTAAGATAATAAATTGGTGGGAAAAAGAAAGAGGTAATACATATGCAAAACACAATTAATGCTATTTTAAATCTGATCTTAGTATCAATGCCAGAAGAGTTATTTTTAACAGTTATGACACTAATATTTATAAAAAGATTTGATATGTTGGATGTAAGAATGTGGAGGCAAAATATAAGGTGGATCATGATACCTACTGTATCAATGGCTTTAGTTATTAATATACTAAAATATTATACATATGTAAGTAGACCAGTAGTTTCATTAGTTAGTTTAATTGTTTTTATCATTCTTTTTAATTATATTATTTTTAAAAATAGTTTTGAATATAATAAAAAATCCTTTTTTAAAATAATAACTGGGTTATTATTAAGTTTTGTAATGTTAAGTATTTCAGAAACAATATATATCCCAATTATGCTCTTCATGACAAAAACTAGTTTAATATTCTTTCAACACAATGTAATTTATAACTTTCTACTCTCTATCCCTTCTAGAATATTTTTATATTCTGTAGTCGGTTATGTATTAATTAAGAAACATAATACTGTTAAGGTCAACATTTTTGAAATAATTGTCAAAAATACTTTCTTAAAATTTACTACTATAACCTTATCTCTAAGCATCATATTTTCTATGTTATATGTAATAAAATTAATTGGGATTAATAATATTTTAAACCAACTAGGAGAAAACGAGCAAATATTTATTAGTATTATTATACTAGCAATACCAACTATATTAATAATGTGGCTATGGTCCATAATAAATTATATAGTTGTCAAGGAAAAAAGCATACGACAGGCATATGAAAATCTTGCAAGTCAAGAAGACATATTAGCTTGATGTAGAAGATCATATTTGAGAGGAGGTGAAATTAATGCGTAAATTTACTATTCTTGCTGGTGTAGTTACTGTATTGGCCTCGTTATTCGCAAACACATTCGCATCGTTCTTTTGGACACATCAACCAAAAACCCCTAAGTGCATGAAATAAGCAATCATAATACACAATAGGGAGGACTTATGTCTTCCCTATAAACTTAAATATAATAAATATTTAATAAAATGTTCTAATTTGCTTGCTATGTTAATATAAATAAGATATACTTACACTAACAAAGCAAAATATTATATATCTTATTGAAGGAGAGTGTATTAACATGCTAAATAAATTAGTTAATAAAACAAAGACAGAGGAAAATATTAAGAAGGATTTTAAGAAATTGGCTACATACATTATTACAGCCAAGGGGTACGACAGAACGATTAATGGATTTGCAGCGGATCTTAAAAGTAATGCTGAATACCTTGCAGATTTAATTAATGCTAGAGCGTGTGCGTATCCACCAGTACAATTTTTAAAACTCATTTCAGATAATTCAGAAGGCAGAGTAACATTGAAGGAACTAACGATGGCGTGTGGATATTCAAATTATACTAATAATGATTTAGAACAAATAAAAAATATTCAAGTCAAAAGAGGTTTCATATGTTACGCAAACTTTGGGGATAAAGCTATAGATTCAGAAATAGGTGGCCATCGACCTGTGCTAATAATTCAGAACAACACAGGAAATCACTTCAGCAGTAATTCCATAGTCCTTGCGATCACTTCTAGAAAAAAGACCAAATTACCGACACACGTATTCATAGGGAAAGAATGTGGACTTCCTTTTGACTCAACTATATCTTGTGAGTTGCCTAATACTATTAGCAAAAGAAGATTACTTTCAAATACTGGTACGGTTGAAATATTAGCAGAATGTCCTCAACACATTCTAAAATTGGTTGAAGTAGCATTACTCAAGTCACAAGGGATTATCAATTTAAGAATGGATGATCAAGAAGCAATCGAATACTTAGAAAACATGAATACTGCAAAAACATATCAATTTGAAAATAATCACGATACAAACAGACAACATGCATTTGCATAGAAAGGAAGATTAAATGAGTTATATTGAAACAGTTTCAAATTATTGTGCTAAAGGTTTATCGTCAAAAGTTCCTAATGAAAAATACGATACTGTAGAAGATCAAATCGAGGTATTCAGTTACGGACTTATGGTTATCTTCGGGGCAGCGTTCAAGGGCGTCTTATTAGTCACACTAGCATCCATTCTAGGCGTTGTAATCCCTGCTTTGGCATTGGTACTCACATTTAGTAGTTTGAGGGTCTTAGCAGGAGGATATCACATGCAAACATATAATAAATGTATGGCAATAAGTATGCTACAATTTTTAGCAAGTGCATTAATATCTCAGTACACATATCAACATTGGTCACAAGTAAATACGTTGGGTCTACTCCTATTTAGCATTGCATCTTGTATCTACATAATAATTCGCTACATACCTAGAGACAACCCAAATAAGGTAATTGATGATCCTTCAGAAATTAAGAAATTCAAAAAATGGAGTATAATATACCTACTAATATGGTCTATATCAATGTCAATTTTCCTACTTTTTAACATAAAAGTCATTGTTATTGCTAGTTGTTTTGGATTACTTCTTGAATTGTTCAGTATATCAGAACTAGGCTATCAAGATTTTTACGCAAGATTGGATAAGTAATAACAAGATAGCCCTAGTCCATCTAGAAATTAAATATAATAAATATTTTATTTCGCTTGACGAATCATTCACAAAGGTCTATACTAACTCTATTCTATAATACATATATATTTCACAAAGATTCTTCATCTATACCTTGCCAATACCCACATCATCTACACAAAAATGTCCAGCCTGTGTGGTATGATTAATGCGTTGATTAGATCAATACACTTTCAAAATATAATATTATTCAAAAAGAAGAATAATGTCGAATATAGGTGAAATTATCCTAAATAAATACAGAGGTTTTACCTAAATATTTCCTTGTGCATCAGACACTTAACAGATATACTATAGATAGAAAACAAACACACGTTCCTTATATACCGAACATAAACATAGGAACAACTAAGGGAATAACCCTAAGTGCAAATATTATGTTAATACTAATGTTAAAATATATTAAATTAAGGATGGTGAGGAATAATGAGTTGACTAAATTACAATGTCTCGTTATAATGGCTTCGGAATAAAAACAAGTAGCAAAATCTGTAGTATGTTAATTAGAAGAGAAGAAGATGTTAGTAGAAGAAGAATAAAAATGAGAGTGGGTATTAAAAATGAATAGCATTAACGCCAACGAGAAGCATATATGGGTTGTAAAGGATTCAAGAGGACTATTCGCCCACAGGGGTAGCGTAATGCCTTCAGATGGGCATACAGAGCCATACATAGTATTTTTCAAGACATTTGGGGAAGAGTGTAGAGGTTATTTAACGAAGGAACAAGCAGAAGAAGCATTATTGCATCTTAATGAAAAGAAAACTGCATCAGGACTTAAAACTATTTTCCACCTAGAGAACAATAACCTCATGCAAATTATTCAAGATCACAAGAAATTTCAAAAGAGTGGTAAAGAAAACATGGTACTAACAGATGAGAAACTTCATCTTCTACCAAAAAAGAATAAAAAACTATCATATGTTTATCAAAAAACTGCATTAGCTGTGGTGATAGCATTAACTATGACAATGACTAAAGTATTGATTGGAACAATTTAAAAATAGATTGATTTAAAACTGCTCACATTAATTTGTGGGTAGTTTTTTATTATTTATATGTATACTTATTGCTACTTTGAGTATAATAATGTATAATATGAATTATATTAGATTTACGTTTGTATAAAAAAGAAGGAGTGGTATTAAATGCTTGAAGAAAAGTCAGCTAAACTTATACGAGAGTTGAATTTACTGATCACAAAGTATTCTAGTAATGACAAGGTAAGAAATATAATTATTGATGAGTTTGATAAAAGGAACATGAGAGGTGGTTTAGCAATATCCATCTTAAATGAAAAGAGGGCATTATCCACATTAGATATTAATGAAGACAAAGATTTAATTTTATTATACGTCTTCACAAATGGTATGTTCTCTGCTCTAACATTCAAAGAAGATAAAGATAGCCCAACATTAGGAACTATTGATGAGTGTTTGAGTCTTACCCCTGATAAATATTTCAATCCAATTGAAATTGAGAGGTTCAACAAATACAAGGAAAATAGAAAATCAAAAAACAAAGAACCATATGTCCTTCATAATATGACAAAAAGAGCAGATGGTCACTATAGCGGATCAATAACTAGCCCAGATTTAGCAGTCATGGATGGATATAACGATATTTTATATGCTTTTGAAATGCAAAGAGACTCGCACATTGATATAAATGGTATGGAGCGAATAAACACAGATAAAACTAAACTAAAAACAATCACAGAAAGGTTATTATCTGGTGCTCAATTCTCTGATGATATTAAATTCAACCTTCTTCAAGACGGAGAAGATGAACTTTATTTCAATGAGAAGACTGGCGATTTAACTATCGTTTCTGGAAATATTTATATTTTTGATGGCTTCCACAGAATGACAAGTAGCGTTCAAGCACAAAAAATTAATCCAGAACTAAATTTCATATGGGGATTAGTTGTTTGTAATTTCTCGCAGAAAAAGACTCAAGAATTTATGACTCAAATCAATGAGCAGAAGCCCATGAAGAAAGAGCATATTGGTAACTTAGATTCTTCAAAAATGGGCAACATAGTAATATCAATTATTCAAGATTCCGAGTCTGAATTTGGAACTACAATTCGAGAAAGTGATGCAGAGTTAAAGTTTTCTGGTCTTGTAAAAAAATCACTTTTAGCAACTAGCATAGAGGAAGTATATGGCTCTAAATTAACTAATAGGATTAATGCTAAAGCTATTGCTAATCACGTATCTAAGGTTTTAGACTCAATTATTGAACTAGATATGGAGTCTTTCATAATTCACCCTGATGTAGCAAAAGAAACTAGTTATATCAACCATAAAAATATGTTTGCAGGATATATTGCTTTAACCGAACGATTATATGAAGTTGGTAATTGGGAAGATAAATTAGAAAGTGCTTTAGATCAAGTCAATTTTAGTATTGAAAATCCATTTTGGAAAGACACTGGTTTATTAGAAGTTAATATGAAGAAATCAACTCGCAACAACATTTATAAATTCTTTTCTAAATTAGTTTAAACTAATAATTGGAGGTGTATAAAATGTCTGTCGAAAAAGCAATTGAAGAGTCAGTAGATGAAAATGAGAAGTTTGAGGTTGATATTGAATACAAGGAGGCATTTCTTTTAAAACAAACAAAAAGTACAAGAGTATCTTATCGTTATGTTTTAAAAAGAGCAGATGAATTCGAAGTTAAGATTGGAAAAAAGATTTATGACTTTGATATTGAAGATAGAGACGAGTTACTAAATGTTCAATACAAAAACAAAAACATTTGGGCATTTCAAGCAGTTCTTTCTCCTTTAAAAACCTATGTTGACTATTGTATAGATAAAAGAATAGTCAAGCATAACCAGAATCGTTTTGCTACTATTTCAACTAAGAGCTATAAAGATTTTGTTAACGCACAAGCAAAAGAAAATTCCTATATCCCTTTAACTGACAATAGAGAATATCAAAAAGGTCTAGTAAACTATCAAGATAGAGCAATTATTGAGTTATTGGGATTAGGAGTTAGAGGCCGTACCGAAAAAGGAAATACGCTTGAAGAACTAATTAATTTTAGAGTTGATGATATTCAATGGACTGAAAAAGTCATATATTTAACTAGCAATGATGGAGAAATTAGATATTTAGATGTTGATGACTATACTCTAGATGTACTCAAGAAAACTATTGATAGTGAATACTATATTTTTGGTAATGGACTTAAAGGAAAACCAAATGAAAATGGCATCTATGAGAAGAATGAAAAAGGATTTCAAATTAATCCTACAGAATTTGTGTTTCGTGTTCCGGGGAAAAATAAATCAGGTAAAGCAGACTTTCAACTATTTGCTAATAGAATACAAAGGATTCAGGGATGGTTGAAGCGTCCCTATATCACCACAAGTTCGTTATATTTTTCAGCTATTTTAGACGAAGCAAAGAAGATAAGAGAAGAAAAAGGCACGATAACTAGAGAAGATTATATTAAGATTAATGAGAAATTTAAGTTTGGTGAGAATGGAGAAATTTATTTTAACAAAACAAAAGAGTTAGTTAAAATGTACTTGGGGGATAATAAGGAGTAAAAAATGCAAAACACTTTAGATTCCCTATGGAGTAGATACAATTTACTTCTTGATTTTAAAAATGAACTAAACAAAAAAGGTTATTGTTCTAAAAATCTATTCTCTATTGAATCGCAAATATCATTATTATATGAATTTATTGAGATTGAAAGCATGAATGTATTAAATGATTTATTGTTTACTAAAACTTATTTGAGAAAATTAAAGGTAATTAATCGTGGTATTGAGAATCTACCACTTATTATTTCTGACAATGAAAATTGGATATTAAACAGAATTGAAGATGATATGGGGTCATGGATAAGTAAAGATATTTTAATTTTTACTTGTAAATCAAGTGTTAATGTATTTAGTAAAATATCTAGAAAAGATCAGGGAAGAACGTATCAAAATGGAAAATATCAATAGAAAGGGTGTTAATTTTGAATGTAGGAGAAAAGATTTGTTCATTTAAAGACAAATTAGAACACAAGAATTTTCAAGATTTCGGAAGGGCTGCTAAAGTATCTGGGGATTGGATAAATGAACTCTCAAAAAAAGATAAAATTAAAGTTACAGATATGGATAACGTCATAAATTTATGTGAATACCTTGGGATTTCAATTAATCAATTAGTTGTTAATGATGAATCTGAAGTAAATCAGTTTCAAGATGTTGATATTGCTAATATTCCAGATTCTTGTGATGATATTGGAGTACTATTGAATGAATTATCTACCTTAGTAACTAAAGAAAATATCAAAATGGATGGAATATTAATGGATGAACGCTCAAAACAGATATTTAGAGATTCACTTTATGCTACTCGTACTTTAACTAAACAGCATTTATTATAAGAAAGGAGGAAATGATTATGGTATTCAGGGGAAATTCAACAGATACGTTTGAGATGTCAGATACAGAAGTATACCAATTAGTTAAAGATGGCTCGCTAAAATCATTTCCTCATGGAATGTGGGATGGGGTTTCAGGTATTCAAACAGCTAAGAAAATTCTGAAATACGTATTTGAAAATATATTAGAATGGTCAATTGAAGATATAAAAAGGAAGTCAGATAGAAAGATATTTGAAGAATATAAATTAAATGGGATGCTCTCATCTGTTTTTGATGGAAGTATGTATATTGCAATTGGAGAAACTTATCCAGAATTAAAAGAATGGGCAGATTTCTTATATGAAACTAATGAACATGCTGATTTTGATCATAAAAGATATACAGATGATGAATTAATTAATATTTTGCTTGAGAAAGTGAAAGAACTTAATAGAATTCCAAAAGTTGGTGAGATGAGCAAGCCGAGTGCAATAACTTACAATAAGAGATTTGGTTCATGGGGAAAGGCTTTAATGAAGGCAGAGCTGATTGAAGATATATATAAGGATATTGATTTCAAAAAGATAACTAGAGATGAAGTTATGTGGAAATTAAAAAATTTATTCTCTGATAAAGAAAGAGTATTAGATAAAGATGAATTAGAAGATGTTTATCCAGAAGGAGTAATCAAGGAATACTTTGGAAATTACAATAAAGTGGAGAAGCTAATTACAGGAGAGTATACAAAAGATGATTTGATTAAAATTCTCAAAAATAAGAAAGAAAAGTTGGGTAGAATACCTACTAATAAAGATATGAAATTCCCTAGAGCAATTACTTTTATTGATAATTTCGGATCGTGGCAGAAAGCTATTGATGGAATGGAGGAATAATCATGAATCCATATTATAAAATAGATGATATAACTACAACACGTATTCTTGGACTTATAGACAAATGTAAAGAATTAAGTTTAGGTAATGTATCCTTTGTATATTTTGCATTACCTAAACATGATGAAATTAGATTTCGCTTAACTGAGGATAATCATGGTTGGGAGTTGGTTGTTATAGCCAGAAGAACCGAAGAAGTAGATGCCTATAGAATTACTGAAGATAAATTAGTCTATGAGTACTCAGAAAAAGACTAATTTATCTTTCCCATCTTTTTATTATTTATGCTTGACTTTGATTTAACCGTGTTATATAATAACATTAACAACTAAAGGAGGTGAGAACAACTATGGCATACATGCAAATGTAATATAATAAATAATAAAAGGAGATTAGTAGTTTGAGGAGAATAATACTAAGCAACAGAAGGTTTTGCATCTTTGGCTGTATTATATTCCTTGTTGTTAGCTTGAATCTTAATCATCATCAGATAGTTAAGAAAACAGTAATTGTGAATAATAATTTAAGTAATCATGAAAATAATATCCTTAAATTATTCAGAGGAGAATACATAGTAATTATACAGGATAAAGTTGAAGCGACAGAAGAAATAGTTGATGTTACACCAATAGTAAAACCTAAACAAAATGGAAGCATATACACTGTATCAGGTTATGATTTAAGTGTCCGTAGTACTGGTAAATCAAGAGGGAATTCAGGATATGGAGTTACAGCTTCAGGATATAGTCTTAAAGGTAAGACACTTGCATCATCAAGAGTAGTGGCAGTAGATCCTAATTTAATACCCATAGGAAGTAAAATTAAGATAACTTTTATAGACGAAAAATACAAAAAGTACAACAATGTTTATTACGCACTGGATAAAGGCGGTTTAATAAAAGGCAAAAAATTGGATTTATTTCTTGGTGACTTTGGAAATCAATCAAGTGAGAGTGCAAAAGAATTTGGTTTAGCGAAAGCCTACATAGAAATAATAAAGGAGTGAATAATATAATTGAGGAGAATTGATTTATCTAGTTTAGTCGGGAAAGTTTTTAATAGGTTAACAGTAATAAAATATGCCTATAATAATGCTGATATGAGTAGAGTATGGGAATGCAGGTGTTCTTGTGGAAATTTATCATATGTATCGACTCATAATTTAAATAGCGGAAACTCTGGTTCCTGTGGGTGCTTACAAAAAGAAATGGCAAAACTAGGAACACAGAAACTTAAAAAGTACAACAAATATGATTTAACAGGAGATTTTGGTGTGGGGTGGACTTCTAATACAAATAATGAGTTCTATTTTGATCTAGAAGACTACGATAAGATAAAAGATTATTGTTGGCGTTTCCATTATGGATATATAGAAACCAATATATTTTCCGTACAAACAAAATTACATAGGTTTGTAATGGGCGTAACCGATAAGAATATAGAAGTAGACCATATTTCTCATAAAACTTATGATAATAGGAAAAGTGAATTGAGAGCAGTTACGAAAACAAAAAATCAAGCGAATAGAGTAACTCAAATAAACAATATATCCGGGGTAAAAGGGGTAAGTTGGGAAAAGAGGTTGGATAAGTGGAAAGCATACTTAAATATTAATAAAAAACATATATATTTAGGGGTATTTTCTAATTTGGAGGACGCGATAAAGGTAAGGAAAGACGCTGAAGTGGAATATCAAAGAGAGTATAGTTATGATAATAGTATGTTGCAAAACAAAGGAAATGAGGCCTCGGATTATACTACATAAATATAATTTTATTACTTGACTTTTACGAATATATTATATACACTTGGACATAGAAGGAGGAATTAATTAAAAATGAGAAGAATGCGTAAACGATTCAATGGAAAACCATATGGTATGTACGGATTAATCTTTATCTTAGCTATCACAGGGGGCATTGCACGAGATAAAAACGTAAAAGCGGATATACTTCATTCAAATGGTACTATTGTAACTACAACGTCAATATATTCTAGCAAGGACAAGACAGTAAATATAATACCGAATGGAGTTGATGCTGGAACAGTTAAAAGCCCACCAATAAAAAAAGTAAAACCGAACTACAAATTGAACATGAGTAAAGAAAATAGTGATTTAATTTATGAGTTATGTCTTAAAAATAATCTATCTTATGAATTTGTTTTGTCAGTATTCCATTATGAATCTAAATTTGACCCAAACGCCAGAAACAAAAATACAGACATTTCAGAAGATCAAGGTTTTGCCCAGATAAATTCGTACTACACTGACACATACAAGGGATATGCAATCCAGTATTGTGGATTATCACCAAATGTACAGTTTGACCCATTTAACTCTGACCACGGAATTAGAGCAGGGATTGGTACTCTAACGTACTTAAAGAATTATTGGGTACAAGAAGAAGGAGTTGGTAACGAATCGCTCATGAATCTGGTCGTAGGAAGTTACAATCTTGGACTTCAGGGGATGAAACAGTACATAAAGAAGACTGGAATTACTGAAAGAGAATATAGTAGACAAATCCAAATCAGGAAAGACAAACTAAGGTCTAGTAACAGTCTGTAAATCAATTACATATAAATAATATATACCACAAACAAATAAAAGAAAGAGGGAAAGCAATTATGAAAACTGATTTTATCATTCTGCCATATTCAAACTTCAAGGAGAAAATTAGGAAGGGGAAGGAGCTAAACCAAGAAATGATCAAGAAACACGGTGAGAAAAATTATTCAATTGTTGTCCTTGAAAACTGCATCATGGCTGAGTTTAAGAGTGCTACACAGTATTTTTAAGAACTACATATAATATATCCAAATTACAAACACATATCCATAAATGTTCTTAAACAAATTTAATAAAGAAAGAAGTGTTTTGATGCTATTATATGAGAGTGTGGAGAAAAAGGTTGTTATTCAAGAAAAAGTTGGCGTTCTTTGTAACC
>Ga0209430_1002399_pt1 | contig 12100 bp, 12 predicted proteins | sample BarGraIncub1133A_FD_184504 | JGI IMG/M metagenome (GOLD analysis project Ga0209430, IMG submission 184504) | Arctic peat soil microbial communities from Barrow, Alaska - Barrow Graham LP Incubations 11-33A (SPAdes) (version 2) | ecosystem: Environmental > Terrestrial > Soil > Wetlands > Peat... | reverse complement strand
CATTTTTTGCTACAGGTAATAAGGTAACAATAAAATGGATTCATTCAAAAAATATAATGGAGTAAGAAAAAACAGCTGTTAGAAATGATTTAAGGCAACCTTAAACAATTTCACTACATACTCCCAAAGTCCTATTTAACCTAATTACGGACACCCCTTCCACTCTCAAAAATCCTCCCCACCACACCCCTAGGTTTCCTCTCAAACTCTCCCCTACTAAACTCATACACTTTCCCATTGTACTCAACCCTGATTTCATCATCTTTAATAAATATCTTCATTCCTTCTATAGAAAATCCCTTAATTCTACTATCTTTATCTATATTTTTACCAATCTCTGTTTCAGTTGAAGAACTTCGCCTTTTAAGTTCCTGCCACAATCTATATTCCTCTTTAGTTTTTATGCAAAGTTCTGTAACTATGGCAGCGTTATGAAGCAAGAATTCAGTAGTGTAAATCACTCTTCTAACTTGATATCCTTTCACTTCAATTTTTCTGTGAAGCTGCTTCCATTCTTCTATTTTAAAAACATAGTAGTCCTCTTCAGAATCACTTGGAATTTCCTTTATAGCGTTTCTTTTCACAACTTTAATATCTACCACCTTACCATAATAAGTTATACCCGCTTCACCTACAAACTGTCTCTTTGATTGAGCTAAAGCTACGAACTTAATATTGTGCTCTACTAAATTTACATTGCTACATTTAGTGTGATAAAACTTACCTTTTAGGTTTACCTCAAGTTGCTCTTTATTTCTTAGTGATCCTACAAGAACTGTTCTATCCTTAAAGTATTCATCTTTTATATAATTTTCACGTCCTATGGAATCAAGTCCTCTTTCAAATGTTGAGTATGATGATTCATTTATTAACTTATCTAAAAACTCTTCCATTAGTCCTGTAGTTGATGGAAGAAATGGAATGCCACCTATATTTACTTCTTCTATACTCTTATAAAAGTCATGATCTTTGTATCCCTCTTCATCCTTATATGGGAACAATACAAATGCTCCAAAAACACAATTGTTATAGGCCCCTGTTTTATTATTTTTAAATACTATGGCATCTCTGTACCTGTGCATAGTATTTATATCCTCTTCTTTAGGTCCAATGCCACCATAACTTTTCTGGTACTCAGTAGATGTGTCTATTTTATACTTCGCATCAAATACAAACTCATAAGCCTTATCACTACCAAGTTTATTTATAGCTAACACGTTATCAGGCTTTTGCGTTATTGTTTTACTACCTTCAGTTCTACACCCTACTTTACTAGTTTTTCGTGATTTAAATGCATTGTAACTGACCTTAAAAGTTTCCTTAGTATTAGGGTTCTCATATACTAAGGTAGACGTTATACCTTTTTTAAGTGAGACAAATATTCCAGCTCTATTAATAGTTATAAAGTCTGTACTTATTAACTTGTATCTCTTTCTAAATAGTGAGTTTATTTTTATAAAACACCAATACTCATATAGTAAACTAAGTTCCTTCATTGATAATGAAAATATATTACTATTAATGCTTAATCCCTTTTGCAGCATCAAATAATACTTATATATTTCTCTGTATCCACTTGCCATATTAAAAACTAAGGACATAGATGTATTCCTATAATCACTATCTACATCCTTTAAAAATGATGTTTTAAATTTATTGTTTATTGCTGTCTTCATGGTGCTTAACTTATTTATAATATCCTCATTCTTCTTCCAAGGTGTTACAGTATAAGTTCTTATAAAACTATCTATCTTTTGAATTATCGTTATTAACATAAACTTTAGAAATCTATTTTCCTTAGTGGCGAGTGTTACTTTTTTAGTTACCTGTAAAGCCTGAGTAGGAATGTTTCTACCATCTATATTCTCTAATAAATGAGGTCTTTTCTCTAGCCACTTTATAGTATCCATACTTGTATTCTTTAAACTTTGGTATTTACATACTCTGCTATCTTTTATTAGCTCATGATGAGGTTTTGATAAAACTATGTTAATAGCTTTCATCAAAACCTCATAAATATAGTTTAGTATGCTATAAAATTCAGTGTAGCTATTAGATCTTTTGTTATTTATCTCTGCTGCTAGATATGTTCTACCTAGGAATCCATAAGCTAGATTATATATTTCCTCGTTGACGTCTTTGAGTATTGCTTCATAATCCTCTTTATAATCTATCTTACTAGGTAATACCTCCACTATTATTTTCATATGAGTATTTCCATTAACTTTTACATAAAGATCTGAGAAACCTATATCTCCTCTAAAATTAATTATTCCACTTAAGATATTTCCACCTCTACCTGTGGATGTTACTTTATTTCTTATATTAATATTTTCATGATAAAACTCTATGTCAGTTTTATTTTTTCTTTCAATTACAATTTCATAATTAGTGTATTCTTTAAAATAAAGGCACCGACTAGTCTCATCTACATGTTCTTTACCTGCTATGATAATAGTGAGTGATTTCGACTCGCCGTAACCGGCAGCTCCCCTATTTCCTTTAATAGAAAAATATACTTCTTCTGTTTCTATAAATAACAGCTCAGAATTATTGCCAGAAGGTTGTGAATCCATCTCTCAGAAGCCTCCTGATCATATACATTATTTTCTCACTACTTAATACGTATTCACTGCTTACGCATTGATTTTCCATAGTTCTTAACACTACGTCTTCAATGTATCCATCATTTTTGTATTTAGTGTTATTTAAGTTGTTAAATAATTCCACTAATATATCTAGTACCTCTCCTCCACTACCACCTATTTTGGGTAATATCTTCTGAACAATGGAATAGTCTATGGCTTTATTAAAAGAAAATAAATTATTCTGTGCAGCATAAATAACATAAAATACTATTTCATCTCGTACCCTATATGCAAAATGTTGTTGGTACTTTTCAAGTATATTGTTTATTTCAATTAATTTATCTATAACCTTAGTCGCTGTATATTTTTCATCTTTGAAGTTGGATATTTTTAAGTACTCTGATTTCAGAAAGTCATTATGATAGTTTTTAGGTGAAAGCTCATTAAGCTCTACTTTCTCAAAATTGTATCTTAAATCCACCTTATTGAATTCTATAGTATTCGCCCTATCTAGTACCTTTTTACTAAAAGGAAAGGTGGTTTATCTATGTTTTTCATGGCCTCATAAGCGGCATCAATAATAATGCCTGGTACAAATTTATTCTCAATGTTTCTGTAACCTAATAGATCTGTTGCGTCTGACCAATCTGGTCTCACAGGAACTAGGTTAAATCTTTGATTATCACTATTAGCACCAACTGCTTGTGCAAATAGTTCTACTATTTTACTCTTTCCAGCACCTGATATACCTGAGAGAATAACAAAGGGCTTGGTCTTTAAACTAAGATAAAAATTAGTAATTAAATCTTTTGTATAATAGAAACCTTCACTTGTTATGTATTTATGAATATATGTAACTTCATCATTAATATTGCTTATTGTATCAAATTCATTATCAAGCTCATCCCCAATAATCTCTTCGTCATCTAATTCTTCATCTTCTGGTATGCTCTTTGATTTAGGAATTAGTTCAAGTACAAAAGTATCTATTTTATCACCTTTATAGAAATCTATATATTCTTGATATTCTGCTGGAATTGTTGTAGGCTTCTTATCATTTTCTTTTTCATATTGAACAATATAATCATAACTTACTTCTAATTTTTCTTTTAAAATCTCAAGCAATGCTTTGTTACTATATCTAAGCTGCAGCGTCATTCCATTTCTTCCCTTGGAGCTTGGCCATAAAATTATTCCAGAAAACTCTTTCCTATTAATAAATAACTTTACCTTTATACTTTTTCCAAAGGATAACTTATCTGATAAGTTATCTAGAAAAACATTGTGATATCTTAAGGGGATTGTAGTTCCATATTTAAAAGTACTCTTATCTACTGTTTTTCTTCCTAAAAATTTTTCATTTCCTTTCGTTTCATCAACCCATGAATCATGTTTCTTTTTCTCCATTTAGTACACCTTCTTCACTTTATCATATGGTAATTGTATCATAGTTAAAAATAATTTTTATCGGGGTTATTCAATGTCATCAGTTTAACTATTTTATTCTAGATATGTTTTAAGGTATTTCCACTATTTGGAGATCCCTTTTATTGTTTTCTATTTTTATATTTTTTTCAGATTATCTCAACTTTACATACTTTATATAACCATAGAATGTTGCCTCTGCTTTACATTTCCTTTTTATAGGAGGTCGATGCGACCCCATTACAAAAAATTGTAACGCAGTGGACAATTTCTGTTTGCTACTCTGTAACCTTACCCAATAGCTTGTTAAACTCTATTCTATCTATTTTAGTGCCACTGCCATATTCCAGGTATACATTATAAATAGTAACTCCTAAGGCCTTTAGCTCTCATGTCTACCTTGTAATATCCTGTTTAGTATTATCTGTAGAACATCTTGCATATCCATACAACATATATTCCCCCCCCTTTCAAATACACTTCTTAGTATCTAGTATACTAATTATTCCAAATTGTATACAAAAAGGTAAAGTGATATAAATATTACGTAATGATAGGGTTGCAATAATTGGTAAGATAAGATTAATTTATTTAAAGAGGTGGCGAGGTGTACCTAACCCCTATGTGGAAGCAGCAACACAAAGCATCTACGAGTGTATCAACAATTCAAATTCCCCTCTACTTAACTACTGAGCAGGTTTAAGTTTTGGCAGTTTGATATTTTTCGTTTCTAAGTCAAAGCTTTCCTAGAATCGGTTCACCTCTGTCGGTGCCATATACTAAGTTGCAGTACTCTAAAATAAGACGTAGCAGTCTAAGCTGCTAGTTATAAATTATCGTTTGCATTTAAAATTCAATCTTATGACCATAAATACTTATCATCAAATCTCTTGTTAGACTCATTCCCCTTCAGCTTTTCTATATCAAAAGAATAGATTTTAATTCTATCATCAAGTATAGTATGTAGCTGATTTGAATAAAATTCATCTGAAGTAAAAACTCTCCATTTAGCTACTAAGTCATGTATATTGTAATGTTCTCCATTGTTAAACATTATAACTAATGCATTATCACATTCAACGATAGCTCCAAACCTAGCAACGCCTGCATATAATGGCTTACCCTTCCACTGTTGAAATTGAATTCTTTTAATTTCTGAAAATGGAGAGATATTATTTGGATTATTAATCTTCGATTGAATGAATTCAACATACTCTAAACCAGAATCAACAACTCTATATATCTTATTTCCAGCACCCCAACTAAATCTCTTAGTTTTTTCATCTTTAAAGATGTTATCTTGAAATATTGTTGTTTGGAAATCCAATTTTGAATTATTCCATTTAAATCCCGCCATATACGATTTCTCTTTAATAGCTGAACTATATATACTTGAAAACATCCAATAGCTAAAATTCGATGGGTCTTTACTTATCCTAAAGATATTTCGTTTTTCTATACTCTCAAACTGCTTTCTATTTGTTTTGGCATAAAGTTTATTAACATCATATTCATAGAGGCCTTCTTGGCCTGCTGAAAGTGCTATTCTTCCATTTTTGTTTGCTTTTATGCTCAATAATTTTTCATCCCATAACTTACTGTCATTATTTGGTTTAATACCTTTATCCATATTAATATTAATTTTGAACAGACCTTTATCCGTTATTCCATACATTTTATTATCTAAAAAATCAACATCAGTTTGTCTATTAGTGAATGGATTTTCGTATTTTGCTATAATATACCGTTCTAGATCTTTTTCTTTTATGATTGTTGCATCTGATAAAATCTCTACATCAATTTTTCTCCAATCAACAATTATTAATTCCCCCGACATAGACCAGAGAAATAATTGATGCTTATACATGTATGAGTCCCAATAATCGCCCATTATGCTTATAGTTGGATGTTCTAAATACATTCCAAACACCTCTTCATTTTATTTTCCTGTCTTTTACTTATATACTCATTATTTTTCCATTTTTCTATTACGTCATGGTCAGGACTTTCATTTGTGTTTGTATAATCAATAGGATAACCATGCCATTCATTATTAATAATTTCTCGCTTAAACTGGGCAACATATAAAGGTGTTTTATTGGGGGACGTCCCTATACCAAGTTGTATAATTTGATTATGATCTAAGTGTAACCCCCATCCAATCATTTTTGAACCTTTCTTTATTATCCAGTTTTTATTTAAAGTTAATATAAAACATTCAATCTCATCATGGTAATTAACTTTACCAATCCAAACAGATTTATTTTTAGTTGGAGCACCCCTATGATAAGATACGATCTTATAAGAATTAGTTGAATTAATATCATAACTATTTCCTACTAGTATATTACTCATTTTTGTATTATATGTAGCCACATTTCTTCCCCCCACTAATATTATTTCCAATTTACGCTTTTAGTATCAACAATAACTTCTATATATAATTCTATAATAATTTTAAAATACTTCCTATAATATTACATAATCCATCAAAATTACTACATTTTCTCGTTATGTTTTTTAACATTACCTCACTAAAAGCAATTTTGTTGTAATATAAAGTCCACATTAACCGATTAATTACTTAATGTAGACCCTTTTATTAACAAAAAAATAATTAAACCATACGTTATATATATAAACTTGCATTGTTTTACTCATATTATGTTAAGGTTGTGTTATTTCAATTCCCTCTAACTATAGTTATACCTATGCATTATAAAGATTATATTAAATTGTAATATCATAAAATCAGATACTATTTTTTAACATTAGTACACAATAGTTAAACTTCAAGTTCGTTTCATATTAGATGATTGTAAGTTATCTTTTTGTTAGCATATATAAATCTTTACTGATTATTTTCTTTTATAAAATCATATATTTTCTCACATAATTCTACTGCATCATTGCTCATATCACTTAGTGTTGTTATATCTTCTATAGCATATTTGCAAAATTCAATTTTTTTGTTAATGCTATTTCCTTTTTGAAAATCTTTTTTTCTCTTATAAATAAAATTAATATCATCTTTTGCTTTTAATTCTATTATTTCATTTATTTTATCATTTATAAATTCTCCAAGATTTATTTGTTTGTAATCCTCTATTGAAAATTGAACTTCATTAAATAATTTACCATCTTGCTCTTTTTCAGGATCCTTAATTCTGCGATCATTAAGTTTAAATACAGTACTTTTTATAATTTTAGGTATTAAAATATTTTCAATTTCTTTAGCCTTAAAGCAATAAAATTTTTCTCCAAAGTAATTTTCAAGAGTTTCTAATCTTTGAGACTTCATTCCCTTCTTAATAGTGTTGTAACCGTCACTATCTGCAATTAAAAATATTCTATTACATATTTTATTATGTTTCATTGGTGCAAGCATACCTTCACCACTATCTAGAAAGTCCCAATGTGTTATATTTCCTCCAGAGTATTCCAAAAACGAATAATGAATATCTTCTGAATATATTTTGCTTTCTTTATTGTCAAACTTTACTTTTTGATATATAGATAAAAACTTTCTGATATATAATCTATCAGTTATACCTTCTACCCAAATTGTACAATTCGATAAAAATATGGATGAATTATTTACTCCCAATGATTGAAGTACTGATGTATCGCCATCATTTACATTCTCAATCGAAAATATAGCATCTTCTTCCAGTCCGCCATTAGAATTTATCTCTTTGTGAAATTTATATATTGAAATGTTTGATAAATCCAATGTTAAGTCTAATAAATGATTTGAATGCGTCGTCATAAAATATTGATATGTAGAAAAGTCATCATTCAAAAATGTTTCAATCATTTTTCTCTCTAATCCTGGATGAAGATATAATTCAGGCTCTTCAATAAAGAACAACATATTCATACCTTTATTTGCAAATAATTTAAAAGTTAGTATTATTATAGACTGAATACCATCTCCAAGATTATAAATAGGGTACTCCTTTTCTTCACCTATTTTTACATATAAAACATCAGAGTCGATTTTAGGAATTAAATTTAATGTTTTACCCTCAAAAAAAACACTCCCCAAAAACTCTTCAAACTCTCTCAAATGCTTCCTAGACTTAAAATCTCCACATAGAAGTTCCAAAACTTCTTTATATAAATTCTGCCCAGTAAATATTTCTATTTCCGAATTACTGAAGTAATCAACATATGTACGTTTTTCAAACAAGTCCTCTTCGGTATTTAGCCTTCTTAATCCTCTAAGTGTTGGTATATAAATTCTTTTAAATTTTTTCTCATCTAAATAACTGTTTAATTTTTTGTCTTCAAATTCTTTAATGTACTTATCCGGGATAGAATTTAGTATTTCACATATACTCTCAATATTATAATTTGTTGAGTGTCCGGTAATTGAATATATGTCTTTTTTGCTTACAGACTTCAAGTTATCCATTAACTGAAGAAATAATTGGCTATTGTCACCTTCTTCTAAATGCTCTATCTTAATTAAAGAGTCTATACATTTTATACCCCCTACTTCAGTAATAGGAGTTCCATCAAAAGCTGCGGATATTTCTTTATTCGCTCTTTTAATTAAATTATTATACATTACTAATTCATCTACTCCAAAATTAAACTTTAATTTCTTATCTGTAAGTATATTTCTTAAAAACCTACTTTTTCCTGAGTTATTACTTCCAACAAATATATTGATTTTTGACAAGTTTGATATAATTGTTTCTACTTCTCCATAAATTTTATAACTTTTTAATTCATTATTAAACATAATAGATTTTATATATGACAATATGTTCACCCCTACAGAACAATTTAGAATTAAATTTACTTTGATACAATTTTCATATTAAATTATTATATTTTAATAACTTAATAAGAGTATCACCCATTATTGTTTCTATTGTCCAATTTAGTTCAGTTGTTGATTTCTTTATTACATTATTAAAAGTCTCTGCACCTTCACTTAACGAGATAACCACCATAATTGCTTTTACTCCAAAGTTAACGAACGATTTAAATACTTTATAAGCCATATCGTCGTAGTTTATTTTCCCTTTAATTTCTTCTTCTGGCTTAAATATAATACACAAATAATATGTACCATCAATAAAATTTGATTTTATTGGTATTTCTATAGCTGTACTATAATAATCATGTGATTTTGAACTTATTCTTTTTGTACTATTAGGCTCAATATTTTTCATTGTTTTCAAAATAAATTCTATTAGTTTATCTTCACCTAAAGATCTAACTTCTTTTCTATCGGTATCATTAATAATTATACTATTTAGTTTATCAGAACCATTAAAATAATCCTTCATATAAAACCAATTATTCCTCCTATATAACTCAAATTTAGGGATTCTTATGTCTTCTATAGTAACATCTTCTTCTGTTTCTACCCATAATAAACAGTCTCTTAAAAGAACTATCTTTTCTAAGTTTTTTAGTCTATTAATTTCATTACAGTAATTCATATTGAAATCAGCTTTAAACTCTTCTTTAAAATTAACTTTTCTTATATAAACATAATTTAAATATGCCCATATTTTTTTATTTACATTGGAGAATGATTTAAATCCCTCTATTTCAATATCCGTTACCTCAAAACTTTCACCAGTTAACTCATTGTATTTTCTTAACTCATTAAGCATAAAAAACTTTAGCTGGAAATCTCTATTTAATCTTTCTTTAACGCATACTTTTTCAAGAAAATTATATATAATACGGTTTATCTGTTTAGCTAACTTTTTTGATTCTTCCCTAAACAATAACGTACCAATTTCCAAATAATCCATAATCGCTTGACTATAATTTAATAATGTGTAAAATGCAGGTATTAATGATTCTATATCATCCGAATGATTTAATAAATTATTTACAGCTCTTAGTAATCCGGTTTCTCCTCTTGAAAAAAAATACTCATCTTCTGAGCTACCAGTAACTCGTTCACACTTTATCTGTAACCTCATTATATTGATATCTATATTAGCCCTATAAGTTGCTTCCCCAACTCCCATAGATTCTCCATTATAAAATTTTTGTGGCAACATATATAAACTATGGTAATAAAAAATTTTTTCTGCTACATATAACTTACCATTTATTTTAGATAAAAGTCTTTCTAATAAAACTTTCTCTTGCGCTCGTAACTTCAACTTATTCATAACATCAATTAATAAAAAAGCAAATTCTGTTATCTCTTTTACTTGATTTTTATTTAAAGTTTCTATTCTAAGCATCTCTGTATATTTTTCTAACATTTCTTCAAAAACGTTGATAAAAAACCATTTCATACTATAATCTCCACCATCTCATCATATTTTATAATTTTCTCTTTATCGACTCTTACTAATTCGTATTCATGTTCTGTTAAACAGATTGAATCTATTTTTAATTTAATGACATCTTTAAGAAGAATCTTTATTATTTCCTTTCTTTTTAATATATCTATTCCTATAAAATCACTTGAAACAATTAATAAATCTAAATCCGAATTAGAGTTAAATTTGTTATTAGCATATGAACCTCTAATATATGCTTTGTCCACTTTAATATAACTATCCGAGAGTATTTTTTGTAATAACTTCATATTAATTTCACCCAAATTCATAACCCCTCCTATATCATTAGTAATGTTAAAATCCTCTCCCTCTTTAGGTTTAATAGGTATTTCAAATATTTCAATGTCTTTCTTTTAAGTATATCCTTTTCACCTACCGCAAAGTTACCTTAAATATATCAAAAATACTATCATAGTATATTACCTTTCACTCTGGTGGTTTACATTTGCTGCATGCAGTTAGTCCTTCTGATTTTGCATCACTTAAGCTTATTGGAATTTTACTTTTTTTAAAGATGAACATCCCGCTACATGATATTTACTTCCAGTGTTAGTAACGATATTCTCTTACTGGTTGAAGTTTACTAGAAGATGAACTGCTGCTTGTAGAACTAGAATTAACCCCTTTATAACTACCTGGACTCACATTAAAGCTTACATTGCTTCCATTTGAGGTTGCTACAACGGTTCCATTTTCATCAGTTCTATACACTGGTATTCCCTTAGCCTTTAATCTGCTCATAGTTTCTTTCGTAGGGTGTCCATAGCTATTTCCTTTACCCACACTTATAACAGCATATTTAGGATTTACCTTATCTAAGAAACTTGTAAAAGTATCAATGCTTCCATCCAATCAGTTTCATAAAACATTTTGTAACCCTTATAGTTCAAGGGATACAGCAACCTTTAATATTTTTACATGATTAGTATTAATCAATAGAATATTGACTCAAAATCCAGTGTTTGAGAAACGAAGACCTTGTGGCTTAATATACATGTATTTTATAATTGTTTTTCAGCATCTTTACGTATCGTTCCAATTTTTTTATCACTTCTTCTGTCTTTACCTTTTTCATTTCTTATAGTACCTGTTGGAATATCATTCTTTTTCTCAAATGTAGCAACTCTACAATCACTTCTACCTTTTCGTGTCACCAAATTCTGCTACTCTAAAATTCATATTGTTAATTTTCAATGTTTATAATTCCCAAAATCCTATCCCCATACTTATCAAGTTTTTTTGGCCCAAAGCCTTTAATCTTTAGAAGTTCATCTTTTGTTTTTGGTTTACTCTGAATTAATAACTCTAATTCTTCATTGCTAAATACAAAATATGCCTTGATACCTTCTTCCCTAGAGGTGTTAAGTCTATATTCTTTAAGTAATCTATGAGTCATCGCATCATCATTTATTGATTCCTCAAATCTACTACTTTCTTCAACTTGCTTTGGCTCTGCTTCAGTGCAAATTTGCTGTTCCTTTTTTATGAAATCCCCATCTGTTAATGAATATTTAGCAATATTATTCATTGTTATAGGTTTATGATTTTCCAAAAGAAAATCTGATATTTTGTACATATATTTTTCAAGATTATCTCTTGTATTCGTTTTATCGTTTAATTCGCTTTTTAATAAATGACTTGTTGTAAAATGAAGTTGAACCAATAAAAAAATCCATAGTGGATTAATTCTGTGTTATGCTTTAATCGTCAAAAATAAAACACACAGGAGGATAATCACTATGGAATACCCAAATAGTAACA
>Ga0209430_1002397_pt1 | contig 12102 bp, 7 predicted proteins | sample BarGraIncub1133A_FD_184504 | JGI IMG/M metagenome (GOLD analysis project Ga0209430, IMG submission 184504) | Arctic peat soil microbial communities from Barrow, Alaska - Barrow Graham LP Incubations 11-33A (SPAdes) (version 2) | ecosystem: Environmental > Terrestrial > Soil > Wetlands > Peat... | reverse complement strand
GACGGACGCTCCCAGAGCCTCCGCCGCGGCGGGGTTCGCTATCACGACCACGTCGTCCTGTACGACCACCTTGGCTTCGTTCGACTCGTTGACGACGACAGCCAAGGTCTCTTGCGCGTACTCGGCCTCGTGGACGGCGCGCTCCAGCTCGAGGCGGTGCTCGTTGAGGTGATGGACCAGGTCGTCGATGACGGCGCCCAGCTCCGCGAATTCCCGGGGGATCCCGACCTCGGACGTCACTATCTCGTCGGGCGTCGTCACGCCATGGCCGGCGAGCCGCGCCCGCTGCCGGGTATGCCCGATCATGCGGACGATCGGCCGCCGCATGATCCCCGCCAACCACAGTCCCAGTCCCAGGCCGATCAGTGCGGCTGCAAGTCCTGCAAGCAGGGAGGACTCGATGCCGATGGTCGATGAACGCAGGCCTCGAGGATCGAGGTCGCGCAACTCGACGACTCCGACCGCGCCCCCGTCGGCCGCCGGAAGGTCCGCGACAGTCACGACCTCAGTGGCGGTCTTTCCGAATGCGACGGTCGACCCTTCGACGGATCCCGAGCGCAATGCTATCCCGGTGGGACGGTAGCCGGCAGGACGGAAGCGTGCGGTGATGTTGTGGATGATCGCGTCGAACCGGGCGAGACGTGCGGCATCGATGACCCGAGAGGCGATCACGTAGCCGACCGGATGGGATCCGTCGACCGCCATCACCGGTGCGCCGTAGACGACCGCGACGCCTCCGCTCATCCAAGCCAGGCCGGTCGCCTCTGCCGATCCGTGCGCTATCGCCAGTGCGCGCAGGTACGCGACGTCGGCACTCGCCCCATCCGAGAAGAGCACGCCGCCTTTGGCGTCCAGCCCGACGGTGGAACTCGCCTCGGCGTCCTCCTGCAAGCGCAACCCGTACTGGCGTTGGATCCCCGGGCCGTCACTTGACTCGAACAATCGACGGAACGCGGGGAGTCCGGCGGTGCGACCCACGGCCGTGGCGACGCCCTGGCCCTCGAGCAAGAGGAACGAGCGGAATCCTCCCAGCCCTGCCGCAGCGTCTTGGCGCGCCCACGCGTCGGCCTGAGCATTCATGAGAGAAGCGTTGATACCCAGGGTCACGCTCGTGGTCGTGGCGGCTATCAGGGCGGCGGTGAGCACGAGGCGAGCGCCCATGGTCGTGGGGACGAGCCGGCGCAGCAGCGCCCGCATCGGACTGGTCGCTCCGCTCAACTTTAGTCTCCGCTCCATGGGCCGGTGCGACCGCCGTGCGTCGCGCTATCGGTCAATCCTACGGAATTCCGGCCGATCCGTTCGCTATCGCGTGACGGACGGCTACCGCAAGCTTGCTAGCGGGCGCGATTACGTGAGGAGAGCACCTTGAACGCATCGATCAGCACGAGCGGCACCACGGACGCGATGAGCACTGCGATCCAGTCTTCGAGCCCGAGGGCCTGGGTCTTGAAGAGGCCTTGGAGCGACGGCACATAGATGACAAGGGAATGCAGCGCCATGGAGCCGGCCACCGCCGCGACGAGCCACTTGTTCTTCAGGGTCTCGAACCGGAAGACCGTGCGGGTCTCGGAGCGGAACGTGAAGGCGTGCAGGAGTTGCGAGAGGACGATGGTGGTGAACAACATCGTCTGCGCGTGTGCGCGACCGTCGACCGTCACCCAGCCGTACTCGACGGCCAGATACATGCCGAGCGCCCCCAAGGTTATCAACGCGCCCTGAACGACGATCTGCATCTGCCGGCGAGGCGTGAGGATCGATTCGTCCGCACCGCGCGGGGGGCGGTCCATGACGCGGGGCGAACCCGGGTCGATGCCCAACGCCAGCGCCGGGAGCCCATCGGTCACGAGGTTGATCCACAGCAGTTGCAGCGGCAGCAGCGCGGGCTCCGGGGCCAGCAGCGCCGTGCTGAACACGATGAGTACTTCGCTCATGTTGCATGACAGCAGGAAGAGGATGAACTTCCGGAGGTTGTCGTATACGGCGCGTCCTTGGCGGACCGCCTCGACGATGGTCGCGAAGTTGTCGTCGGAGAGCACCATGTCGGCGGCCTCACGGCTGACGTCGGTGCCGATGCGGCCCATCGCGACGCCGATGTCGGCCTTCTTGAGTGCCGGAGCGTCGTTCACGCCGTCACCTGTCATCGCCACGACATGTCCGCGGCGCTTCAGGGCGTCGACGATGCGCAGCTTGTGTTCCGGGTCGACCCGGGCGTAGATCCGGACGTCTTCGGCGATGTCGTAGAGCTCTTCGTCGGACATCGCTTCGATCTCAGCCCCGGTCACGACCCGTCGACCTTCGAGCAGCCCGATCTCGGTCCCCACGGCCCGCGCGGTCAGGGCGTGGTCGCCGGTGACCATCGCCACCTGGATCCCGGCGCGGTGGCACTCGGCGATCGCGGCGGTGACCTCCGCGCGCGGCGGGTCGAGCAGCCCCATGATGCCGACATAGGTCATGTCGCGCTCGAGCTGCTCTCCCTCGACGGGTTCGTCGTCAGTCAACGTACGGTGCGCGAATGCCAGGGTCCGGTGACCGCCCGAAGCGAGTCCGGAGTTGAGCTCGTGGAGACGCCCGCGCAGCTCCTCGGTCATGACGACCGTCTCGCCGCGCAGGAGCGCGTGGCTGCACAACGCCACCACGACGTCGGCGCCACCCTTCATGTAGACGACGCGGCGACCGTCGCGCTCGTGCACGGTGCTCATACGCTTGCGCTGCGAATCGAAGGGAACCTCGCCGATGCGGCGCGGCCGGATCGGATCACTGGAGACGTGTTCTGCGACCACGATGAGCGCGGTCTCGGTCGGATCGCCCAGCAGGGTGCCGTCGGCGGAGAAATGAGCGTCGTTGCAGGACGCCGCGATCTCGAGGAGCAGCTCGCGGTCGGCATGCGCCGGTTCCGTGTCGTCAGGGACCAGCGCGAAGTCGGGGAGGACCTCGGCGCCGTCGGTCCCGACCAGCAAGCGCCGGACGGTCATCTCGTTGCGGGTGAGGGTGCCGGTCTTGTCCGAACAGATGAAGCTCGTCGACCCGAGGGTCTCGACCGCATGGAGCTTGCGCACGACGGCGTTATGGCCCGCCATCCTTCTGACGCCGAGTGACAAGGCGACGGTGACGATGGCGGGAAGCCCCTCGGGGATGGCGGCGACGGCGAGCGAGATCGCGACGAGCAGGGCGGTGGTGATCGAAGCGCGGGCGTCGGGCGACCGGAACGCATCGAACAACGTCAGGCCGGTCCCACCCAGCGTGCGCCACACCTCGACGACGAACACGAGGAGCGCGATCCCCAGTACGAGAAGCGCGATGGATTTGCCGACCCGCTTCAGTTCCTCTTGCAGCGGCGTCTTGTGATCCTCCTGGGCGGCGAGCAGGTCCGCGATCCTGCCGATCTCGGTGGACTGCCCGGTCGCGGTCACCACTGCCGTCCCGCGGCCGACCGCCACCGATGTGCCGGCGAAGACGCTGTTGTGGCGGTCGCCGAGGACGGCCTCGGGATCCTCGACGACATCGACGGTCTTGCTGACCGGGCGGCTCTCGCCGGTCAGAGAGGCTTCCTCCAGGCGCAGTGCGGCCGCGTGGATCAGGCGTGCATCCGCCGGGATCCGGTCACCGGACTCGAGCAGGATGATGTCGCCGGGTACCAGTCCGGTCGCCGGGACGTCCGTCTCGGTGCCTCCACGGATGACGGTCGCCGCAGGTGCGGACATCTGCTTGAGGGCTTCGAGAGCCTGCTCCGCGCGGTACTCCTGGACGAACCCGAGCACCCCGTTGAGCAGCAGGATGGCGGTGATCGCGATCGCCTCGGGGACTTGGCCTTCGAAAGCCGATATCGCCACGGCCGCGAAGAGCACCCAGATCATGAAGTCGTTGAACTGCGACAGGAACATCCGCCACGGCGAGGTCCCGTGCTGCGCACGCAACTCGTTGGGACCGTACAGGATCGCCCGGCGCTCGGCCTCCTCAGGGGACAGGCCCAGTGCCGGGTCGGTCTCGAGTACCGCTATCACTTCGTCCGCGGTCGCCACATGGAAGCAGGTCGTCGCGGTCGTTCCCGTCGAGTCGCTCATTCTCGATCCTTGTCCTTTCATAAAGAAAGACTCTCGGCGGCACGGCCGCAACGAGCGCGACCGGCTGCCGAGAGTCTCACGATCACATGTCTGTGACGGCAGGGCCGGGGCGCATGCGCCCGGGATTGTCGGCCTGCCCCCATGCGACGCGCATGGGTGTTACTCCCTCTCGCAGCGCCGAGGATACCACCGAATCGCGGTCCGGGCGCCTTGGGGTGCTCCGAGCGGGGAGGCTAGAGCCCGAGCGTCCTGCCCGTCGGCGTGACGGCAAGTCCTCCGAGCGCGGTCTCGCGCAGCGACGGGGGCAGGCTGCGCCCGACGGCACCCATCGCGGCGGCGACCTCGTCGAACGGGATCGGGAACTCGACGCCGGCCAGAGCCATCTCCGCGCCAGCGAGCGCCACGGCCACGCCCGTTCCGTTGCGGACGACGCAGGGCACCTCGACCAGGCCCCCCACGGGATCACACACCAGCCCGAGAAGTCCTTGGAGCGCCAGCGATGCGGCGTGCGCCGCTTGGGAGGGCGTGCCGCCCGCGAGCTGGACCGCGGCTGCAGCCGCCATCGCTGCTGCCGACCCGATCTCGGCCTGGCAGCCGCTCACGGCGCCGGACAGTGACGCCTTGGCGGCGATCACCGCGCCGACCCCGCCCGCCGCGGCGAGCGCGAGCGCGAGCTCCTCCCGTGACGAGCCGTGGTCGTGGCCGACGGTGTGAAGGACCGCCGGCAGCACGCCTGACGCTCCGCCGGTGGGGGCCGCGACGACGCGGCCCATCGATGCGTTGACTTCGGCGACCGCCAGGGCCGCCGCCACGGCGCCGGAGAACAAGTTCCCGGCGATCCGACCGTTCCCGTCTGCGACCCGCCGAGCGTCGCCGCCGGTCAGGCCGGAGCGCGAGTGCGCCTCGCCGCGCAGCCCCGTTTTGATCGCGGCATCCATCACGTCGAGGGCATCGGTGAGGCGGGTGAGTACAGTCTCGCGAGCGTCACCGGTCTCGTCGCACTCGAGCGCGACGACCGCCGCGCCGAGAGAACCGGCACCCTCCGCCGCGACGAGCAGGGCGGCCATGTTCGCGTATCCCATCTGAGTCCTCCGTCGTCGAAGCGCCGCGCCGATGGTAGCACCGGTGTGGACCATCGGGCGCTTGACCGGTGTACGAGTGCCTGTTAGTCTATGCCACGTAATCGACTTAGTAGATGCTAAGTGCGCTGGTGAGAACCGATACCGGCTCCCGGCCACTCGATGGAAACGATGCAAAACATGGCCCGAAAGACGACGAAGATCCAACCGCTCGACCAGTGTGCGACCTGCACTCTGGCCGATGCGCGCGCCGGCCAGCACTTTGTCGTGACCAGTGTCGACGACGACGCTGCCCGCGTCACCGCCCTGCGGTTCGGTATGGCTGAGGGCGCGTGCGTGCACTGCACGACGCGCATCCCGGCCGGCCCGATCGTGTTGCGCAGCGGCCGCCAGGAGATCGCCGTCGGCCGGGAGCTTGCGAAGCTGATCGGCGTCCGCCACGTCACGGAGGGGGAGTAGCCATGGGCCACTGCGCCACGCCCGCCGGCTCCGCCCTCGGCCTTCGCGAGGGCGCTGTCGTTTTAGTGGGCAATCCCAACGTCGGCAAGTCCGTCGTGTTCAACGCGCTCACGGGCGTCTATGTGGATGTCTCGAACTTCCCGGGAACGACGGTCGAGATCACCCGGGGCCAGTTCGACAACGTGGACGTGGTCGACACGCCGGGCATCTACGGTGTCTCGTCCTTCAACGAAGAAGAGACGGTCGCGCGTGATGTCGTGCTGTTCGCCGGCCGCATCGTCAACGTCGTTGACGCCGTGCATCTGGAGCGCGACCTCTTCCTGACGTTGCAGCTGGCCGACATGGGCATCCCGATGGTCGTCGCGCTCAACATGGCGGACGAGGCGCGTCGCGAGGGCGTGGCCGTCGACCGTGATCTTCTCGAGGACCTCCTCGGGGTCCCGGTCGTCGAGACCGTGGCGGTCAAAGGCTTCGGTATCGATGAGCTCAAGGCCTCGCTGGCCCACGCCCGTCCCGGTCATGCGGACCCTGAGCTTGCGGGTAGGCTCGACGATATGGCGTCCAGGATAGGAACGCGTGCCGAGGCGCTGCTCGTCCTCGAGGGCGATGAGTGTGTAGCGTCGCGTCGCGACGTCGAGCCGGGCGTCGCGCGCGACGAGATCTACACGCGCCGGCGTGTGCGTGTCGACGATCTGGTCGGTCACGTCGTGCGTGCGGACATCCGTGGAGCGTCGCTGAAGGCCAAGCTCTCTTCTTGGATGATGCAGCCGCTCACCGGGATCCCGATGCTCATCGTGCTGCTCGCGATCATGTACGAGTTCCTGGGAGTGTTCGTCGCCGGTACCGTCGTGGGGATCACCGAGGGCGCGATGAACACGTACTGGGTACCGCTCGCCGAGCGGATGGTGGCTTACTTCGCGGCCCCCGGCAGCGCCGTGTTCACGTTCCTCGCAGGCGAGTTCGGTGTGCTCACGATGACGCCGACCTACCTGCTCGGCGTCATCCTTCCGCTCGTTGCCGGCTTCTATCTGCTGCTCGCCCTGCTCGAGGACTCCGGTTACCTGCCGCGGATCGCGGCGCTCGCGGATCGAGCGCTGACTTCCATCGGGCTCAATGGCCGCGCGGTCATCCCTCTGATCCTGGGACTGGGCTGCGTGACCATGGGGACGCTCACGACACGCATCCTCGGCAACAAGCGGGAGCGGTTCATCGCCACGGCGCTGATGGCCATCGCGGTGCCGTGCTCGGCCCAGATCGCGGTCATCGCGGCGCTTATGACCCGCGTGGCCTGGTACTACTCGGCCGCGTACTTCCTGATCCTCATCGCCATCTTCGCGATCGTCGGCACCGTACTCGAGCGGCTCACGCCGGGATCGTCGACCGCGCTGCTGATCGACCTGCCGACATTGCGGCTGCCGCGCCTCGGCAACGTGGCCCGCAAGTCGGCGCTGAAGGTCTGGAACTTCATGAAGGAGGTCGCGGGCTTCTTCCTGGTCGGCGCGATCCTCATCTCGACCCTCCAGATCACGGGCGCGCTCGCGTGGATCCAGGTGGTGGCGCGGCCGTTGACGGTGGGCTGGTTGGGCCTGCCGCCCGAGGCGGCGACGGCATTCGTCATGGGCTTTGTGCGCCGCGACTTCGGCGCCGCGGGATTCTTCACCATGCACCTCACCGACGCCCAGCTGCTCGTGGCGATGGTCACTATCACCCTGTTCGTCCCGTGCATCGCCAGCGTGATGGTGATACTGAAGGAGCGCGGATGGCGGTTCCTCGCGGGGCTGATCGTCGGCTCCCTTGGGCTCGCCTTCGTGCTCGGAGGCGTGGTAGCACGTGTGATCTGGATGCTGGGAGGTGCCTGAGATGGCTGAACGCCCCCTTGATCATGAACGCTACGCCGGCGTCGACCGTAGCGTCCTCGACGAGGACATGTGGGCCGAGGAGTCCGTGAAGTCACCGTGCCCCAAGTGCGGGATGCTCGTGGACGCGGGGTCGCTGCGATGCCCGCGCTGCAACGCGCCTGTGATCATGGCATGCGGGGGATCGTGCGCTTCGTGCGGGGCGAAGAGTTGTGCGAAGCTGGATGGACGAGACTAGGCTCGCGGGACTCCGCGCACGTTCGTGACCCCGTCGGCGGCGGCGACCGCCGCGAGCGCCTCGTCATCGACCTGGTGGTCGGTCTCCATGACCATCAGCGCTCGCGCCCCGCGCCGCTCGCGGGAGACCTCCATGCTGGCGATGTTCACTCCGAAGCGCGCGAGCGTGGCGCTCACCGCCGCGATGACGCCGGGCTGGTCCTGGTGCTCCACGATGAGGACCGGAAGATCGCCGGTGATCTGCACGTCGAAGTCGTCGATCGCGGTCAGCACGACATCGGCCCCTCCCACCGACGAGCCTTGGACCACGACGGTCCGGCCTTCGCGCGAAGTCATGGTGATGCGCGCGGTGTTGGGATGCACTTCGCCGAGGTCCTCGGTCGAGAAGACGGCGTCCATCCCTGCCGTGCGCGCCTCGGCATCCGCCGTCCGGATACGTTCATCGTCGGGCGCGAACCCCAGGAGGCCGGCCACGAGTGCGAGGTCGGTGCCGTGTCCGCGCCCCGTGGTCGCGAACGAGCCGTGCAAGACGATGCGGGCGTCGGCAGGCTGTTCCCCGAAGACGGCACGCGCGAGGCGTCCGAGCCGTACGGCTCCCGCCGTGTGGCTCGAACTCGGCCCGATCATGACCGGCCCGATGACCTCGAACACGCTGTGGGTCCTCGCCATCGATACTCCTTTGAATCTCCACATCGGCGCGCCGCCCGTTCGGTGCTGCGAACCGTATAGTCTTCCTGCACGTCAGATGAGGAGTGTAGCGCGACCGTGTGGTTGTGGACGGACGGTTCCGCCTATATCCTTACACGGGCGCATGGGCGCCCTGTTCAGGCAAGCAACACGAAGGGACCGTACAGATCATGGCCGAGATTCAGCCGAACAACAGCAACCGTCTCGTGATGTACCTCGCGGGCGCGGTCGTCGTATTGCTCGTCGCGTTCGTCGCCGTCGTTGTCATCATGAGCGGCAACAAGGGCGCAACGCAGACGCCCGTCGCCGCGACGCCGTCCACCACGACGTCAAGCACCTCTCAGGGCGGCATGTCGCCGTCCACCTCGGGCTTCGATCCCGCTACCGCTACGAAGGTCCCGGCCGGCACCGACCCCAAGGCGTACGCCTCTCAGTACTACCAGGCGATCCTCGACAAGAAGTGGGACGTCGCCTTCAAGATGCAGCCTGCGAAGAGCCAGGCCGGCCAGTCCGTCGAGGCCTTCCAGCAGACGCAGGAGCAGATGTACGGCATGACGAAGTTCGAAGTCGCTTCCTCGGACATCGGCAGCACCGAGGCGACCGTCGTCGTCGCCCAGACCCTCAAGGATCCCAACGGTGTCTGGACTGCCATCTGGACGTTCGTGAAGGCCGACGGCACCTGGCTCGTCAAGGCGCGTGCCGTCAACATGGGCGCCCCCACCACCGCCAAGTAGTCGTTCTCACTGGCCCGATCGGGCCGCGTTTCCGGAGCCCCGGCACCCTCAGGTGTCGGGGCTCCGTGCTATCGTCGGGAGCATGACTCAGAAGGCGGATCTCACCATGCCAGAGGCGCTCTTGAAGCACATCGCGCCGGGTACCGACGCGGACGTGGTGTCGCGCTACGCGGCGCTGGCCGCCGCCGCGGTCGAGGCCGTCTGGGGGCTGGAGGATGAGGTCGCGTACCTCGATGTCGAGACGACCGGCCTCGATGCCCAACGGGATCGCATCATCGAGGTGGCCGTGATCATCGCGCGCGGCCCGGTCGTGCTCCGGCGATACAGCTCGCTCGTCGACCCGGGCATGCCGATCCCGGCCGACACGACGTTGCTCACGGGGATCGATGATTCCCTTGTGGAAGGCGCACCGGGAATAAGCGCGGTCATCGCCGAACTCGCCGAACTCGTGGGAGACCGGGACGTCGTCGCCCACAACGCCGCCTTCGACAGGGCCTTCATCCGGGCCGCCGCCGCAAGGGCGGGCGTCGTGGTGGGCGGCAGATGGCTGGATTCGCTCGAGCTCGCGCGCATCGCGTTGCCGAGGCTGCGCAGCCATCGCCTGAGGGACCTCGCCGAAGCGTTCGGGATCGATGAGTCCTTCCATCGCGCGGCGGGGGATACCGAAGCGCTCTTCTGGCTCTGGCGCATCTGCCTCGCGTCGCTGGCGGACCTATCGATCCCGTGCCTTGCGGCCCTGGCCGGTCTCTCTCCGTCGACCGACTGGCCTCTACGCGATACGCTCGCCCGCGTCGCCGCCCGGGGGACGGCGCGAGGGTTCGACCTCAAGGTCCAGCGAGCGGAATCGACGCGGGGGCATCATCTGCCCGGCCTCGCTGACGCCGATGAGCGCGAACTGACCTGTCCCGACACCGATACCGTCCTCGCCGAGTTCGACGCGGGCGGTGCCGTCGGGCGCATGTACGCGGGCTTCGAGCCTCGCGAGGAGCAGCGCAGGATGGCGCAGGCCGTGCTCGAGGCGTTCGCCGGACGGCGCCACCTGGCAGTGGAGGCGGGGACGGGCGTCGGCAAGTCGGTGGCGTACCTCGTTCCTGCGGCCTCCTTCGCCATGGCGAACGGACTCGGCGTCGGTGTCGCCACGAAGACCAACACCCTCATGGACCAACTCGTCCACGGCGAGTTGCCCAGGCTTTCCGCGGCGCTCGGTGGGCGACTGCGATACGTCGCGTTGAAGGGCTACGAGCACTACCCGTGCCTGCGCAAGATCGATCGCAAGATGTCGGAGGACGGCCTTCAGACCGACGAGGTGGCGAACCTGGCCGCGCTCGTCGCGTGGGTCGCCGATTCCTCCTGGGGCGACCTGGACTCGGTGAACCTGCACTGGACGCCCGAGACCCGGCGGCGGATCGCCTGCTCCGTCGAGGACTGCACGCGCAAGCGGTGCCGTTACTACCCGAACCTGTGCTACCTCCACGGGGTACGGCGGCGCGCCGGTGGCGCGCACGTGGTCGTCACCAACCACGCGCTGCTCTTCCGTGACCGAGCCGCCTCGGGCGGGATACTGCCTCCGCTGCGTTACTGGATCGTCGATGAGGCGCACGCCGCCGAGTCCGAGGCGCGCAAGCAACTGTCGATCACGGCCGACCACCGAACGCTCACGGCGCTGCTCGCCTCACTGCACACGGAGGGACGTGGCGGTGCGATCGACTCAGTGCGCGCCCGTGCCCGCTCGAGCGCGGGCGCGCGTGGCGACCAGGGACTCTCCGACCAGGTAGAGCGCCTGGCGGCGGGCATGCGCTCCGAGGTGGTCACATCGACGACCATCGCCGAGTCGTTCTTCGACTTCCTGACGGACCTGCGTTCATCCGAAGACGGCTACGACAGCTCGGAGCTGCGGCTGACGCAGGAGGTCCGCGATCTCACCGCATGGAGCGTCGCCGCGGGAGTCGGCCACTCGCTGGCGCGTCACCTGGAGTCACTGGTGGCGGGTGGTCGGGGCTTGTTGACGGCGCTGGAAGAGGCGGGCGACGACTTCGCGGAAGCCCGTGCAGACCTGGCGGGCGTGCTCTCGCGTGTACGTGACCAGATGGAGGGGCTGGAGACGGTCCTCGACGGCTCTGATGAGTCGTTCGTCTACAGCATCCGCATCGGCCGCAGGGCAGGAGACCGCCGCGAAAGCGTCGAGGCCTCGATGCTCGACGTCGGGGGTGCGCTGCTCGAGCGTTTCTATCCCAACGTCCATTCGGTCGTCTACACGTCGGCGACCATCGCGACGGGTGACGATTTCGGACACTTCGCCCGCACGATAGGTCTCGATCGGCTCCCGACGACGGCGTGGGACTCTCTTCGGCTCGAGTCGAGCTATGACTTCGATCGGCAGATGTCGGTATTCATCCCCACCGACCTCCCCGAGCCCCGGGGGACGGCGCACTATGCCGCTCTCGAGCGGCTGCTGCTGGGCGTGCACGAAGCGATGGGTGGCAGCGTGCTCACGCTGTTCACGAGCAAGAAGGAGATGGAGGAGCTCTACGACCGCCTCGTCGAGCCGTTGCGTGAGCGCGGGCACAACCTGCTCCTGCAGGGGCGTGGCGTGTCGAACAAGCGGGTGCGCGACGAGTTCCTCGCCGACGAGAGACTGTCGCTGTTCGCGACCAAGTCGTTCTGGGAGGGGTTCGACGCGAAAGGCGACACGCTCAGGTGCGTCGTGATAGCGCGCCTGCCCTTCGGGCGCGTGCGGGATCCACTCTACGAAGAGCGCCAGCAGCGATTCGGACGCCGCGCATGGGCCGACTACTATCTGCCCGGCGCAGTGCTCGAGCTCAAGCAGGCCGCCGGCCGGCTCGTGCGGTCGTCGAGCGACGAGGGCTGCGTGATCGTGGCCGATGGCCGGCTGTCCTCGGGTAAGGGGTACGCCAAGAACTTCATCGACGCACTGCCGGTCAGCGACGTCGAACTGCTCACCACATCCGAACTCATCGAGAGCATTCGG
>Ga0209430_1002396_pt1 | contig 12104 bp, 20 predicted proteins | sample BarGraIncub1133A_FD_184504 | JGI IMG/M metagenome (GOLD analysis project Ga0209430, IMG submission 184504) | Arctic peat soil microbial communities from Barrow, Alaska - Barrow Graham LP Incubations 11-33A (SPAdes) (version 2) | ecosystem: Environmental > Terrestrial > Soil > Wetlands > Peat... | reverse complement strand
CAAAAGTACTTTTTCTATTTCGTCTTTTTTACCGTCCAAAAGCCTTTTAAGACTTTCCTTTTCAGCATTTGAAAATGTACGTTTTGCAGTAGCTTCAAGTGTTTCAATTTTTGAAGCGAGTGAACGGATGATTGTTGAAACGCTTTCACCTTCAGCAATAATACCCATTTTTTCAGTAATAGCAGTAATTTCTTTATTACGCTGTACAGTTTCCATTTCGAAGGCTTTTTCTACTGATTCGCCGATAGAGCCTACAAAATTCATTTCTTCTTCTGATAGTGTCTTTTTAGAACGACTAACAAAAAGATCAATTACATCTTGTTTTTCCATTTTTTTAAAATTTATTGATTAGATTATTTAATAATGAAGGCTCTTTTGTACCCTCAATTTCTTTATTTTTTAATTTAGAATAAGCTCTTTTTGTTTCAATTTGAGCACCAATATCATTCGGTACAGGTGCAAATGATAATGATTCAGGAGTCCATTTAGTAGCGTAATAGTTAGCATATCTTTGCTCATTTGTCTGTTCAATACGTCCGTATTCCTGAATAGTACCTTCGATTGAAACAGTCTTTATAATACCATTTTTAACGTCGTTTCTTAATCCTTCGTCCGCTCTACTGCCAAATTTACATTTCACAACCAATCCACGTTCATCAAATAAATAAGAAGTAGTAATTCCTAAAGTAGTCAATACTGAAATGTCATCCATTTCAGGATGATTGTCAAATAATGGTAGCCCGGAATCTAATCGTTCAACGTTTACATTTTCAGGAGTAACTAATAATATCTGATTAAATATAATTGGATTCCAATTTTCATCATACATTCTACATCCGTCTTCATCTCTTAAGTATTGCAATTGACCGTTAATAGTCGGAACTGCAACGCATTCAAAGTCATAAGAATCGTCAATAGATAATTGAATCTTAGCTCTTTGAATTACATTATTGACTTTTATCTTTTCTTTAGTTTCCATAATCTGCTATTATTTTGTCAAATTCTTTATTAATTTCGCTTAATTTTTCAGGATAAGCGGTTTTTATTGCCGTTAAATTGGCTACTTTTTTTGTGATAACGTCCTCTTTTACTGATTCATTTAACTTCAAACAACTTACATTTGAATAGTCAGCCTTAATTGAATAACCTTGTTTACTTAATGTAAATATCTCTGTAAAATTATCGCAAACAGTATTAACCATTGATATAATTCCATTTTCCCATACAACCCGTTCATCTGTTTCACCATTTTTATATGTCGCCTGGTCTTTTCGTGGAACTAATCCGGGTGGTATTTGCCAAACTGAAGCAATCTTAATTGAATTTTCAAGAGTTTCCTCTAAAGGCATTAATTCACTAATTGAAGCCAATGTTTTAACAAATTCTAAAGGTATTGAAGAAATCCCCCACAAATTACGGCCACCTGTTATTCCGTTTCTGTTGTTTATATCCTTTAAAATAGTTTCACGTGAAGAAGGATCATTAATAGCTGTGTTAAGCGGGTCATTTGCACCACCTACTTTTTTAACTAAATAACCAGCAGCCCCGTTATTTACATAAACATTGTAACGGGCTGAATATACAGCCAATAATGTATTTATTGAGTGTATTGATTTGAAAAGTGGCGACCTTGCAAATATTTGACTATAATCTTTTCTTGTTGAATCTATTCTATCAATTCTTAATTTAGCAACATCTAATAAATCCTGACTGTTAGTATAATTGTCATAGCGTGCCTGCCTAATTAAGTCGTTTAATGTTTTTACTTTTAGAATTGAAACATTAAAATATTCGTTAATGCTTAATAAATCTGGTTGTAAAATATCAACCCTATCAATTGAACTAACATTAATAGCCTTGTAAGTATCTGGTATACCTAAATAAGTGATAGCATTACCATCGGACATGTAGCTGAATACATATTGATACACTAAATCATTGAATGAATAAAATGGATTTATTTTACCAACAAACCTATTTAGTTCTGTATTTGTAACTTCTTTTCCTGATTTATCAGCAATGTAATAACGTAATTTAGAACAACGGTCTGCATAGAAATCAATAGGGAAATATATCTCTGATACTGTATTAGCTAATTTAAAAGCGTTTATATCAGTTAATTTATCAGGTATGATGATATTTCCAATATGTTCAGATTCATATTCATACCCGTTTGGATTGTCTGTAAGTATTGATCTTAACTTTCTTTTGTTTAAAAAATCGAATACACCCATCAAAATAAATATTTATTTTGCAAATATAAACTATAATATAGAAAAAATTACAATTGTTAATAAGTAATTATAAACATATATACATAATTACATATATGAATGTATTAAAAAAGCCTACTAAATCAATAGTAGACTCGGAAAAGAGTAAATAGCTGTTCTAATGGTAAGCTATTTAACTACGTTATTCATGAACTGGTTATGATATTATGCGATACCCTTTTTTTATTAATAAATTAAATGCTTTTTCAATTTCTATTTTATCAATGCATTTATTTAATATTTCATTAATATTTTTATTGAATTTAATTAAAGGGTCTTCATCAATTCCATCCGATGTTGCAAATCCGTTTTCTTTTAACTGTTTATTAATAGCATTTAAAACATCATTATTAGTTGGTTGCCGTTCAACTTTTTCGTCAATATAAACGATTTCGGATAGGTTAATTATTATTAAATCATTACCATTAGGTTTAAATACACATAATAAATCAGTTGTTGTTTTGTTTGTTATTGTTAGTATTTTATTTAATTCTTGTTCACTTATTTCCTTAGTCATTCCATTTTTGAAATGGATAATAAATGTCTTTTCCATTGTTTTAAGTTTTATTGGTTTATAATTTTCAAAGTTAATCATTATCTGTATTTAAAATAATCCCGAGCTGATTAAATATTCTTACAAATTTTGTACGTTGTTCTTGAATAGTTATTTCGTTGACAAATTTATGAGCAACAACTTTGTGTTTTTCGTCCCAAATAATTCGAGCTTTATCAACTCCACCTACAAAAAAAGTATATGGGTGTTTTCTCCATTGAATTAATTCTCCAGTTTCAACCAATTTTTGAATTTCGGCAGGTATAAAAGTATTAGCGTGAGCAACTCCTTTTATTTTAACCTCTTCAATTTCAATAGCCTGTTTAGTTGCATCAATACTTTTTTGCATTGTTCTAATACATTCTTTTTGTCGCTCCCACTTGTTTAACGTCGCTTGTCCATTTCTTTTGTCGTTAAGCGGTTGCCCGTTGGCTTGTTTTACAGTTGCAAAATGGGTGTCAAATTTGGCGTTAATTTGTTGTTCTTTTTTCTCCAAAGACTGTTTTAATATTTCAAGTTTTTTGCTCATTAGATTAAGTTTTAAAGTTTAATCAAAAGTACAAAATATATCAACACCAATCGAAAATAAGTGATGACATTTATCAATGTTTTATATGATATTTATCATCCGTAAATGATACGATTATATTTTAACTTAATAAACCGGGCCGCCTTGCAAATTACGTCTATAGCGTCCTTCTTATGCTTGTTATCGCCCTCTTTACTGTATTGAGTTAAGTGAGAAATAAATAGTTTATATTCAGGATTATTGATATAATTAGAATCGAAAATAAAATTATCTCTTACAAATTCGTAATTGCTTAATATTTCCATTTCTTTGTTCTTGTTCTCAGGAATGCCGGATACTCTCAAATCGTTTCTTATATCCCGTTCAAGTTCAATAACGGCACCAACTCCGATGCCATTGCTTTCAATTATTAACTGTTCTATTAAAAACTCTTTTAGCTTTATCTTTGCATTACTTGTATTTGCTTTAATTCCGTTTGTATTGTGAATAACATACTTTACTAAAACATACAGCTTATTGCTAACTTCATCTAAGTAAACCCAAAGTAAGGGAAGTGAATAATGATCGCCTCCTTTTTCTGCTGGGTCCAGAAATGACAGCTTAAACATTATCTTTTCAACTGGTATCTGTGATAGGTCTTGAAAGTTCAAGTCATCAATAGGTAATAACAACCCCTCTTTAGGTTGTGGATTCTGCATGTATTGAGTTCCAAACACATAAGAATTTATATTTTTTAGCTTAATTAACTCATCATAAGTATGTTTAAATTCCCAAAGTGGTTCGTTATTTTCATTTAGAACTGGTAAACTTATAACGGTCCAAACATCTTTTTCAACATCCTGTAAATAACCGCATAAGTCCATTGGGTGCAACCGCTGCATAATTATAATTATAGGAGTTTTTCGGCTGTTTACACGATTTCGTAATGTTGTGTCAAATTTATTATTAACCTTTTCTCTTACAACTGTTTCAACATCATCCGGCTTAATTGGATCATCAATTATAATTGCACCACCGAAATTTTCAGAACAATCTATAAAATCAATTTCTTTTAGTAATTCGTTTTCTTGATCAACTCTTCCGGCTCCAAACCCTGTTACTTGTCCACTTGCCGAAGTTGCATAAACGCCACCACCTTCAGTTGTATACCATTTTTTCTTACTCTTTGAATCCTTTTTTAGCTTAATGTTAGGATACATTAACTGAAACTCTTCACTAATTACAAGGTCTTTAATCTCTTCTGAATTATCTAAAGCTAAATCATCTGAATAAGACAAGTGAATAAATTTAGCGCGCGGATTGTTACTTAAGCACCATGCTATAAAGTTTTTTACTGCTATCTCTGTTTTTCCGTATCGTGGAGCAATATTGATTATAAGCCTTGTTATTTCACCATTGACAACCTTTTCAAGTGCATTGATAATGATTTCGTGATGTCCGCTTACAACAAACTTTCTTCTTTGTCGCTTAACAAAAAAATAGCGAGTAAAAAACAATAACGATTTATTGCATTTTACTTTAGCTACTTTTAGTTTTTTTACTTCTTCAACTGTTAACATTCATTTTCTAATGCATCACTAATAGCCTTAGCCTCTTCTTTTGTAACTTCTGTATTATAGTTGATGTTGGTATTTTCAACTTCCGTTTTTTCTTTGTACTCTGAATTATTTGTAAGTAAGAATTTAGCTAAGTTAGCATTATAAGCACCACCTAAAGAAAATGTAACGTATTGGTCCGTTATTTTTCTCTTTGCACATATAATAATGTCAAAAAACTCTTCGTATCCTTCCTGTCTTTGATAGTTCAATAATGTTTGTCTGCTGCAATTTAAAACATTACACAACCCCTCAATAGTATAAGGTCTTTGTGTTTTTTTGTGTACTTCAATCCCTTCTTTCCCTACCCATTGTTGTTCAATTAATGGATTTTCGTCACACCAATCAAAGTATGATGCTATCTCACTTGCTAGATGCAGTAAATCAGTAAACATTTTTTCACGTCCTGAATTACCTATTGCAAATTTGTTGTTTTTAGGTGCTGCCATAATTTTGTTTTTAAAAGTTTATAATTTTGTTTATGTAAAGGCTATCACTAGCATAGTTTTTACCGATGTAATTTAAGTACTGTTCCCTTGTAAAATCTGATAAGTACTTTGACTGATAAAGCGAAAAATCTATTGCCGAATCGTGCCAATTTTTATAAGATGCGTATCCGTTTTCAACTTCGTTGCTTGTCGTTGGTCTGCTTGTAGATAATTTCATTCCAAACAGATTGTTGTTTTCTAAAAACACCTTACTTGTAAAGTTGGCTGTTTCTAACCTTGCCTGATTATAAACAATATCAGGAAATTTAATATTCAGATGATATAAATATTCCTTAAAGTTTTCAGAAGTAAATTTATCCTTTTCGGCTAACGAAAATCTAATTTCTTTTTCTACAACTATAATCTTATACGAATTATACGCCGTAAAGCTAATTAGAGCCAATATAACGAACAATAATACCAAAATGATACTAACTATCAATTTTGTTATTTTTTTAAGTTCTAGGTCTTTGTTTAGTATATAAATCTTACGCATTATTTTAATATTTTAAGTGTGTTTTGTGATGTTTGATATATTTGTCAAATTTACGTCTATTATTGTTACGGATGACAATATTTCTTATCCAACTGAATAATAAATATCCAATTAATATCGAAAACAGTATTATTGAAGTTGTTATATAAAGTTTTATCATTCCACTATTTTTATTTTCTTACCGAGAGCTTTGTTTACTTGTTCCATTGTCATTTCTTCGATAATTTCTTCTTCAATGTCTTTTGCGTAATCCCAAACACCTGTATCATAATACCCAAACTCTAAATCTATTTCAGAAGTTGCGTTTTTTATTGCTATATATTTGTCGTGGTGTTTATAAATAACATACCTTTTATTTAAAAACGTGTTATCGTTTGCTACCATCATCCATTTTGGGTACTCACTTTTCTGCAAGTCTTCTAAATGGAAAACATTTTGTTTAGTATCAGCAGTAAAAAACTTTCCATCGGCTGTACACGACGATGTCCCTTTTGAACCTGTAATTTTTAGATTAATAGGAAAATCAAAATCAGAGACTTCATTATCTGTAACTACACATAATATTGCGACTTTATCGCCTACTTTAAATTCTTTCATTTGTTTAATTATTTAAGTAAATTAATATAAAATTCTAATTCTTGAATTGTTTCTAATTCTTTTATTACATTGCTGTTTTTATAAAGTCTAATTTTTTTTGAGGTACTATCCCAATCAAAAGTATAATTTTTAATGTTTAAATCTGTTATAAAGTACCTATAACCATTTTGATTAAAAAAAACATCATCGTTACAATTAGTTCTTTTAAACCCATGTTCAATGCATTGTTTGTAGTTTATTAGTGCCATAATATTTAAGTTTTAAAATTTAAGATTAATTAATTCTTTTTCGTACCTTATTTGCATTTGTCTTGCTTGGTTTAACTTTTTACATATCTTAGTCAATATTGAACTTAATTCTTTCCAATATTCATAATCTTTCCCTTTCAAAAGAATATCAAAATTTTTCCTTAATTCGTCTTTTTTATTAAGTTCTTTTAATATAGCATTTTTGTGACTATCATTCTTATCCCAAATATGTAATTGTTTTAATCTTAAATTACATTCTGTTAATTGTCCTTTTTCGTAAACAATCCTCTTAAATTCTGATCTAAAAATATTTACTTCTTCTGTATTCATTAGTTTAATTTTTTACTGTTTTTAATCAACACAATTAATCTTTCATTAATTTCGTTTTGAATTTTGATGAGTTCGGTTAGGTCTGTCATTTTATTGTGTCTCCTATATTATATTTTGTGTTTGTTTCAAAAAAAGTATATTCTATATTATCACTTGAAATATAAACATAACGGCAATCCTTACTAAAATAATTTATTTCTTTTGTAATAATTACAAATGGTTTGGTAGGCGCTTTTTGTTCACTACACGAAATTAATAATAATAATCCAATTATCGTTAATACTTTTTTCATAATGTTTCTTTTTCTAGTTCGTGCATTTCACACATACCATGTTCACCACAATTTGAATGGGCTATTTTTTTACTTTCACCTAATGGTGGAATACAAATCCATCCCTTATGAACAGAGCACACACAACCATCTCCGATTATATCAGATTTTTCAGTAGTTGTGCAATGATAAAAATCTTCATAATGATTTGCACAGTTACAACAACAACTGCCGTCACTCCATCCTTTATCGCATTTATTTTCTTTCATATTGCTTATCTTAATACATTTGTATAAACGAAAACAGTAATATTGCTTGAATATATTTCAAATATTATCATTATTAATATTATCGTTAATACTTTTTTCATCTCATTTATTTTTAAAGTTCATAAATTCTTTTAATAATTCTTGTGTCATTTGATTTCTCCTTTCATTATTTCAGAAACTTTCATAATTGATTCTTTATCAACTATAATAGAAGTTGATTCTTTATTTGTGCAAGTTCTTGCATTTTTATAACACTCAATAACGGTTTCATTTATAGCATCAATTTGAGCTTGTTTTATTGCTTCGTCAAAAAGCTGATTAATAAAATCTTCCTCCGAGTGTAATAATTTACGATTAAACATATATCGTATTGCTTTTTGAAATGAATCAAAATTATTATTCATTGCAATTTTATTTTTATATTCTGTTGATGTTTTCATGTGTTTAGGTTTAATTATTTCTGCAAATTTAATATTTATAAATACAATATCGTTAAAATTTAAATGATATATGTCAATAAAAGAATGACATTTGTCAATGATTTAAATATTCATCAACTATTATTTTGAACTCATCAAAACTATAACATACTTCAACTTTATAATTATTTTCACGTAGTTTTTTAATAACTTCGGTTTGGTTATCTGTTAATTTACCTTTGCCTTGCTTCATTTCTATAAACAGGCCATTACAAAATATTGTACCATGGGCAATAAATAAATCCGGAATTCCTGAAATAACTCCCTCTCTCTTGAGTATCGAAGCAGTTATAATATTTCTGCTACCTCCGTTTGGAATTGCAAAAATTAAAACTGTTGGATATTGTAACCTGAAATATTTTACACAGTTAATTTGAAGCTGAGATTCTAAATGTTTCATATTTTCAATTTTAATAACCTCCTACAAGGTGTACAATTAACAATTTCTTTATTATTCGTATAACGGTCTGTTTCAGATATTTTTATCTGTTGTTCTGAATACAGCTTACCGTTAATATCAGAATCAGAAGTCCTGCCACAAAGCGTTTTAATGTGGATTTTATCATCTTTATTACATTTTAAAAAATGAATTACCTTTTCATTCGATTTAATTATTGGATGTAAATCTCGTTCGGTCATAGTTATAATTTATTTAATTCATTTCTAACTTCTTGCCAAAAAACTAAATCCCATTTATTTAAAGGTTTTATTAATAAGATTTCATCAACTACAATAATAGCACACTGTTTTGCATCCTTATATAAAAGTCCATTATAATTAGAATATTTCCCTTCTATTACAATATTGCTTCTGTAAAATTTATTTATCAGTTCTTTTGCCTTTTCAATTGCTGTCATATTTCTATTTATTTAAGTTTGTTGTTTAAATCGTTTTTAAAATAAACTAATTTGATTTTGTGCTACATCAATATAAGCATCTGAGTTAAAAATCAATATGTTTTCAGAATCAACTGATTTTTTGCCAATATACTTAAATGAATAACTTGCTCTGTTCAATAATTTTCTACCACTAGTATCTGCTGCAAAATTTGCTTTTAAGTTTGATAATGTAGGTTCCCAATTATTTTTATCTTTAGTTAATGATATTCCAAGAGCAGGATTTATAGTTCTTATATACATCTGACAATCAATCTTCCAATATAAAGATGAAATATAATCTATCAAAAACTTACCAATTCCTAATCCTTGAAAATCAGGCAAAATAACAATTCTGCTTATTCGTCTTGTTTTTGCATCGCCAACTCCAGGAAAAGGAAGAACTGCAATAAATGAAACTGGTTTATCATTCCATAAAATAACATAACACAAACTTGCTGGGTTTAAACTATGAGTTAAATAATGATGTTGTTTGAATAAATTCCAAGTTTCATATCTACATCGAAATATTTCCAGCTTAATTTTTGGTTTTTCGAGCCGAAGTAAGTCAGATTTCTCAATCCGCCTCTTATTTGGACTGTATATCCAGTCAGGATTTAACCATTCCATAATATCAAAATGACAACTTCCTAATATTATTTTTTTATTTTCTCTTCTAATATACTTTTGTAATGCAAAACTCATTGCTTTTGCAACATCTCTATCTACTACGCTTGTATATTCGTCAATTAAAATAACTTCATTATCTTTTGCTTTACTTACGCAATAAGCTAAATTTGCTCTATATTGCTCACCATTACTTAATAAATTATAAGGTCTCAACCAAACAGGAACAGAACTTAATCCAATAGACGATAATAATTCACTTGCTTTTTCTGGAGTTAACCAGTCAAAATTTGATATTAAACTTTTATTTTCATCAAAATTTGATTTATTTAAATTTCCAAATTGTTTTAATAATGTTGTTTTACCTGAACCACTTCCTCCATAAATAACTCCAATATTCCAATTAAAATCATCAATAATTAAATTATTTTCTATAATTACATTAGATTCATTTTTATTTTGAATATCATAAGTATTATATAAATACTCCGTATATTCATCATTTAATATTTTATGTCTTAATTCTATTTTCATATCTATATAGTTTAAATATGTTTAATTCTTATTTTAATAACTTCTAATGAATTATTTTGATAATCTAGTACATTTAGTTAACTCATACAAAACTCTCTCAAATTTGTCTTTAAATCGCTTGTCAGATTTAAGCCATAATTTTGCAGTATCAACAGCGATTGAAATGTTTGAATGTCCGTTGTCGAATATATCCGATATTTCACAAACAGTATCTTTTTCACGCATTAGCAACCATGCAGCTTTTTTAGCATCAGGAATAGGTTTCATCCTTCGTTTAGATAATAATTGCTCATTTTTTAATTCGTAAACGGTACATACGGCATCAAATATCTTTTGCTGAGTTTCGTTAATCGTAATTACTTTTGTACAATGAATTTTGTTTGCTTTAAACGGTTCGTTTCCGTTTAATTGTAATGTTAGAATACTTGTTCTCTGATTAGTGTCAATAACTTTGTATTGTTTATTTCCGGTATCTGTTTTTGTAACAGTATCTCCGATGTGTAGGTATGTTATTCTCATATTATTTTAAAATAATATTGGTTGTATTTTTGTTAATTCTGCTTTCGCAAATCCAAACTCTTTAATCTCTTTATTTTTCAATTTGCTTTCTTCAATGTTTTTAGTAGCCGCTTTAAAAAAATCTTTTTTAATTTCAAATCCAAACGATTTCCGACCTAAATTATCAGCCGCAATCAAAGTACTTCCACTACCAGCAACAGGATCAATTATAATATCTCCGGGGTCTGTAAATATTTCTATTAGTCTTTCTAAAACTTTAATTGGTTTTTGTGTTGGATGTATTTTTTCTGAATCATTATCTTTTACCCAATCCATGCAATTAAATATCATTTTACCTTTATTGTTGAATTTTGGCAATTTATCACGATATAAAATTAAAGCATATTCACAGTTCCCCACTACTTTCATATTCGCTTTTAATACCTGAGCGGAAAAGTTTTTCCTAAATACTAAGTTTATATATTTATTCAAACCGTATCTTTTACCGAGTTCAATTAAACTAAATTGCTGTTCAAATTCACAGAATACAATCATACAAGGTGCTCCGCTTTTTCTTTTCTTTTCTCCTTCTTTTCGTGGTTCTTTCGAGTCTTTTGGTTCGGGCCTTAACATTGTAGAGCAAAAGTGCATAAATTCGGAAGGTCTGAAATCTTTATCAGTATCAAAAAACTCTGTATTAGCTAATTTACTTTCACCATTTTTATTATCTCCTCCCTCATACCATGAAGGATTTGATGCAAAGGCATTATTTCCTAAATTATACGGAATATCCGCAATTATTAATTGTGCTTTCGGTATTTGATATACCTTAAAATTTTGAAAGTGATCGTTTATTAACATTGTTATAGGTTTAAGTTGTTTATATTTTTATCAAAATTAATCATTATTTCATCAATATGTTATTTATTTCGATGACATTTATCATTGTTTTGGTTGACATTTGTCAATATATTAAAATATTTCAGGCATTAATTCTTTTATTTTTTTTGTGGTAAAAAAATATAATCTTTTAAAATCTATAATTGGATTTTTATTTTCTTTTACAAAGTTCCAACACTCTTCTTTTATCAAGCAATAATATACAGTATTTAATAGTTGTGGTATATTTTTTGAAGACCATTTCTCGACTGCAATTTTATAGTGTTCTTTTTCTATCAAAGACAAAGTAATATATTTTTTTACAATTTCTTCTTCAATCAATTTACACTCTTTCGTTTCAGATAAGTTGCAATTTTGATGTTTTGCTTTAAATTCATTTTTAACAATTTTAGCCCATATTGTACGTCCAAATTTATTTTTGTAATCATAATTTTTTATAACAATACCCTCTCCCGTTCCTTTTCCATCTTCGATTAAAAAAGTGTTTTTTTCTAAAAGACCAATCAGTCGTTCATACGTTGGATTTGTTATTTTGCATAACG
>Ga0209430_1002389_pt1 | contig 12122 bp, 10 predicted proteins | sample BarGraIncub1133A_FD_184504 | JGI IMG/M metagenome (GOLD analysis project Ga0209430, IMG submission 184504) | Arctic peat soil microbial communities from Barrow, Alaska - Barrow Graham LP Incubations 11-33A (SPAdes) (version 2) | ecosystem: Environmental > Terrestrial > Soil > Wetlands > Peat... | reverse complement strand
AATGGACTGATTTGATGTTTCGGAAAAATTTCCGACAGTCCAAGTGAACTGATTTGGTGTTGCGGAAAATTTATTTTGGTCCAAATGAATCGATTTGGCGTCGCAGAAAATTTATTTTGGTCCAAATGGACTGATTTGATGTTTCGGAAAAATTTCCGACAGTCCAAATGTACTGATTTGGTATTGCGGAAAAATTTCCGACAGTCTACCATGTAAATAATGAGTTAATTGTAGGAATTAAATAACCAGGTTACAAAAAGAACGCTAAGTTTTGCCAATCAATTTTGAACAATTATTTTCAAAATTGAATAGCGCCCAACCATAAAAGCGGACGGCATTTATCAATACAGGCATTCAATCTGCTTAAAAAACATAAATAATTCTTTCTTTGAAATATTGATTTAGACAATTAGTATATTTGTTCATAGTATTATAAGTCAGTTACTATACTTATTCACCCAAATTGGGATGAGAGCCTTGTTTTTATCAGACTTATATGCGTTACCAGCATGCATATTAATATTTTCGTCCTGAGACAGGTTGATTGAAAGCAACAACTTAAAACAGGAATTACCGGTTGGAATATAAATTTGAATAAAAAGGGAAAAACAGTGGGAAATATAAGAAGCAACCTATCTAAAGTGGCAATTTCATTTGTTGTTTTATTTATTCTGTATCATTCAGCTGAATATGCCGTTGTATTTAAGAATAACGTTGCTCTGTTTTTTATTTTTCAATTCCTTTTTTTTCTGTCAGCATGGATTTTAGGAAATTGGATAGGAAAAAACGGACTGGGTTTTTATGGATTGTCGCTCTCTGCATTTAGGGTTAAATATTTTCTAATAGGAATTATTTCAGGAGTTGTTTTATATGCAGTTCCTTTTATAGTTTCACTATCACTTGGTATTGAATCGATGACAAATATTCCTCATTGGATTGATATCGTAAAATCCAGCATCCCATTTTCTTTTGGAGTATGGTTTACATCCTTCTCAGAAGATGTTTTGACACGTGGAACTGTTTTTGGACTGTTTAATAAGAAGCTTAAAAACGTTGGGATTATATTAATATCTGCTTTGCTGTATTTATTAAATCATATATATCGAATTAATGATGGTTTTGAAACAGTGTCTTATATATTTTTATTAGGAGTTTTATTTATTATTCCGGTAGTTATAACTCAAAATCTGTGGATTACTGGTTTTATGCATTGGTCTGGTAATACGTTCTTTTATATTACGCATAATATTATTCAGACAGATAGCCAAACAAGCTTCCTAACGCCCAATCAAATATTTTCTATTTGGATAATGATTTTAATCCCAATAGCATATTACTTGGGTTGCAAATACAAATCAAAACTTGCATAAAAGACAAATAATGCCAGCAAGTAACAGCATATTTAAAATAGGCGGGGTAATTGCCCCACAGACAGTTTTGTGGTTACAGAAATTTTAGTTCTCCGAATGAATATTTGTGCTGAAAAGCCCGGCTATCGCGAATCTGCAAAACGTTAAATCCCTCTTAATAAATAGTGGCAGAAAATAAATAATTTGCCCTTCACCAATTTCGCGTTTCACTGCGTTTCACTTAAACAGGATCATAAAAGCGATTCGAAGGCAACAATTTGATGCATAGGGAAAGCAAATAGAAAGTATTGGATTTTAAAAATGATTTTGAACAAACAATTTGTTGGACTTCTGAATATAATTTTTCAACTTTACAAAAATATAGGGTTTTAAATCTAACGGCCATGAGAAAGTTTGTTTTATTATTCCTGTCCCTCAATTTTTATCTTGTTGCTTACACCCAGGTTATCAAAGGAACGATCCTTGATCAGGTAACGCATGAAAAAATTTTGGCGGCATTTATCTATTTTAACGGAACATTTGTCGGGACCAGTACCGATCAAAACGGATATTTTGAGCTGGACATTACAAAAAACAGTTCAATGCCATTAACCGTAAGCGCGATAGGTTATTATTCTGTTACGCTAACGGGTTTGTCAACTGAAACGCCGGTGGTAGTCTATATGAAACCGAAAGTTTACGAAATGAATGATGTTGTCGTAAGCGGAAAATCACTTGTGAAAAGGAGAAAAATTAATTTAAGTATATTCAGGTATGCATTTCTTGGATCAACTTCCAATACAAGGGATTGCGAAATAACGAATGAAAGCGACATCACATTTAACTACGATACCGACAGGGATACGTTGAAGGTATATGCTTCAAAGCCAATTGTAATTAATAACATGGCATTGGGTTACAAAGTCACCTACTTTCTCGATCAGTTTGAATTGTACAGAAGAGAAAACAACTCTTTTTATTTTACCGGGAACATTATTTTCAACGAGGATTTAACAACTGACATCACAAAAAAGCATTTCTATGAATCAAATCGTGAAACATCCTATTATGGATCAAGAATGCACTTTTTCAGGGTACTTTGGAAAGGCGATTTAGATTTTAGTGCATTTGAAATCAAAGATCAAAATAATACGAAACTCATTTATAAGGATATTGTATTCAAGGAAAACAGCATTTCAAAATATCTTAAATACCCTACGAAACTGTGCATTTGTTACGACGAACCTAAACCTTCAAGCTATATTTCATTTCCTGAAGGAGAGATTTACTTTGAAGAAAATGGTTACTTTGATCCACTGCTTATTGAATGGGAAGGTCAGATGGCGCAAAAACGTATTGCCGATTGGTTGCCCTACGAATATTCACTCAAACAATAATAACTGCTAACATTTATCATTCATCTGTTTAGATATGACACTATTCAACCTGATTGTTGTGCTGGCTGCATTTGGTCATCCCAAAGCTGATAGTATCGTGAAGCCGGTACAAGCCTCTTCCATCGACTCTCTGCAGATGATGGAGAAAGTATATATTCATACTGACCGGAACTGTTATTACCCGGGAAATGAACTATGGTTCAAAGCTTATTTAATAAAAAGTTCAGACAGGAAGCTTTCCGGTCATAGCAACAACCTGCATATTGAACTGATTTCGCCCGATTCAAAAATCATTGTTAGCCGTGTTATACGACTTGAGGGAGGAATGGGGAATGGTGATATTAAATTGCCGGACGAACTTCAGCCGGGTAAGTACAGGTTACGTGCGTACACAAATTATATGCGGAATTTTGGTGATCAGTTGTTTTTCAATAAGGAAATTGTTGTTATTAATTCAACAGACACCAAAGAGGAAAATAAGGTTGTAAAAAACCAGCTGGATATCAGTTTCTTTCCGGAAGGTGGTTCCCTGGTGGATAATATATCTTCCGTTGTGGCTTTTAAAGCGGTTAATGCGATGGGAAAAGGTTGTGATGTTTCCGGAAAGATTTATACATCGGCAGGCGAGTTGGTTACGACATTTAAATCGGCTCACCTTGGAATGGGTTCATTTAATTTCAGACCAATTTCCGGATTAAGTTACTATTCAATAGTGAAAGATTCGACAGGTGCTGAGATCCGGTCTGCGATACCAAAAAGTTTATCGGCTGGAGTAACTTTAAGTGCTTCCATCAAAAACAACGAGTTGTTGATTACAACTAAAACAAATCCTCAGACTTTACCACTCGTTCAGGATCGCGACCTGATACTCTCTTTTTCCGCACGAAAAATACAATTAAAGTCATTCAGCTTTAAAATGAAATCCTATAACAACACTTTTGCCCTTCCGGTTGATAGCCTGCCCGATGGAATTGTTATGATGACATTATCCGCACCGGGTGATCTACCGCTATCTGAACGATTGATTTTTATTCAAAAAGAAAACGATTTTGAAGTTAACGTTGAACCCCGCAAGGAGGTTTATAACCAACGCGATTCAGTTGAAATCAGGGTTGCCTTCTCTACCGGTTCTGATCTCAGACCAGAGGCATTTCTTTCGTTATCGGCGGCTGAAAAAAGTTTTACGGAGAATACCGTTCAGTTTCCCACAACAATATCTTCGTGGTTTCTACTTGAGTCAGATGTTCGCGGACCCATCGAAGAACCGTCCTACTATTTCGATCCATCGAATCGTAATAGTTTGCCTGATCTTGACTTACTCCTGCTGACACAGGGATGGCGCGACTTTGAATGGAAATATAACAAAGGCTATTTTCAGCGCGAGTCGGGGTTTTCTGTATCAGGGAGTTTACGAAAGTACAACGATGAAAAAAAATCAGAAGCAGATAAGGTTAATATTGCGATCGTTGATGATAAAAATAGTTTTACAACAACTGCACCGGTCGATTCTTCAGGAAGATTTCGTTTGGATGGAATTGATTTAACCGGAGAAGCCAGTTTAATCGTAAGTGCTATTGGAAAGAAAGGATATCCGGAGGGTTTGGTTGTTTTAGATACGCTCCTATTTACACCAGAAGTAATAACCGGCAACTTGTCTCCACAGATTGTGCTTTCGGAAGCAGTTGAAACTGAATTAAAGCATGTGTATGAAAAAGACGAAACGATCCGTAATAAGTATATACTATCAGATACCATCAGTCTTGGTGAAATAAGCGTAACCGCCACAAAGCACAAGGACTTTCAGACAACCAGGATTGAAAACTATCGCACCCTTTATGACAAACCTGATGCTGAAATATTAATTACGCCTCAGTTTGCAAGCTATACGAATGTATTTGAAGTTTTAAGAGCACGAGTCGCAGGAGTGTCTGTAACTAACGATAGTGGGCATTATAATATCCTGATTCGTGGACAGAATTCTATTTGGCTTACTTCAAAGCCGCTTTATTTAATTGATGGACTTGAAAAGTCCTATGAAGAGATGCTTATGTTGCCGGTTGGTCTTATTGACAGAATTGATGTCTTAAAGTCTGCCGGTGAAACTGCCCTCTATGGAGTTCGGGGAGCAAACGGCGTGATTGCGGTTATAACAAGAACAGGGGATAATTTACCGCCCAATCCACCCGACAATCATTCGGCAAATATGAAGATTTCAGGTTACGATGTTGCCAGGGTTTTTTATTCACCAAAACATTTATCTGTCTCCGATAATGAACCCGATTTGAGGACTACTCTTTTCTGGGATCCAAATATTACACTGCAATCAAACCAGACACAATTTCTGCATTATTTTAATGCCGATAATTCTTCAACCATACGGATTATTGTAGAAGGGATTACATCAAGTGGAATTCCATTAACTGCCAGTGCTGAATACGAAGTCAGGTAATTCGGCTTTGTGCCCGGTACTCATGTTTTCGTTTGTTCTATATTTAGTTGGCCTGCTGAAAAGTGGATAGACAAACCTTTGTCTTCTTGTGAAAGAATTATAATTTTATACCAGAATGTGATGTAAATAAATTATTTGATTTGCGGACTAAAGAACAATGGAACAAACTGAAATAATGGTGAGATAACAATATTAACTCTTTAAAAGTAGTTGAATATGGAAACGAGTTATGCCTTTTTAATTAAAATTGTTCCCAACCCTTCAAGTAGTTGTAAACCCTTGAAACGGTTTGTTTAATACAAAGCAAAAGATATGGCAAAAGATAACTACGATCCCGATTTTTTAAACCAGCTTACTTTTGAACCACTGACAAAAGTGAACTGGAATAAATTTGTTCAGCTTTTCGGGAATAAAGGAGCTTGCGGGAACTGTTGGTGCATGTATTACCGTCTTCAAAAGTCGGACTACCAGGAAGGGAAATCAGATGATGGAAACAAAGAGGCCATGAAAGAACTGGTTTGGGAAGATAAGCCAACAGGAGTTCTTGGGTTTTATGAAGGACAAGCAATTGCATGGTGCGCTTTTGCCCCGCGCGAAGATTTTGTCAAACTTGAAAATTCGCGTGTTCACAAGCGCATTGATGATAAGGCGGTCTGGTCAATTCCTTGTTTCTTTATCGATAAGAGCTTTCGGCGACATGGCGTTTCTGTGGAACTTCTGAAAGGTGTTATCAAATATGCCAGGGAAGTTGGAATAAAGATAATTGAAGCATATCCGACAACGCCGACTCAGGAGAAACTTGCCGATTCGTTTGCATGGATTGGATTGTACAAATCTTTTGAGCGTTCCGGATTCGAGATCGTTGACCGGACATCCAAAAACAGACCGATGGTAAGGTATTATATAGATAAAAAGTAATAAAGAATAATCAGATGTTAAGACTTATAAATGTGTTGATCATTGCTGCGCTCGTTTTCATATCAACTCCGGTATTAATTGCGCAGGATATTTCAAAAAAGATATCAATCAACAAAGATCTTGAAATTGTTCAGATTACACCAAATGTTTATGTGCATATTTCGTATGCCGAATTTGCCGGATTTGGTCGTGTTGCATGTAACGGAATGATTCTGACTGAAGATGATAAAGCTTTTCTGTTTGATACCCCGCCAACAGAACAATTGACTAAACAGTTGGTGGAATGGATCACGCAAACATTAAAACATAAAGTAGTCGGATTTATTCCAAACCATTGGCACAGCGACTGCATGGGTGGTCTTGCTTACCTCCAGCGTATTGGTGTCGAATCGTATGCCAACCAAATGACAATCGATATTGCAAAAACAAAAAACTTACCTGTTGCAGCGCATGGATTTAATGATTCGCTTAACCTTCAACTCGGTAATGCAGCGATTATCTGTTATTACCTTGGGGCTGGTCATTCGATGGACAACATTGTAGTATGGATTCCTTCGGAGAAAGTGTTGTTTCCGGGATGCCTTGTGAAGGAGGTTAATGCCAAAGGATTAGGAAATACTGTTGATGGAGATCTGAAAGCCTATCCCCGAACAATTGAAAAGGTACTGCAAAAGTTTCCGGATGCTAAAATTGTTATTCCGGGACATGGCGCATTTGGCGGGATCGAATTAATCAGGCATACAAAGGAATTGTCGGATTAACCTTTATCCTTCTCTGATTGTTATTACTTTTGAGCGTTGTAAAACGATAACCTCAAATACTTAACACGATGCAAACAATATTAGGCGCAGGTGGCTCAATCAGCAATGAACTCGCCAAATCTTTGAAATATTTCACGGATGATATTCGTCTGGTCAGTCGTAATCCAAAAAAAGTTAACGAGACAGATCTATTATTTCAGGCAGATTTAACCGAACGTGATCAGGTTTTTAAAGCTGTCGAAGGTTCCGAAATTGTGTACCTGACCATTGGATTTGAGTACAGCATTAAGGTCTGGCAAAAACTTTGGCCACCACTGATGCAAAACGTAATTGATGCCTGCATTGCAAGCGGATCAAAACTTGTCTTCTTCGATAACGTCTATTCTGTTGGAAGCGACTTTGTCAAGCACATAACAGAGGAATCACCCATCTATCCAACAAGTAAAAAGGGGGAAATCAGGGCACAAGTTGACCTGTTGCTGCTCGATCAGATGAAAGCAGGAAAGATAAAGGCAATCATTGCCCGTGCGCCTGACTTTTATGGTGTCGATATTAATAAAAGTGTTTTGATGTCATTGATTTATAAGAATCTTGCAAGCGGGGAAAAGGCGCAATGGATGTTCAATGCAAGGACAAAACACTCCTATATTTATACGCCGGATGCCGGTAAAGCTACTGCGTTACTTGGAAACACGCCGGATGCCTATAACCAGATATGGAATCTGCCAACCGATCGAAAATCGTTGACCGGCGAACAGTGGGTCAATCTTTTTGCAAAGGAGATGGGCCGGAAAAACAATTACCAATTGATTTCTGCATGGATGGTACGACTGCTGGGAATTTTCATCCCGTTTTTGAAAGAGCTCTTCGAAATGCGGTACCAGTTCGACCGCGATTATTTTTTCGATAGCATCAAATTTGAAAAGTATTTTAAATACCAGCCAACCAAATATGAAACGGGTGTGAAAGAGATTGTAGCGCAGCTCTATACGAAGAAATAATAAATTGATGAGGATGTCTCTGCATAACAGATTTACGATTAGTGTACTGATTCTTTCGATACTCGTTTTCCTTATGTATTGTTTTTTTGAGTCGCGCTGGATAAAGATTACTGAAATTGAAATTAATTCTGCGGATGTTCCCGATTCCTTTAGCGGCACTAAGATTGTCTTTATATCGGATATCCATCTTGGACCCTATCTTTCTTCCCGACGGTTATCCGGAATTGTCAACCGGATCAATGAGATCAAACCCGAAATGATCATTTTAGGAGGTGATTATGTCCATTACCGATCCAAATATATAGCGCCGGTATTTAGTGAATTGGGCAAACTTCGGGCCGACTTGGGAGTTTACGCAGTTTTAGGAAATCACGACCATTATGCAGATGCTGATCTGACCAAAAAAGTGATGGTGAAATATGGAATCAATAGCATTGATAACCAATCTTTTTGGGTAAGGAAGGGAGCTGATAGCATTAAAATCGGAGGTGTCGGCGATTTGCAGGAAGATATCCAGGTACCTGAGAATACTTTAAACGGATTAAAGAAAGAGGATTTTGCCATATTGGTAACCCATCAACCGGATTATATCGAAAATTTAAATGCTGATCTTATTGATTTAACACTTTCAGGACACACGCATGGTGGACAGATTACTTTCTTTGGTTGGTGGGCTCCAATTTTGCCATCGAATTTTGGACAGAAGTATCGATATGGTTTGGTAAGCTCCGGAAAGATGAAGTCATATATCTCCTCGGGCGTTGGAACAGTATTGGTTCCTTTCAGGTTCTTTTGCCGACCCGAGATAGTTATTATCAAGCTTGAAGAGAAAGTTCTTTAATTTACCAATTTCCGTTCATCGTTGAAATAGGGGTATTCACCGATATAAAACGACAATTGGGGAGATTTAATTTTTTAAATTTAAGTGAATGAACCAGCTTTGTTGTGTAAATTGATAAAAAGGTTAGCTATGAATAATTTAAGAACGATCATTTTAATCCTGGTTACTACCATACAAATCTCGGGAATGTTAACAAACATCAGTTGGGAATCAATCCGCATGATCAGTCTTACCGGAAAGGTGTGTAAAGAGATCAAACACGAAGCTTCCTCCAAAATGGATAAACGGACACACAAGATGAACTTAAATTTGAATAGAGTGATCCAGGGCCAGAGCAATCCTATTTGTGGTAATGAGGCGACATTGAAAAGTGCTACGCAGACTAAAATCATTTCCGATAAGCAGGATGAAATTCCCGTTGTAAAAACATCGGAAAACAATCAACAACCGGCAAATAGTAATTCCGGGATGAGCCAAATCAGCTTTAATGCATCAGTAAGCGCTGAACTGTTTTAAAAACTGAAATTCCAGGTAACTGAAGGGATAACAGAGAAGAGATAAAGTTTTAGCGCTTCAGTTTGAGAAGAATTACCCTCTTTTGTTTGGAATGAAATTGAGTAAGCATTTTTTCTTCCATAAGCATTGAAAAGTCCGAAGCTAAGTTCCGATCTGAATTTTGGAGTTTCCTTAAGTAACAAACTTGCTCCCAGATCTAAACGGTGATAGGCCGGCATCCTGTATTCATTCCTGCTTGTGTAATAGTTTACAATATTGCCATCTATCTCATATTTTCCGCTCGGAAAAGTAATTGCATTCCCGGTATAATAGACCCACGTCGCTGAAAGCGAAAGTTTTTTACTCGCCTTTAAATTAGCTACTATTGAAATATCGTGCGTCCGATCCTGCCGTGCTGGATACCAGGTTCCGTTGTTGATTTCATCAAATTGTTTTTCTGTCCGGGATAAAGTATACGAGATCCAACCAGTAAAGATGCCGTCCTCTTTTTTGCATAAAAACTCGAGCCCGTATGAACGTCCTTTTCCGAAAAGAAGTTCTGCTTCCGCATTTTCATTCAGAAATACATCGGCGTTATTCCGGTAATCAATTTGGTTCTCCATGTCTTTGTAATAACTTTCTACCGAAACATTAATGCCTGTAGACTTAAACTGCCGGAAGTATCCAGCAGATATTTGGGATATAAACTGCGGTTTGATGTTATTCGAAGTTGGAAGCCAATAATCGACTGGAGTTCCAGCTGATGAGTTCGACAATAAATGGATGTATTGGCTCATCCGGTTGTATCCTGCTTTAATTGAAGAAAGATCTGACAATAGCCAGGTTAGATTAAACCTTGGCTCAAATCCAAAATAGTTACGGTATAAATTTCCTGAAGGAAAAGTTTCAGTTTGTACGATACTCCCGGCAGAGTCGTAGGTGTTTTCTGTTCCCGGACCAACTCTTGAAAATGCTGACATCCTGATCCCATAGCCAATATTTACTTTTTCAAATATTTGATGTTCCACAAAAGCATAAACGGCATTTTCCCAACCATCCTTTTCCGAGATTTTAAAGCTTTTAATGTTTTTGGAACTCGACATTACTTCACCCGGTTTGAAATGGTGCAGTACCGAGTTAAATCCGAAAAGAAAACTAAGATGATTATAAAGTGATAAAGCGTAATCCTGTTTGATCGACAGGTCATTGATACCAGCATCCAGTGAAAATTTCCCATCGATATCGCCTTCTGTTTTGTAGTTATAATCATTGATAACCATCGTCGTATTTGCAAATAGTGAAGGTGAAAACTGGTGGTTCCAACGAAGAGAGCCAGCTTTATTTCCCCAGCTAAATCCGAAATCTTTCGCCTTTAGTACATCACGGCCAAAATATCCGGAAAGGAATACCCGATTATTTTTATTAATAATCAGATTTGCTTTTAAATTTAAATCATAGAAATACAATTTGTTATCCCTTATTTCTTCATCGTTTGACAGTGGGAGAAAAAGATCGGCATAGGTTCTTCTGCCCGAAATCATAAATGATGATTTATCATTCAATATCGGTCCTTCGGCCATCAACCGGGAGGATATCAGGCCAATTCCGCCTGAAACATGGTAATCATTCATGTTGCCCTCTTTCATCCGGATGTCCATCACAGATGAAGCACGTCCGCCATACCGTGCAGGAACGCCACCTTTGTACAATTTGACATCACGGATGGCATCGGAGTTGAAGACTGAAAAAAAACCGAGCAAATGCGAAGGATTAAAAACCGGGGCATCATCCAGCAAAATAAGGTTTTGATCTGAATTTCCGCCTCGGACATAAAACCCTGAGTTTCCTTCTCCTACAGGCGAAACGCCGGGCATCAACTGAATTGATTTAAGGATGTCCTGTTCTCCAAAAAAAACCGGAATGGTACTTAATTCCTTGACATCGAGGCGCACAGTCCCAATTTCATTTTGTCGGATGATATTTTCTTTTTGATGCCCGATAATGGTAATCTCCTCGATATTGGTTTCCTGGGGTGTCAGTGATATGTTTTCGTGAAGGTTCTTATCAAAAGCCATCCCCTTTTTAATTGTTTGATATCCAATATACGAGAAAATAATATTGTAATTTCCTTTGGGTAAGGTAATAGAGAAGAACCCATATTCATTTGTAGACACGCCTGTTTTCAGCATTTCGGGATAGATGGTAGCATAAATCAGCGCTTCGCCAGAAGTCGCATCGCGAAGATAGCCACTGAACGTAAAACGTTCCTGGGCAAAAACTGTTCCCTGTAACACCACAAACAGCAGAAAAACAACACAAATATGCGCTTTCAACAATGCAGAGATTCCAGTTCTTTTACTTGTAAATATTTGCATTCATCGAAATTAGGTCGTTCGTTTCTGCAAGTCGTACAGATATTCAGCAAATTTAGTTTTTTTATTAAATTTGGTGTCAAATTATATTTAAGATAATGGATTTCAAAGCAACCAAATTAATGCTGATCGCGCTTATTTTATCGGGATCATTGTTCGGACAACAGACAAATCAACAGAAATTGAGTGCAAATCAAATCATTGATTTGATAAAAAAGAATGTAACCTGTCCGTGGTCTGCGCAAACGGTGGATACTTTTAAAACAGGAAATCCCGATGACGTTGTAACGGGCGTGGCTGTTTGCATGTTTGCAGATGTGAAAGTGCTACAGCAGGCTGTTGCTGATAAATGCAACCTGATTATTGCACACGAACCGACTTTTTACAACCATCTTGATGAAACAATGGCTTTGGAAAATGATCCCATTTTTCAGGATAAGATGAAATTTATTAATGAGATTAAAGAATCCACCCTCTTAGAAGGTGGACTTGATAAGCCCCTAAAAGGGGCCTGAGCCAAAGTCGATATTTTGTTGCTC
>Ga0209430_1002383_pt1 | contig 12146 bp, 11 predicted proteins | sample BarGraIncub1133A_FD_184504 | JGI IMG/M metagenome (GOLD analysis project Ga0209430, IMG submission 184504) | Arctic peat soil microbial communities from Barrow, Alaska - Barrow Graham LP Incubations 11-33A (SPAdes) (version 2) | ecosystem: Environmental > Terrestrial > Soil > Wetlands > Peat... | reverse complement strand
TGCGCCCTGAAAAACGATAGTTAATTAGTTCTATATATTTAATTCTACAAGAAAATGGCAGTTATGAATTTTGGCGGTGTCGACGAAAACGTGGTGACCCGCGAAGAGTTTCCCTTGGAGAAAGCTCGTGAAACAATGAAAAACGAAGTGATCGCTGTAATCGGTTACGGCGTTCAGGGCCCGGGCCAATCCCTCAATCTCCGCGACAATGGATTCAACGTGATCATTGGTCAGCGCAAGGGTGGCAAAACTTGGGACAAAGCCATCGCTGATGGTTGGGTTCCCGGCGAAACATTGTTTGAAATCGAAGAAGCCTGTGAGCGTGGTACAGTAATCCAGTACCTGTTGTCCGATGCTGCCCAGATCGAAGTATGGCCGCGCATCAAACCGTATTTGACTGCTGGCAAGGCCTTATATTTCTCTCATGGTTTTGCCATCACCTACAAAGAACGCACCAACATTGTTCCTCCTAAAGATGTGGATGTCATTCTGGTTGCCCCCAAAGGCTCCGGTACGTCCCTGCGCACCATGTTCCTCGAAGGTCGTGGTCTGAATTCTTCGTACGCTATTTTCCAGGATGCTACCGGCAAAGCTTTTGACCGTGCAGTTGCACTGGGTATCGGTGTCGGCTCCGGTTATTTGTTCGAGACCACCTTTAAACGTGAAGTGTATTCCGATTTGACCGGCGAACGCGGTACCTTAATGGGTGCTATTCAAGGTATTCTGTTGGCTCAGTACGAAGTGTTGCGTGCCAACGGCCACACACCTTCCGAAGCATTCAACGAAACCGTTGAAGAGCTGACGCAGTCTTTGATGCCTTTGTTCGCCAAGAACGGAATGGACTGGATGTACGCCAACTGTTCCACCACCGCCCAGCGTGGTGCTTTGGACTGGATGGGTCCTTTCCACGATGCTTCCAAGCCGGTTTTCGAAAAACTGTATGCCGAAGTGGCCTCAGGAAACGAAGCGCAACGCTCCATCGACTCCAACTCCAAAGTGGACTACCGCGAAAAGCTGGAAGTGGAATTGAAGGCGATGCGGGAAAGCGAAATGTGGCGGACGGGGGCCGTTGTTCGCAAGCTACGCCCCGAAAACAACTGATTCGGCCTCGCTGGATCGCCAACCTCTGCGTTGGACTTTACTCGAAAATCCTCACGTACCTTAAGTACGCTCCGGTTTTCTCCCAAAGCCCGCCTTGATCTTGACTACCCATCGAACCCTCTGGGGTATTTACCATAAAAAAAAAGCGTCCTTCGAGGCGCTTTTTTGCGTTTTGGGGTGTATGTTTGTAAAATGTAAGGAAAGTATGCAGGTTGTAGCGAAATATCAGAAAAGTTTGGATGGGCAGCGGGGAAAACACCCAATGTCCGTCTTGCAGGAAGACGTTGATCGGGAGAGTCGGTTACCGGATACTCAGCCATGCCATGGACGGAAACCGTTGCCAATATTGTGGAACTGTCTTACCAGGTAGATTCAGCTAACGCTTTTCGGCAAAGATTTCAGCCGTAAAAATGTAGATGTCAGCCATTTTGTAGCCGTCCCAGGGGAGACCGGCTTTGTCGCGGGAGCAGTGGCCCAGGTATTCGTCGAGGGTCCAGCCGGTTTCGGTGGCAACCTGGGGTAGGAATACGCCGGAGTTGTGGCCCTGTTGAATAAGGATGCCGTGCTTGCCTAAAACAATCTCAGTAGTGTCTGCGATTTTGTGCATGGGGGAGAGAACGGAAATCTCGATGTCGAGCATTGCAAGTTCTTCGGGGGCGACCGGGTAGAAGCGAGGGTCGTGCATGGCGGCTGAAATGGCCATTTCCTCCACCATTTTGTATAAGGGATAATCGCCGACGAGGTGGCCGATGCAACCGCGCAGACGACCGTTTTCGTGAAGTGTCACGAAGGCACCGCAGCGGGAGCGGAGGGTATCGGAATAATCATCCGGATTGGCTTGTTGATAGGGGCGGCGATGCACTTTGGTTTCGATGGTACGGCGTGCCAGGGCCAGCAGGTCCTCGCGGTCTTTTAAGGTTAGTTCGAGATCCATGGTTTTAAGCAGTTATTTTGAACAAACAACAATGCCCCAGTAGCCGACTACCCGTTCCATATCCTCATAATGGGGTGTGTCACCTGAATTTCGGTACATGACAGTGTGGTATTCCAACGTGGGGTCGTTTTGGGTCAAATACATCAGGGTTAGCACGGAGGTCCATCCGCAGAGGCTGGTGACTAGTCCGGGCACTCGATCAAGGGCATGAGCGCGCAAGGTTTTCCGGAGCTCACCCGGATCGTTCGAGAGAATGGCATTCTTGGTTTCAGCATCCACCTTTTTGGCATCCGTGTAGTCGGGATAATGGCTGAAGTCGCTGCTGATGATAAACAGGTTCTTTTCGGTGAAGAACGGTTTCAAGGCTTGAGCAATCGATTCACATAGATTGTGGTCGGGAGCGCCAAGAATGATGGGGACCACGCTGTAATCGCAGTCGAGGGCATAGTTCAGGAAAGGCAACTGCACTTCCAGACTGTGTTCAGGGAGGTGAGGTCGCGGGTTATTACTGAACAGGTCGGGATGCAGTTCAACCAGATGCTTTCCAAGGTTTGTATCCACTTTAACCCTGCCGAAAGGCATCATGTAGTCGCCACTGCAATAAACGGAGGCTCCGTGCAGGTTTTCATGGTGGGAGGAGGCTAGAATGAAAACGTGGCGGTAGTTTTTTTCACTGTCTATCTGGTTGAAGACGGAGGCAGCTACCGAACCTGAGAACACGTAGCCGGCGTGTGGACTAATGATGGCACGTACGTTGGTGAAACGTTTGGGTTCCGCAGTTGCAAATAACTCTTGGAGCTCATGTTGTAATTTATCCGGTTGGGCAGGGTAAAACTGACCTGCCACAGCCGGTTGTCTGTCAGTGATTTCCGGGCTGTTCTTCATTGGTGGAGTTGTTTGGTGACATGAACAAATATAGTGACGAATCGACCGGATTGTTCCAAAGTTGGTGCAAAACAATTCCTGAAACAACACTTTCGCTTTCATGAAACAAGAATGTAACATTCAGAAGGTTCCTTTGCGACAGAATTAATAATCAAGATTCCTATGAAAATGAACAAACGTACGCTTTTTACCGCTGCCGTGGTAGCTCTTTCCCTGGGTACTCCCATCCTGGCACAAGAGAATGCCGGAACCGTCAGCTATTCCGATGTGGAACAGTTGCAATCGGACAATGCACTGGCAAAAAAGTTAAAGATAACCGGATACGTCCAGACACAATTTCAAAAAGCGGATACGGCAGGTATCACTAGTTTCGCAGGTGGTGACTTTGCTTCAGGTGTTGACAACCGGATTGCGGTGCGCCGTGGCCGCATCAAGTTTGCTTATGACAACCAAAATGCGCAGGCAGTCGTCCAGTTTGACATCACTGAAAAAGGTTTGGCCATCAAAGATGCCTTCTTTACCGTACTGGAACCGTGGATGAACACGGTATCACTTACCGGTGGGGTGTTCGACCGTCCTTTCGGATATGAAATTTCGTATTCTTCCAGCACCCGCGAAACGCCGGAACGTTCCCGTATCTTCCAGACGCTGTTCCCGGGTGAACGCGACTTAGGTGGTCGATTGACCATTCAGGCTCCTAAAACATCCAACTGGAACTTCCTTCGATTGGATCTGGGATTGATGGATGGTAATGGTACCAATGTGGAAACCGATAGCTACAAGGATTTTATCGGGCACCTTTCTGCCAGCAAATCTTCGGCAGATGAAAAATTCAAATGGGGACTCGGTGCTTCCTATTATAAAGGTGGGTTTGCTTATACGACGGACAAAAGCTACACGATGAAAAAGAGCGGTGCTGAAAAGGGTTTTGCTGTAGAAACCGTGAAAAAAGGCGACCAGTCCATGCGTCAGTACCTTGGTTTGGATGCTCAGTTGAGCTATGATTGGGCTCTGGGTATCACTCAGTTCCGTGGTGAATACCTGCTTGGTACACAACCAGGTACTTCTTCCAGTTCCTCCAGTTTGACAACGGCTAATATTGGTCCAAAAATGACCGTGGGATCTGACGGTGTAGTCACAACCAGCAATGTAGGCAAAGATGTGTACAGCCGTCCTTTCAGCGGATACTACGCTTACTTGATTCAGAACATTCTGGAAACCCCGTTGCAGGCTGTCGTAAAATACGATGTCTATGACCCGAACACGATGGTTTCAGGCAATGAAATCGGTAGCGCCGTAACGACGGGTGTTAAAACTGGTAGCGCTGACTTAAAGTATTCGACCCTCGGTGTTGGTCTGAACTACCGCTGGAGCAGCAATGTGAAATTCATGGCCTATTATGACATCGTTCGCAACGAAACAACTTCGAACATCGTAAAGGCAAGTACACTGGAAGATCTGTCTCACGACCGCAACGATAACGTATTCACCTTCCGCGTCCAATACAAGTTCTAAGGTTTCACGCAGGTGTCAATGGCCTGTAACAACATTGTAATATTCAATAGGTTCCTTTGATAACGAAATAAAAACAAAGAGTATGAAAAAGAGTTTAATCGCTATGGGTTTGGTTGTCAGCATGATGCTGCCTTCCGTGTTGAGCGCCCAGAAAGTCGTTTGTAAAGTAAAAGGCAGCGATACGTGTCTGCCTCTTTCCCAAAAGTTTGCCGAAGTGTATGGCAAGAAAAATCCTGGTTCAGGCATTTCTGTGATCGGTGGCGGATCTGGTGTCGGTATCGCAGCACTTTTAAGCGGTACCACCGACCTAGCACAGGCTTCCCGCAAAATGAAGATTGATGAAAAGATGAAAGTTCAGGAATCCGGCAAAGCTTTGAAAGAAGTTGTTATTGCCTACGATGCATTGAGTGTTATTGTAAATCCTTCAAATCCCGTCAGCAAACTCACCCGTGAACAGATGGAAGGTATTTTCACAGGAAAAATCACCAACTGGAAACAGGTTGGAGGTCAGGATCTGAAGATTATAGTCTACTCCCGTGAAACCAGTTCTGGAACGTATGAGTTTTTCAAAGAGGTTGTCTTGAAAAAAAAGAATTTTGCATCCAACGCACTTTTAATGGCTGCCACCGGTGCAGTCGTTCAATCCGTTAGTCAGACCAAAGGTGCAATTGGATATGTTGGTCTTGCTTACCTTGAAAAAGATATTAAGCCTATTCATGTGTCCTTCGATCAGGGTAAAAACTTTGTCACACCCAGCGTTGAAAATGCTAAAACAAAAAAATATCCCATCACAAGACCGCTGTATTATTACTATATTGGCAGCACGGAAGCAGCTTTCAAACCCTTTATCAATTTCATCCTTTCCGCAGAAGGTCAAAAGATTGTACTCGCTGAAGGTTATGTTCCGCTTTCTTAAAACCCTCTTATGAAAATCCGTAAAATAGTCGAAAAATTCACGGAAGGAATACTATTCACAAGCAGTACGGTGACTACAATCGCCGTACTGTTTATAGTTTACTTCTTGTTTAAATCCGGTATAGGTCTCTTTTCGGAGAGCCCTGTAGAACAAGGGTATACGTTGGCTGTGAATTCGACAAACCCTGTTGGGACGCTGAGTTCCAAACAAATAAAGGCTATTTTTAACGGAGATATCACCAATTGGAAGGATGTAGGCGGAAAAGATCAGGACATTCAGCTTTTTACCATTGACGAGCTTTCCTCTGCCTATACGGAAGAACAACTGGGCGCCAGTTTCGAGCACATTCCTGCCTGCATAAACGATTATGTTTCTAAAAATGGAAATGTATTTGCCTTCTTCGACAGCAAACAATTTCCTGCCAACTTCCAAGGTAGAAAATTGAAGGTGCCGAAAATCGGCGTCTGGGATTTTTTAACAGGACGGGAATGGTATCCAACGTCTGTGCCGGTTGCCAGGTTTGGGGTGCTGCCTTTGATACTCGGAACGTTGCTGGTCACGTTCATCGCTATTCTCTTTGCACTGCCAATAGGTCTGATCACCGCCATTTATATGGCTGAAATCGCGAGTGACCGCATGCGCAAAATGATGAAACCAGTCATCGAATTACTCGCAGGTATTCCTTCCGTCGTTTATGGCTTTTTTGGATTGGTGGTTTTGGTTCCAGCCATACAAAAAGTATTTAATTTACCGGTCGGTGAAACAGCTTTGGCTGGAAGCATTATTTTGGCCATTATGGCTTTGCCGACCATCATCACCATTTCGGAAGACTCGATCCGCTCCGCACCTGTTGCCCTGAAAGAAGCAAGCCTGGCCTTGGGCGCCTCCCATTGGCAATCCTTACGGCTGGTAGTTATTCCTTACGCCAAGTCTGGCATCATGGCCGCATTTATCTTGGGAATTGGCCGCGCCATCGGGGAAACCATGGCAGTACTGATGGTCACCGGGAATGCTGCAGTGATGCCGCATAGCATTTTTGAACCTATTCGCACCATCCCTGCAACCATTGCCGCTGAACTCGGTGAAGCACCTTTCGGCGGAACACATTTCAAAGCTTTGTTTGCGCTCGGCATCATCCTGTTCATCATCACGTTCGTATTCAACTCGATGGTTGAACTGATTAAATCGAAAAACAACAAATGAACAAACTTCGAGGAAAACAGTTGAGTCAAACACTGGCATTCGGTTCTTTCCGATTGATCAGTTTCTCCGTGGTGGGTGTACTGTTTCTCATCCTTGGTTTTATTGTCGTACGTGGTATATCGGTGATCAGCTGGGATTTTCTGACAAAAATGCCGACGGAAGGCATGACTTCGGGCGGGATTCTTCCTGCCATCGTCGGAACCCTTTGCTTGGTGGCCGGAAGCATGATTGTCGCTTTTCCGGTCGGCGTACTTTCCGGCATTTACATCAATGAATACCTCAAGGAATCGTGGTTCAAAAAAATGGTGCGCTCCATGACCAATAATCTGGCCGGCGTGCCTTCCATCGTTTTCGGTCTTTTTGGTATGGCCCTTTTTGTCAATACGCTGAAATTCGGAGACAGCATCATAGCCGGCTCCCTTACACTAAGCCTGATGGTACTGCCCATCATCATCCGCACCACGGAAGAAGCGCTCAAATCGGTGGACGATTCCATGCGTATCGGGAGTTATGCCCTGGGTGCCTCCAAGTTACAAACCATCCGAAAGGTGGTATTGCCCATTTGTTACCCCAACATCGTCACCGGTCTTATTCTTTCGGTAAGTCGTGTTTCCGGCGAAACCGCTCCCATACTTTTCACCGCTGCCACCTATTTCCTGGATCGCCTGCCGCACAGCATTTTCGACCAGGTCATGGCCTTGCCCTATCACTTGTACGTGTTGACCACCAGCGGTACCGATATGGAAAAATCCAAACCGATGGCTTATGGAACAGCGCTCGTACTGATTATAATCGTACTTTTGGTAAATTTACTGGCCAATTCGGCCCGTCGCTATTTCAACAACAAACTCAAATAACCGGTCATGTCCAACTTTAAAGTAGAATCGATAGACTTCAATCTATATTACGGTGAATCTCAAGCACTTAAAAATATTAATTTTCAGGCGGAGGAAAACACCATTACCGCTTTTATCGGTCCGTCCGGTTGTGGAAAATCGACTTTGCTGCGTTCTTTCAACCGTATGAATGATCTGATTCCGGGTGTTCGCACAGAAGGTCAAACACTGGTGAACGGCATCAATGTCTATGACAAATCCGTTCATGTGGATATTCTTCGTAAACAAGTCGGTATGGTGTTTCAGAAACCCAATCCGTTTCCAAAAAGCATTTTTGAAAATGTGGCGTACGGTTTGCGGGTGGATGGTGTCAGGGACAAACACCTCATTGAGGAAAAAGTGGTGAATTCCATCAAGCAGGCTGCACTTTGGGATGAAGTCAAAGACAAACTGAAGAAATCGGCCAACGCACTTTCCGGTGGTCAGCAGCAGCGTCTTTGTATAGCCAGAGCGCTAGCCATCGAGCCTTCCGTCATATTGATGGATGAACCCGCTTCGGCGCTCGACCCCATTTCGACCTCCAAGATTGAGGAGCTCATCTACGAATTGAAGCAGCATTACACCATCATCATCGTGACCCACAACATGCAACAGGCCGCCCGTGTGAGCGACCGTACTGCTTTCTTTTATCTGGGGGAACTGGTTGAATGTGATGAGACTAAGGCCATTTTTACTCACCCAAAAAGCCTTCAGACACAAAACTACATCACGGGTAAGTTTGGTTGATTAGTCTTTGCTTTTACCGTCCTTCTTTGCCGCTTTTGCAGCACGCTTTTCTTTCAGGGTTTTCTCCGGTGCTTTTTTGTTGGCTTTTTCCTTTAGTACTTTTTCTTTTGTCATGATGGCAGGTGTTAGTGGTGAAATGAATCCTTGTAAAATTATACATAAAAAGGAACAATGATACCTGCCTGAGGGTATTTTTTACAAAAAAACAACTATACTTATCCGACGTGTCTGCAAACGCAGCATTAAATGACCGGACGTTTTGGTTGATCCTTGTAATCTTCGATGGTCAGTCGGGCCATCAGGTAACTCAACGTCGATTCGGCCCCTTGGTTCAGGTTGACATGCGTTTCTTCAAGTCCGTCATAACAACCTCCGGTACCTGGATTGTAAACAATCTGGTGGAGGCGGTTTTCGCCCAGGAACCAATTGAATGCCGTGATTATTTTTGTACGGTAATTTTCATCCTTTAAAATTTTGTAGAACGCGTTTAGCGTCATGACGGTGTAGGCTACATCAATGGGTTGCTCACCATACGGTTCAGCGACTTCACCTTTCTGAAGCCATTTCTTGTTTGAGATGACTTCGATGCCGTTTTTATTGAAGGTCTTTGAGAGAAGAAACTGAAGGGAAGCGATGGCCGTTTCTTTGTACCGGATGTCTCCTGTGATGAGCCATGCATAAAGCATTGCTTCTGGCAATATGCTGTTGGCGTAGGTCAGATAGCTTTCAAACCAATCCCAGCTTAGGGTGGATTCACTTTTGTACATCTGAAACAGCCGGTCGGACAGCATTACGATCATGCCCAGCGTTTCAGGTTTTGGTGTGGTGCTTTGATAGAAGTACAATCCTTTGATGGCAAATGCCATTGCCCGGGTGGAATAAATTCCTCCAATATGTTTCATCGATTTTTCAAGGAGCGTAGCGGCTTTTATACAGATTTCTGCCGGCAAAAGGTCTTTCAGGGAAAGAATGTAACCCAAGGCCCAAACCGCTCTTCCATTGGAGTCATCTAGATTGGTGGTGGTGTTCTGACTGGTAAAGTGTTTGTTTTTGTCCATGTAATTCAGGAAGTTGCCTTTTGGCTTTTGGCACATTTGAATGAAATTCAGATATTTGGAAATGCTTTCTAGACAATCGCTGTCACCCTTTGCTTTATACAACATGGCCATGGCAATCAGCGCTCTTGCATTGTCATCCAGGGTATAGCCTGAGCTCAGGTCGGGCTGATTGACAATGGAAAACTGAATCATACCTACAGCGGTGGTCATCTCTTTCAAATGGTCCAGTTTGATGGCCGTATAATTGTATTGGAGCCTGATGGTTCCTTTTGCTATTTTCTCAAACAATAAGGCGTGAGCCAAGGCTGAATTTTCCCAGGCGGTGGAAACGGTTTTTTGTAAGGTGTTGATGCCCATTGTGGTGCACAACGAATCGTTGTTCAGCAAACTGATTACAGCGTCGGCCAATTGTTTGTGGTTCTGAAAATCAAAGATGATGCCTGTATCTTTCGTCAGAACCTCCAATGCATGAGGTATCGGAGTAGAAATGATGGGGCAGGCGCAACTCATGGCATACACAAACGTGCCACTGACTGCCTGGTTCGGATCATTTGTAGTAAAAAGATAGATGTCAGCTAATTGAAGATAGTCAAGCAGTTCCGGCAATGCCAGGTATTTGTTGATGAATAGCACATGATCGTTAATACCTAGATCAATAACCTTCTGCTCAAGCATTTCCCTGTAACTTTCGCCGTCTTCTTTAACGACTTCAGGGTGGGTTTTTCCGAGGACCAGAAACTGGACTTCCGGGCATTTTTCAATAATGGCAGGCATGGCATTCAGAGTTGTTTCGATGCTTTTTCCGGCACCTAACAAGCCGAAGGTGGTCAGTACTTTCTTGCCAGTCAGTCCATAACTTGCTTTTAACAGTATTTTGCTGGTATGCTGCACTAGGTGGGTGCCATGAGCGATCACCGATATTTTATCTTTCGCCACGCCATAATCGTTCATTAAAACCTTGGCTGAAGTCTTTGTCATGACGACAATGGATTCGCAAATTTCTGCAATGCGGCTGATGTTCGCTCTCCTCTCGTTGTCCGGATTGGGCAGAACGGTATGAAATGCGAGGACTATCGGCTTTTTTATGAGTTCGAGGAATTGCTGAAAGGTTTCTTTCTGATGCCTGTAAAATCCGAATTCATGCTGGATCATGACGATTTTGATCTGATCATCCGTATTGATGGCTGATGCCAGGGTTGCAAATCCGTCGGGAAGGGATGTTTTCAGGATATACTTTACTTCGCTGGGATAGGAATAACTGAAATCACTGGACTCCAGGGCGCAGACTTTAATGGATAAGGAATGGCTGAATTTATTGTTCAGGGATGTTATCAAGTCTTGTGAATAGGTAGCGATGCCGCATTCTCTGGGTGGATAGGAGGTGATGAACAGAATTTCTGCCTTCTTTTGGCTTTTTTCTTTCGGCAACATGCGTTTGTCAAGAACGGATGTACTACGATTTTGAATTTTTTCTTCCACTCCCGTGGATCCGGAGTAATGGTTTAAGCCGGTCCTTGTTCTATTGTAGTCCATTCGATTTTTCATCTTTGATTTTATAAGAAAGTAATTCAGCAATTAATCCGGAAAAACTCATGGATGCGCAGGCGATGTGGGTGTCTGCAGCACCGTAATAAATGTACAAGGTGTCTCCAAATAGGGCTGTTCCAGTGGGGAAGACGATATTGTTCACCTCACCTTTCAGTTCCCATTCAAAACCCGGTGAAAACACGGCGTATGGCAAGCGAGCTATGGTTTTGGATGGGTTGTCCAAATCGAGCAAGGCTGCAGCACAAGCTGAATAAACCAAACCGTGGTCTGTTTCTTGCGCCCCGTGATAGATGAGCAACCAACCCTCAGGGGTTTCGATGGGAGGACAGCCACTGCCGATGTAACTGGACTCGTGTTCATAAATCGGATCCATCACAATGTGATCTTGGAAATTCATGAAGTAGTCTTTCCAGAATTCCTTGGTGAGATCCCTCAAACTCTTAACCGATACGAGTTGAATGCCTGGCCTAATTCGATGCAGAAAAACCAGATTGCCTTTGACTCTGCGTGGAAAAAAAACAAAGTTCTTATCCCATAAAAGCATTTTCTGTTCCGGATCGGAGTCTTTATAATAGAAATTATGGTTGGTGTAGTAGTTTTCATTAACCTTACCAGCCGATTCCACCAGCGAAACAAAACGGGCATACGTGATGGGAGGGGCGAGAATCCCTTTCTTCTTGAAATGAATCAAATCGTTTGAAGTAGCCAAAGCTCCACGGGCATTGGTTCCATCAAAGGCGGTATAGGTCAGATAATACAATTTGCCAATCTTTACAATCCTGGCGTCTTCCATCCCCTGCGATTCGTAGATGTACTCCGGGCTCATAATGGGTTTGGTCCAACGATCCTCTATGGTCAGTGGTCCTGTTAATCTGCAATATCCAAGTGTCGAATGGTTTCCTGTTCGAACGGCGCGGTAATACAGGTGGACATTATCGCCTTCACGTATTACCGCTGGATTGAGTACCGCTTCATTTTCGAATTCCAAATCTGTTTTGGATAACAATATGCCTTCTTTTTTAACTTCAATCATCCTTGTTAAAAGATATAGCGGATAGATAATGCGCCGCCGTCGTACCAGAAGCCAGTGAAACCTATTAAGTTCAGTTCGGGCTTCCAGTCAAGACTTAAATTGATAGGTAGGAACATGAAACTGTATTCAAGACCTAGTATTCCATCAAGACCTATGCCTACGTATTGGGTACCTGGCGTTCCCCAATTGGTGTTGTCGCCGTTCCAGAATCCAACGTGGGCACCAAAGCCGATGTAGGCGCTAAGCCTTTCCATGCCTGGGAAGTTGTTCTGTTTTTCGTACAAGCCAGTCAGTTCAACGCCACCCCATCTGCTGGTGATCAAGCCTTCAA
>Ga0209430_1002382_pt1 | contig 12150 bp, 9 predicted proteins | sample BarGraIncub1133A_FD_184504 | JGI IMG/M metagenome (GOLD analysis project Ga0209430, IMG submission 184504) | Arctic peat soil microbial communities from Barrow, Alaska - Barrow Graham LP Incubations 11-33A (SPAdes) (version 2) | ecosystem: Environmental > Terrestrial > Soil > Wetlands > Peat... | reverse complement strand
CTACAGAGGTAGATGTTTATGTTCATAGGCGACCAATAGCTGATGCGGTTTTAGATTGGACATATGATACTTCTACAGGTCAATGTAAAACAAATTGGGTAGACAAATCCTATGACCTTGACCACAACATTACAAGAGCCGCTACAGACAAGGGTATTGTTGAGAAAAAAGTAATGTTTAGAAAAGACGGCGGGGAATGGCAGTACTATATTCCTTCTACACTTACATACGGTAGTTATGATGTACAGTATTATGTAAAGGATATGGAAGGTGCGTGGTCAGATCCTTGGACATTTAGTTTTACGCTTAATAATAACCCTCAACTTACCGCAGAGGCAAGGGCGAGAGATGTGGAATTTACTTTAAATAGTATTCCTGCAAGTGAATACATAGAAGCCTATAACCTTTTGACAAGGCAACCTAGCTCCGTAAGGTTAGAAATGAATCTAGCTCCAACCGTTTCAGGATTACCGACAACTAAAACAGTTAATTTTCAAAATAATGTTACCGGTACGCAAAATGGGCAGGACATAGACTGGTTCAATCAAACGTTGCAAATACCTAGTGTATTTCCTGATGGATTACGCACCTTTACTGTATTAGCAAGGGATATTGGAACAGGAATAGCAACACCTAAAACTTTCAGTGTTAATATATTTACACCTATAAACCTGCAGCCAGATTTAGGTGGTGGAACCATAAACACAAATATACAAGCTGTCATAGGAGCAACAACAACAAAATATCCTACTACAACTACAGTGATAATGCAGAATGGTACGGTGTATAAATCATCCACTTTAAACATGTCTGGAACAACAAAAGGAAGTTCAAAGAGCTGGACAGTAAATTATACCCCACCCAATAATGTACCAGATGGTACCTATACAGCAAGGTTTGTTTCAACAAATCCTTCGGGTAAGTTAGAAATAAAAGATATAACTTATCAGGTTATAAGGAATCGTCCTCCGGTAGTAAATATTAAAAGTGTTACCCCTGAAGTCATATATGAGGGTGATAATGTAGCAATGACATTCGAGGTAACAGATCCTGATCAAGACCAGGTTCTTTCATCAAAAGTTGTTGTAAAAAAGGGTGCTGAAATTATTTATACAAATGAAAACATTTCAAGTATAAGCAATGGAGAAAAAAAGACGTTTTCAATGCAAACTCCAAAACTAGCTGATGTTGGCAACTATACAATAACTATAACAACTACTGATCAGTATTTGTTATCAGATACAGCTACGACAACATTTACAGTAAATGGACTAACTATAAACGGACATGTTGATCACACAGCTACTTGGAAATCCAATTGGATAAAGTATAATCAGCATTTATCGAAAAATGGGAAGCCAACTTTAGGAGTAGATACATTCTTTACTGGAGAAAAATATGTTTTGAGGGCAGACACCACAAACATAGTATCTGGGAGCAATGTAACGGCTTCAAATGTAAGTGTAAAACTGGTTGAAAGAGCCTATAGTTCTACCTGGCTTTCAAAGCAGAATGCAAATACATTCAACGGAGAAATGTGGAATGATGACATGCGAGGTACAAGGTGGAGGGGCACTTATGCTACCTTTTTATTCTCAGTAACCTATAGTAATGGAACGGTTAAAACAGACAGTGCAATAACCTACATAGTTGATGATGACTACTGGAGAATCAAGATGGCTTTTTGATTGAAGATAATAAGTAATATCATTAAAGAGCATTTGGATAATTCCAGATTCTTTTTTAGTTCGTGATTTATATATTACGAGCTGCTATAAAATAAATTCCATAAAATTCTTATTGTAAATGCTCTGTCTTGGACATATAATAATAACAAACGTATGTTCTATATGGAGAGTATTTGCATGAACAGGACAATATTACACATAGATCTCAATAATTTTTATGCCAGTGTGGAGTGCCTCTACCGCCCGGAGTTGCGTGATAAGCCAGTAGCTGTTTGTGGTAGCCAGGACTTACGCCATGGAATTGTGCTTGCAAAAAATTACATAGCGAAGAAATATATGATTACAACTGGAGAAGCTATATGGCAAGCGAAACAGAAATGTCCAAATCTTATTGTTGTAAACCCTAATTATTCCTTATATCTGAGATTTTCAAGGGGAGCTAGAGAAATATATTCTAGATACTCTAACCTTATAGAATCTTTTGGGATTGACGAAGCCTGGGTCGATGTATCTGAAAGCACCAGATTATATGGTTCGGGTGAGATAATTGCCAATGAAATAAGGGAAACCATTAAAAATGAGCTTGGAGTTACTGTTTCAGTCGGTGTAAGCTTTAATAAAATTTTTGCCAAGCTTGGCAGCGATCTCAGAAAACCTGATGCCACAACTGTTATTACAATGGAAAATTACAAAGAAGTAGTATGGGAGCTTCCAGTAGGGGATTTATTGTATGTAGGTCGTTCCACCAAAAAGAAGCTTATCAATGTTGGTATTATAACTATTGGTGACCTTGCTGCTGTTTCTCCTTTATTTTTGAGAAAGCTACTTGGCAAATGGGGGGATACTCTCTGGATATTCGCTAATGGCATGGACGATACTGAGGTTACAATCACTGACTTTCAGAATGTAATAAAAGGCATTGGAAATAGTATGACTACGGCACGAGATTTAGTAGATAATGATGATGTGAAACTCACATTTTATGTTCTTGCCGAAATCATAGCAGAGCGCTTGAGAAAACATAACTTTATGGGAAAAACCATTCAAATATATATAAGAGACAATGAGCTTAGTTCCTTTGAAAGACAATCAAAACTTCAATGTCCCAGTTATATTTCGGGTGAGATAGCTGGTAAAGCTATGGATCTCTTTGAAAAGAATTGGGATTGGAATAAACCTATACGTTCACTTGGCATCCGATCTACTGACCTTGTTACAGCTGACTCTTATATGCAGTTGTCCCTGTTTGAGGATCAGAATAAGAGACTGAAGCTTCAAGCTCTTGAGCAAAGTATTGATGTAGTAAGGAAACGCTTTGGTCATTATTCTGTTCAAAGAGCACTGTTACTAAAAGATAAAGCCCTTAATGGCAATCCCATCGAGGAAAATACGATTCATCCAGTATCCTATTTTAGGTAAGGAGTGGTGGCGCTATGAGAAAAGTTTTTGTTCAGTTAAACGCAAATTTTTCGTTAGATGGAGAACTCACCCCACAATCCTTTATTTGGGAGGATGGCACATGCTATGAAATTGACAGGGTCTACGAACACAAGATGTCTGCAAGTCTTAAGGTTGGTGGTCATGGTATGCGTTATAGGTGCAGAGTTATGGAAAAAGATGTTTTTATATTTTTTGAAGAAGGCCGATGGTTTATGGAGGCAAAATAATATTTTGTAGATTTAAAAATATCAAAGCTAAGGGGACTAATTAGAAATAGATACTTCTTTTAATTTATAAATTTTATGTAATAGGAAGTGCTAATGGCAGGAGAGAGTGAATGTAGATGATTAAATGAAGAATTCATCAGGATAACATAGTACAAGTACTCTTTAATTTTCAGATGATTAATGGTAAAATAGGGAAGTAATTCATATTCGTATTATATTGAGAAGTAAATATTATTTATATTAGGATGGTATAATGTATGGACGTAAAGACAAGGCAACTCTTATTGGATAAAAACAAAAGAATAATCAATATGGTGATTGAGAGAGCCAAGAGAGACTTTCTGGACGATATTGCAATCATTGGGCTTACTGGTTCTTTTTGTACAGGAGACTTCCACGAAAAAAGCGATCTTGATCTGATCATAATCAATAATACTGATCGAGGGTGGGAGATAGCTGCTGGCTTCATACTGGAAGATGTTGGCTATGATATCTATTGCACACCATGGGAACCTAGAATTGAAGCAGAAGCAAGTCTTAAAAGCCCCATGGTTTCGTGTTTAACTGATCTTCAAATCTTGTATAGCGCTAAGCCGGAATATATGGAAAAATTTAATGTTTATAAGCAAAGAGCACTCGACACCCTTGCCAAGCCAATTGGAAAAGAATGCATCGAACGAGCAAAAAAGTGTATTGATATTGCCAAACAGGAATATTCCGGTACGTTGCTTTCCGATAATATAGGAACTGTAAGATATGCGACAGGTAAGGTTTTATACAATCTGACAAATGCTCTTGTGAACTTGAACAATACTTGTTTCAAGCGTGGTGTCAAGAGGTATTTGGAGGAATTGGCAACCTTTCGTTATATGCCTACTGATTTTGAAAAAATATATATGGCTGTGATTGATGCCAAGACAATCCAAGAAATGCGCAAGGTGTCATATGAAATGTTGAAAAGCATTGTTGAGTTGTATGACAAGATGTATGCAGATATTGTAAAACATCCTGTACCGACTTTTGATAATCTTTGGGGTACTTATGAAGAATTATGGTGCAACTATCGCAACAAGGTTATCGCAAGTACCGAATCAAACGACAAATCCTATGCATATCATGTGGCTGAGGGTGCGCAGGCTTTTCTTGACGAGATGACAGAAGATAAAGGGACAAAGAAGTTCGATTTGATGCAGTATTTCGACTCTGATAATCTCCTATTATTCAAAGAAGCATTCTTACGCGCAATGGATGAGTATTTAGAAGAATATAACAAGGTTGGACGAACGGTCGAACGTTACGATTCTTTTGAACAGCTATACGATCATTATATGCAAGTGTAAAATTATTAGCTAACACTTTATTACGTAAACTTTATAAAATGTTTAGTAATAAAGGAATTTAAGGTCTCAACATCTGTGTCGCTCTAGCTTAATGCGGTGGATTTGTTTGGGAAAGGCTTTGGAATAGGATAATGAATATTTGTAGAATATTGCGTAATAAAGATTATTTATACAGTAGGTGGTGTAGGTAAATGATATATAAGGTTGAAGAGGGCTTTACTGAGAATGAGATAAACCCAATAACAAATATGCCGTATGATAACTCATGGATAATCTTTTGTTTAACAACATCTGACGAATACCAAATGCTTAATGGTGGAAATACAAAGTCCGCATATACTCTTAAAGTTAGCAAGAACTATCTGAATTGGAAAATGGCGGTAGTTGACTTTATTAAATTTCAAGAATCATATGGTAAGAATATAATTTTATCAATATCAGATGGTGACTTGAAAGAAGCCAAGATGTATTACAAAGGTCATCATTACAATGATAAATATTTACGGGATTATGAGCCAGATGTGTTAATTCATAGTACCACTTCTGAAAATTGGGCAAATATACAGAAAGACGGTTGTCTGAAAAGCTGGAATATTCTTAAATCCGAACAGGAAAATTGGGAATGTTCACCAATTGGTAGCTGTTTAGGTGACCCTATTGATTTTAGCGACTATATAATGTTTTCAAGTGGTGCTATTTCAAGTGAAATAGTAGTACTTTCAAAACAAAATGGTGAAATAGTTATGAACCAAAACATGCAATATAAAACTGGTGCAAGATTATATTTTGATATAAAGAAAATTGCACAAGATGGTTTGCTAATTCGCGATGGTTGTCATCTGAAAGTTCGGGATAGATTACAATTGCATCCATATTTGTTATGGATTGCAGATTGGAAAAGTGTTGGGTTAGAAAACGAATTTTCCACACCAAAAGAGTTTACTGGGAAATCAAATACAAAGTTCAATCAGTTGTTTAATTGGCAAGTAATGACAACTCTTTAACTACATGTTATGAGCAAACCCTGCAACGGTAACAAACCCATATTATATAACGAAATAAGGGTTATTTATACTTTGTTTCTTTGCAATTGCAATTATCTAATTTATGCCACAAGCCATAGAAGGAGACTTAATTATGAATAGAGAATTGTATGATTTATTAATGGAAAGACCTATATCAAAACCAATTCATAATATTGAATTACAGGACGGATATTCTATAGTTGCTATTTCGGAAGAAAATGGTTATATATGGGAACAAATTATGAGTAAAGCCTTTGATGAACATAAAGCAGGAACGTTCCGTTACATCATGGTTTCTAATAACTATTATGATGATGAACGTGTGTTTGTCTTGCTTGATGATAATAAAGAACCGATTGCAACAGCTACATCATGGCAAAACGACAACTGGTGGAATGATAAAGAGCATGGGTCTATCATATTTGTAGGAGTAGCTAAATCTCATAGAGGGCAAAAATTAGGCTGCCTTATGGCGAACTATGTTTTGCAGGATATTGCGAAACGTGGATTTACTATCGCAACATTAAATGTCGAAGAAAACAATTTACCTGCCATTAAGACTTATATTAACTGTGGGTTTACACCACAAATCCCTATTACTGAACACATTGAAATATGGAATGAACAGTATAACAAGCTATCATTAACTATCCCTGAGTACGATTCATTATTGCGTCCACTTAATGATTCCCCTCACCCACCACAACCTTGGCCTTATCAACTCCGTTGTGCAAATGAAGCAATTTCAAAAGGCAATATATATGTCTTCGGTAAATGGGAGAAACATAATATGTATTTAGTCGATTCAACAGAGTATTATAAATTGAAATGTTTTTTCATGTTAAATAATGAATTAATGAGTCATTATGATTTTGTATGTAAGAATAATATCGGACAAATATTTGTTGATAAACCATACAATCCGTCTGTTGCGTTACTGGAAAATAGTGACGGTTTGTTCTGCTTGGTCGGAGATAGCAAGGATAGAAGATTTATTGATGGAATACATGAGTATCTTGAGAAGGATTGCAATGCAAAATACAATCAAAGTAAAAAACACATAGAGCTAATTGAATTTAAAGAAACTGAGCATAATCTAAAGACAAAGTAGTAAACATTTTTTATATAACGCATCTGCGACAAATTGAAAATTATCAATTTATAGATGAGTTTCCAGTTATATCAGAAGCACTTTCATGAAATATCGTTTAGGAATTAGGCACTATTAAGAAACTATGGAGTAGAGTGAGAATTTGTAAAATTATAAAAATAAACTATTATTCCATCAACAATGCACTTTAAGATTGGTTTAAAGGGACAAATGGAATAATTTATTAAGAATAAGATAGGTGACTAAGGAGGTGGGAACTATAAGAAGTTTGACAGATGCAGATAAGCAGTATATTCAAGATAATGCACCTATTAAAACAGTAGCCGAAGTAGCGAAAGAATTAGGTAGAGTACACTGTACCATAAGAGATTATTGTATTGCAAATAAATTAGAAGTTAAGAAAGATAAACAACGCTTAACTTCAGAAGAAATTAATTATATATTTACAAATAGTACTCAAATGACTATAACGGCACTAGCAACAAACTTAGGGAGACCTATTACGACTATACATAAATACTGTAAGAGAAATAACATAGAAGGAAAATGGGTAAAAGAAATCGAATTTATAAAGGCTAATACACACTTAACTACGAGGGAGTTAGCAGAAGTCTTGGGTAAGGATATTCGTACAATATATTATTTATGTAGCCAGCACAATATAAAACAAAGCACTAATAAAAACTTTATTACAGATGAGGAAAAGAAATTTATTTCGAATAATACAGATAAGTCAGCAAAGGAAATAGCAGAGATATTATTTCATTCCCCCTCAGCTATACACCATTTCTGTAAAAGAAATGATATTAAGATAAAGCCTGTTAGACATAATATAGTAGATGAAGAGAAACAGTATATTAAAATTAATGAGTTTTAAGTTAAAAATATTCTAATGTTATAGTAAATATTTTTTTTATACTTTAAGAAACAGCTTAATTATGCTGTTTCTTTTTTAATGCCTTTTAGAAGATGGAGATGTTGCAGCAGAATATGAATATAATGGACAGCTTGAGGATGAAGAAGATGATGAGGCGTGGGCACATGTGAGAAAGCCAAGTGGATATTACGTTCTCGATTTTTCAGTAGTTAGAAAAGAAGATTATTACAACTAATACTTACAACAAAATAAATAGAATGTGGGGTACACAATTAATGGATTTAATAGCAATTATTTTCCCATTGTTAGCAGTAGTGGGAGGCTGCATAGTTCTAGTTTTTATAAACAGTAGCAAATCAAAATCAAAAAGTAAAGTGTCTAGAGGTAGCAAAAAAACTGTTAGAGGATCAAAGAATAAAACTCAAGAAGAGCATACAGCACAGGAGTTTGTCAACGTTAAAGATATTACAGATAAATATCTATATACCAGGGATGGAAATATCTTTATGTACATAAGAATATATCCAATCTCACCGGATTTACTCTCGGCAAGAGAAAAGCGAACGCTTACAAGGCAGTTGACCGCTGAGCTCTCAGCGGAAGCATATAAATTTGGCTTTATAGCACTTAGCCGACCTGTAGATATTTCTCCCTTGGTAAAGGAGTATAGTGAGCTGCTTACTGAATCAAATGATCCTATACAAAAAGAAATACTTAAAAATGAGATGCAGGCCATGAGTAATTATGCTCTGTCAGGTGAGGTTGTCGAGCGTCAATTCTACATAAAAATATGGGACAAGTATTCAGACGGTGCTGAAAATGAGCTTCAAAAGAGATGCTTCAGCTTGCTTGGATATTTTACTTCGTCAAATATAAATGGCGATATTTTAAGTGAAGATGAAATAATTCGGCTTTCAAATCTAGTGACAAATCCAGCATATGTTCATATTGAGAATACAGATGTTCGTGCAGCCATGCCAATAATAGAGAGCATGATTGTAGCAGGAAAGGAAGGAAAAATATATGGCTAAAAAGCAAATAGATGAAGTGCCTATAAATGGCGCATTGCTAAATAGTATAACGCCTATTGGAATGGAATTTAAGCAAAATACAATTACAGTTGGTGAGAGCTCAGGGAGAGTTTACGGTATTGTTAAGTATCCTCAGACAGTTGATTATGGATGGCTGTCTAGGCTAACCAACATACCATCTACCATAGCAAGTATTACATTCACGCCTGTAGATGATTCTGCATTTTTAGAGAGTTTATCAAATACCATTAGGCAAAAGCGTGGTGAAGCAGATAGCGCAAAAGATAGACTAGTAGCAATGAGAGCAGAAAGAGCAGCTGAAGATGCAGAAAAAATGATAATACAAGTTGACCAACATGGTGAAAAGATAGGAGCAATGAGTGTACTTATTGCTCCTATCACGCGTGATGAAAAACTATTAAAGAAAGTATGCCAAAAGGTTGAAAGTGCAATTGCCGTTGCAAGGTGCAAAGGTAGAGTTTTATCCAGTCTGCAAAAGGAAGGCTTTAAGCAAATGTCTCCATTTTATTCAACGGAGAATAAAATTGAACAGATAACTCAAAGGATACTACCTTTATCTAGTTTCATAGGAGGATTTCCATTTGCGGCTAGTGGACTAAATGATGGAGAAGGATACTATTTCGGCAAGGATAATTCTGGAGGATTAATTGTAATAGATCCATGGAAACGTGGAGGAGATAGAACCAACTCAAACATGGTAATTATGGGTGTCGCAGGGGTTGGAAAAAGTACAACTATAAAACATATTATACTTGCTGAATATATGCGTGGCACCAAAATCCTTATTATAGACCCAGAGTCAGAATATAAAGAGCTGTGTAAAAATCTTCATGGTGACTGGATAAATTGTGGTGGAGGAAGTAAAGGGCGGATAAATCCATTACAGATACGTCCTGTACCCACAGATGACGAAGACGAATCAGGTGAACATCTATTCTCAGATGAGGGTAACGGCATGGGAGATATGGCCCTGCATATGAAAACCCTAGAAATATTTTTCAACCTATATAAACCATCGCTAACAGACATGCACACAGCAGCTCTCAAACTTTGTCTAATTGAAATATATAATAAGTTCGGGATTTTTTGGGATACAGATATTAGTTCGTTAAAGAATGAAAATTTCCCCATATTTACGAACTTGTTTGAGGTTATAGAAGTGAGAAGAGATAAAGAGGAGAATAAGGACATTAAGAAAATATATATTGATCTCTCATTCTTGCTCTATGACATTGTAAATGGTTCAGATCAATTTCTGTGGAATGGTCATACAACAATAAGTACTCAAACAAGATGTGTATGTTTGGATACCCATGACTTGCAAAATACTTCAGACAGCATAAAAAGGACACAGTACTTTACAGTTCTTCAGTGGTGCTGGGAGCAGATGTCGAGAGATAGAGAAGAGAGAGTATTACTTATTTCAGATGAAGCATATCTGATGATTGATCCAAATGTACCACAGTCATTAGTATTCCTGAGAAATGTTGAAAAAAGGGCTAGAAAATATGAAGCAGCCGTTGCAATAATTTCTCATTCAGTAGTTGACTTCCTTGATCCAAGTATAAAAATGTATGGGCAGGCCCTACTTGATATACCTTGTATAAAAATATTAATGGGGACGGATGGGAAAAATCTTGCCGAAACAAAAGAATTATATAACCTAACCGAAGCTGAAGAAGAAATTCTAGCAGCAAAAAGACGTAAAATAGCACTTCTACTTATAGGTTCAAAACGTCTCCAAATAGATTTTGAATTACCGGAATACAAGATGAAATTTTTTGGCAAGGCCGGTGGAAAATAAGATGTTCAATAATAATTAAGTTCTATATTTAATAATTATGATGTAGAATTTGATAAATAAGATGTATAATATCAAATTCCATTTAATACAGAATTACGTGAGAAGCCTAAAATACAGGCTTTTTTCGTTTTTTAGTGGGCTTGTAATTATACATCTTATTTACTAACATTAAAAATGAAATTCATCAGAAAATGAAAACAATGAAATTCATCAGAAAATGAAAACAATGAAATTCATCAGAAAATGAAAACTAGAGGAATTATAGAACTTATTTATCAAAAATATAGCCTGAAATGGGTGGATTAGTATAGAACTTACTTATTAAGTAACATAAGAATGGAGGGTAAAAGTCATGGCGATAAGTCCAACTCTTGTAAAAGTAGCCATACAAGCGCTATCAACCAAAGATGGCCGTAAAATTGTTCTGCTAAGTATTTTAGGACCTATAGTTTTATTATTACTAATAATTAGTCTCTTTGCATACGTACTATCAGCACCTTTCCAATGGCTTGCTGATACATTTGACTTATCAAGCAGCGAAAAAACAACCGTACAAAATGCTCAGGCTCAATACAAAAACTATATAAAACCAGAAAATAGGCAGATAGATCGAGGAGGCTTCTTTATATATCCGACAGAAGGCACAATTGGCAGCAGGGGATTTAGTTCCATACCTGTTCCTCACCCGGTACTTGTTGGAGTATCAAGACCTCACTGGGGACAGGACTTTAATACACAGTGGCATTCCAATATATATGCTATTGCTGACGGCCAGGTAGTTGACCTTGGTATAAATGAGGAGACTGGAATGTACATAACAATTTATCACAATGTAAATGGGAAGATGTTTTATACTAGATATCTTCATTTATCAAGTATTCATGCACTTCCTGACAGTGAAGTTAAACAAGGTTACGTAATAGCTTCAGAGGGTGGTCAACCTGATAAAAAAGACAGTCAACCCTATGACATGTATCCAGGTACATCATCAGTACACCATCTACATTTTGAGGTTCGAGAAGGCAGCTCATACAGCAGTGCAGTGCCGGTTGATCCAAAGATATATATAAATCCTATTCCAGTTAAAATCTCTTTTTCAGCAAGCGGCTGCTCAAATAGTGATTCTGATGGCAACATTACTATTACAATCACTGGTGGAAGGGATAGGGGATACGATGTGAGCTGCGATGGTGGTATAAGCTGGACAACTGTTTCAAGTAAAAGCTATACAATGGGTGGTTTAAGCTCTGGTGAATATAGGATAATTGCTAGAGATGCATCGTATACACAAAATGCCTCTAGCATCTCAAAAGTAAATATAAGTGCCAAACCAATTACATCAAGAGAAGAGTATTATAAGCAGCAAACCATTGAAAAATAACCAGTCTTGAAAGGAGACCTTGAGATGAATGAATCCAAAAATAAGGTTCTAGAACTGTTATTTTATGCAGTTCTTTGTGTTGTCTTTATAGTATTGTTTTTTATTAATAAGCCCTATGATAGAAAACCAGTACAAATTATTCAACCAGTAAAATCAACAGTTGAAAGTCAGGTGAATAATCCATATGATGCTATTCCTATCCAGC
>Ga0209430_1002381_pt1 | contig 12153 bp, 9 predicted proteins | sample BarGraIncub1133A_FD_184504 | JGI IMG/M metagenome (GOLD analysis project Ga0209430, IMG submission 184504) | Arctic peat soil microbial communities from Barrow, Alaska - Barrow Graham LP Incubations 11-33A (SPAdes) (version 2) | ecosystem: Environmental > Terrestrial > Soil > Wetlands > Peat... | reverse complement strand
AAAGGCCACCGCCTCACGGTTGCCGTAGGTAATGGTACCGGTCTTGTCCAGCAGCAGCACGTTGACGTCGCCGGCGGCCTCGATAGCACGACCGGAGAGAGCGATAACATTTTTCTGAAAGAGGCGGTCCATACCGGCAATGCCGATGGCCGGCAACAGCGCGGCAATGGTAGTCGGCGCAAGGCAGACGAACAGCGCCACCAAAATTGTAAGTGACACTGACGTACCATGACCGGACGCTGTGGCACTGTAAATTGAGAGCGGACTGATGTTTGCGCAAACGAGCAGGAAGACCACGGTCAGGGCGATCAGCAGCACCTCCAGGGCAACCTCATTGGGGGTTTTGCGCCGCTTGGCCCCTTCGATCAGGCCGATCATCCGGTCCAGGAAGGTTTCGCCCGGGTTGGCGGTAATCCTGATGATGATGCTGCTGGAAATGACCGTGGTGCCGCCGGTAACGGCACTGCGGTCGCCCCCCGATTCGCGGATTACCGGGGCAGACTCGCCGGTCACCGCCGACTCGTTGACCAGGGCTGCTCCCGTCACGACATCGCCGTCACCGGCAATCATCTCGCCCGCTTCAACGAGGATCAGATCCCCCTTGCGGAGCTGGCTGGCGCCGACGGTGGTGAAGGCGCTGTTGAGCTCCGCTTTGGAGAGCAGTTTAGCTGTCACGTCGGTACGGCTCTTGCGCAGCGAAGCGGCGCGGGCCTTGCCCCGCCCCTCGGCCAACGCCTCGGCAAAGGTTGAGAAGATCACCGTCAGCCAGAGCCAGGCGGTGACGGTGCCGGTGAACCAGGCCGGTTCAGTGTTGGCGCCGGTCAGCGACATGACAAAGGTGACAAGGGTGATGACGCTGGCGATCTCAACGCACAACATGACCGGGTTGCGCCAGAGGGTGCGGGGATCAAGTTTCTTGAAGGAGTCGAATAGGGCGCCTTTTAACAGCGCTGCATCGAATGCCGATTGCGGTGGTTGTATATGTTTAGACATGACGTTAGATACCTCCCAGCATGGTCAGGTGTTCCACTATCGGCCCCAGGGCCAGAGCCGGAAAAAAGGTCAGCGCCCCGACGATCAGGATGACCAGCGTCAGCCAGAGGGCAAAGGGCGCCTTGTCGGTCGGCAGGGTGCCCAGGCTGAGGGGGATGTACTTCTTCTCCGCCAGGGAACCGGCCATGGCCAGCACCGCGATGGCCGGGACATAACGCCCAAGAGCCATGGCGAGTGAGCCGAACAGGTTGTAAAAATTGACGTTGGCACTCAACCCGGCAAAGGCGCTGCCGTTGTTATTTGCCATGGAGGCAAAGGCGTAGAGCACCTCCGAAAGGCCGTGGGCGCCCGGATTGGCCATGGAAGCCACGGCGGACGGCGTGATCATGGCAATACCCGACAGGATCAGGACCGTAACCCCGGCGGTCAGGATGGCGAGGATCGACATCCACATCTCCCGCACCTCGATCTTCTTGCCCAGGTATTCCGGCGTTCGGCCGATCATCAGCCCGGAAACGAATACCGCGATGATCGCGAAGGCCAACATCGTGTAGAGGCCGGAACCGACTCCACCAAAGATGATTTCACCCAGCAGCATCAGGCTCAAGGGCATCATGCCGCCGATCGGGGTCAGCGAGTCGTGCATGGTATTGACCGCGCCGCAGGAGGTGCCGGTGGTGGCCACGGCAAAGAGATTGCTCCCGGCCAGGCCGTTGCGGACTTCTTTCCCTTCCATGTTGATACTCTGTACGCCCAGCTTGGCCACCAGCGGATTACCGCTGCTTTCGGCCCATTGCAGGACCCCAAAGGCACCGATCAGGATGAAGAGCATCACGCCCAGCAGCATCCACCCCTGGCGACTGTTTCCCACCATGACCCCGAAGGTGTAGGTCAATGCGCCGGGAATAAGCAGGATCAGAAGGATCTCGATAAAGTTGGAAAGCGGTGTCGGGTTCTCAAAGGGGTGGGCCGAGTTGGTGTTGAAAAAGCCGCCGCCGTTGGTGCCCAGCTCCTTGATCGCCTCCTGTGAGGCAACGGGCCCCATCGGGATCTGTACCTCCTTGACAATCACGTTCTCGGTGACCGGCTTGTCGGCGTTATCCTTGATTGCGTTCCCCTTGTCGTCCATTTTGGGTTTGTCATAGTTGGTGGACTGGATCAACGGCACCGTCTTGTAGGCGCTGAAATTCTGGATCACCCCCTGAGAAACCAGCACAAGTGAAAAGACGATAGAGATCGGCAACAGGATGTAGAGGGTACAGCGGGTTATATCAACCCAGAAGTTGCCCAGTAGCGAGGTTTTGCGCCGGACGAAGCCGCGAATCACGGCAATGGCTATCGCGATGCCGGTGGCGGCCGAGACGAAGTTATGCACAGCCAGCCCCACCATCTGGGTGAAGTAGCTCGCGGCCTGCTCTCCCACATAGGCCTGCCAGTTGGTGTTAGTCACGAAGCTGACCGCCGTGTTGAGCGCCAGTTGCCAGGTAAAGGGAGGAACCTTCTGCGGATTGAGCGGCAGCAGGTGTTGGGTCATCAGCATGGCGAAGAGCCCGACGAACAGCACCAGATTGAGTAGCAGCATGGCCCCGGCGTAGCGCTGCCATCCCATCTCATCTTCCGGTTTCACTCCGCTGATGCGGTAGATCACTTTTTCACAGGGAACCAGGATGGGCGACAGGATAGTCCGCTCCCCTTGGAACACCTTGGCCATGAAGCCGCCCAGCGGCTTGACCAAGGCCAGTAATACGACGAAAAAGATGATTGTTTGCAGCCATTCATAACTGTTCATGATTTACTCTCCGTAGAGTTGGATAGAGTGATAGTAAGCAGTTGACGAGCTATAGTGGTTGGTATTACTGCCCATGTTTTGTTCTGTCTATCAAACACCGGTATCTGCCCATGTTCATAGTCGGGAGGGGGGATAGGTGTGATGCCCTCTTCATATTGAAGCATAGCAGCTTCTTCAAAAGTTTCACCTTCGTAGAGGCCATTTTCACTATTGAACAGGTAGACTTTCATGATTGCTCACCACCTTGCTTGTGTACTGTTTACGATTTTAGGGTAGCAGGGAGGGGATAAATTGGGTGTCAAAATGGGGGTAAATAATGTCAAGAAAACATCAAGATGACCGATCTTCGCCATGGATGAAGAGTCTCTGGTTGGGTACGCTTTGCTTTTTACGCAGGATCTGCACCGGCAAGACCGGCACGATGGCCTGCAGGCGACCACGGCCTGCCTCGCCGGCATCAACACCGGGCTTCCGCCAACATTCCGCTTCAAAATCAACTCAATACGTCTTTTACCCCCCAACTTGCATTACCTCCGAACTACGCTAGACTTGTTTCCATCCGGAGACTCCAGATGAGAAACTAAAAAGGGCTGAATCGGACGTGTAGCCGGGGTGGGAATGGGCAGGATAGTTTTAACAATATTCGTACTGGCGCTTCTGTTCGCAACGCTCCTCGGCTGCCGCCGGGAACCGGAAGTTACGGGGCCGCAATTGGGGAGAAAAGCTCCATCTGCGGGTCTGCCGCTCTATCGCCTTGCGGTTCACCCGCTGCATAATCCCGCCAAGCTCATGCAGGCGTATCAGCCGCTGATCGATTACCAGAACATCCGGCTGCAGGGCGCACGCCTGACCCTGGAGGCATCACGCGACTACGCCAATTTCGAGGAAAAGTACCGGGCGCGCCGACCTGAGTTTCTCCTCCCGAACGTTGGCCACCTCCGCCGCGGGATGATAGCCGCTGACGACATTTCGGGGCTGCAGGAGCTTGTCGAGGCCCAGCGCCACTATTCGGAGCTCCTCTTCGCCATTCTTGCGGACCAAGAGGGACGTGTGCTGGCCGACACCGACAATTCAAGGCAGGGGCTCTACCTGCTGGACCTTCCCCGCGAAGCCCGCCAGGCGGTGCTCTCCGGGACTCCTGTGCTGGCGGATGTCGCAGTCCCCGCCATGATAGGAGGACGTCATGTCGGCTGGGCGCGGGTCGGCATCGGGCAGAAGGTGGCCGGCAAGAAGCTTGCCGAGATCACCAGGAGCGGTGTCGTCTACGCCCTGGCGGCGATTCTCACCGGCTCGGTCATCTCAATAAACTTTTTGTTGGCCGGGAACTGAGGATGGTGGAACTGAAGGAAATGATCAAACAGCTGGAGCAGGGTAAGGGCTCAGATCCACAGACTTTTGATCGCGACGGAGCAACGAAGGGTGGGGGAAATCGGTGAACGTTTTGATCGTAGATGACAATGCCAATGACCGGAAGATCCTCCGTTATACGCTGGAACACCACGGCTGCGAGGTGACCGAGGCGAAGGATGGCCAGGAGGGGTTTGAACTGGCAAAAACGGTAAAGCCGGAGCTGATCATCTCTGATGCCCTCATGCCACGGATGGACGGTTTCGAGTTTCTGCGCATGGTCAAAATGGATGACGAACTCCGCTCCATCCCCTTTGTCTTCCATTCCGCCGTGTATACCGGCCTGGAAGACAAAGAGCTGGCCCTCTCGCTCGGTGCAGAGGCCTTTATCGGCAAACCGATGGAGCCCGAGGGTCTCTGGGAGAAGCTTGACTCTATTCTGCAAAAATGTGAGGCAGACATAAAAATCCCCGCAGTGGCGAAATCGATGGAAGGAGAAGAGGAGTATCTCAGAAAATACAGCAGCGTCGTTGCGGCAAAGGTTGGAGAAAAGGTTCGGGAACTTGAACTAAACATCGTCGAGCGAAAACTGACCGAGGAGGCGTTGCGCGAAAGCGAGCAGCAGCGCTACCGGCTCCAGGCTGAACTCGCCTGCGCGGCAGAGATGCAGGCAAGGCTTCTCCCGGGCAGTTATCCCGACCTGCCAAATTTCGAATTTGCCGCACGCTGCCTCCCGGCAAGGCAGGTTGGCGGCGATTTCTACGACTGGATCGAGGTGGCCTCCGGCATCATCGCCATTACCCTCGGCGACGTCATGGGTAAGGGAATGAGCGCCGCCATGCTCATGACAACCACAATGGCCGCCATTCATGCCGCAACCCTGCAGAATGGGCCTGCTGCAGCCGTGCAACTGGCCGAACTCGCCATCAGATCCAATCTGGAACGATTTGAAAGCTTCGTGACGCTGTTCCACGCCCATCTGAACGTCCGGACCCGTACCCTGACCTATGTGGACTGCGGTCACGGGTACGGGTTCCTGCGACGCTCCGACGGAACCGTCGAAGAGCTGAGCCCGCGAGGGCTTCCCTTGGGGGTGATGGCCAAAGAGCAGTATCAGGAAGGGATGCTCACCTTCGGACCGGGTGATACCCTCGTCCTGTACAGTGACGGGCTGATCGATGCCAGGCCCGAACTGGCGCTCAACAATCGGATTCTGGCGAGCCATCTTGATGGAGCAACAAGCGCGCGGGAAATGCTGGCTATCCTCCTGGCGCTATCTGCCGTTGAAACCCCATCCGTCGATGACCTGACTGTTCTGGTCATCAGAGCGATGAGCGCGAACGGCCTTCCACCGGAATTCACCTGACAGAGTCAACCTTGGAGAGGAGACATAATCATGAGATACCGCTACCGTCGTTTTGCCCTGATGGCATTAACTGTTTTAGTCATATCAGCCTGGTTTCCCGGAGATTTTATATCCCGGAATATCTGTTACGCCGCTGAGCCCTATACCTTTGGGGTTGTCCCCCAATTCGAGCAGCGCAAACTGTACGCTATCTGGAAACCGATCATCGAGGAGCTGGAGAAACGAACCGGACTTTCCTTCAAACTCGTGTCCACATTAAAGATCCAGGATTTTGAAAAGGAATTCGTCAACGGCCGCTTCGACTTTGCGTACATCAACCCCTATCATGCAACAAAAGCCGCAAAAACAGAGGGTTACATCCCCCTTGTTGCCGACAGCGCACCGTTACGCGGCATACTTGTGGTGTCAAAGACGAGCGCCATAACGAAACCGGCGGAGCTGAACGGCAAGCTCGTAGCCTTCCCGTCGCCCAACGCGCTGGGAGCCTCTCTCCTGATGCGGGCGGATCTGGAGCGGTTGTATCATGTCACGGTAAAGCCGCTCTACGTCAAGTCGCACAGTTCCGTATATCTGCACGTCAGCCAGGGACTGGCAGCCGCCGGGGGAGGGGTCGAAAAGACACTGAAGGAGCAGAACAAGGGAATCCGTGATTCCCTGAGGGTGATCTATACGACACGCGATATGCCGTCTCATCCTGTTGTAGCCCATCCGCGGGTGCCGAAAGAGCATCGTGAAAAAGTGCGTCAGGCCCTCCTGGAGATGGACAAGACCCCGGGAGGCAGAGAACTGCTCTCCAAGATACCCGTTAAACGGCTGATCGCTACTTCGATGAAGGAATACAGTAAGCTGCTCGATTGGGGGCTGGATGCCTATTGGGACGAATTCTGGGACGAGGAGTGAACGCTATGGGACTGCGTGCCAAGATACTGCTGCCACTGCTGCTTTTCAGCGCACTGTTTCTCGCGTATCTGTACGGACAGTGGATTCCGCGATTGCAAACCGGGCTGGAGTCGGAATACCGGCAATCGGTCGAGCGACATCTGGACAGCGTGGCGCAGGGTATGATTCCGCTGTTGCTCGGGCATCAACTCGATACGATTTACGAAAACATGGATTCCATGATGAAGAACAACAGCGACTGGATCAGTATCCGACTGATCGACGCTCAGGGGAAAATGATCTACCCCCTTCAGGCTTCGCCCCCGGAACAGAAGACCCTGTCAGAACGGGATGTTCTCGTGGTGCCGTCCCAGATAAACTACCTCGACATGAATCTGGGGAAAATCATCCTCAAGATCAATGTTGCCCCCAGGCTTTCCACGATGAACAGTTGGTACCGAAATCTCGCGACGGCTCTGGCAGCCATGCTTTGCTGCTATTTTATTTCCATCGGAATTATCGTCGAACGGATCGTGAGAAAACCGGTCAACCTGCTGGCGCATGCGTCAGAAAAATTGGCCGAAGGCGTTTTCGATACGCCGCTCCCTCCGGTCGGACATGATGAGGTAGGGACTCTGACAACCAGTTTTACCCGAATGCGTGACTCTATCCGCGACTACCAGAAAAAACTGGTCGAGAGAAACCGGGAGATCGTCACACTGTCCCAGGCAGTGGAGCAGAGCCCTGTATCGATCATGATCACCGACACGCTCGGCAACATCTTGTTTGTCAATCCGAACTTCACCAAGGTAACCGGCTATGAGCCGGACGACGTGATGAACCGCAATCCCCGCCTCCTGCAATCGGGAAACACATCTCCCACGGAATATGAGCAGATATGGGCGACCGTCCTATCCGGCAACGTCTGGCGCGGAGAGCTGTACAACAGGAAGAAGAATGGTGAGTTCTTCTGGGAATCGGTATCCATCTCGCCGATCCAGGATGAAAACGGGGTTACAAGCTCCTATCTCGCGGTTAAAGAGGATATCACCGAGCGCAAGCGGGCGGAGGAGGAACTCTGTAAACTGAATGAGGAGCTCGAACAACGGGTGAAGCAGAGGACAGCCGAACTCGAGGAGAAGAATGTGGAGCTGCAAAAGATGAACCGGCTCTTCGTCGGCCGGGAACTGCGCATGGTTGAGTTGAAGGAAAAGATTGCCGGACTGGAAAAAACGTCGGCGCAACGAGCGGTAGAACAATAGGAGGTCCATTATGAAGCCGGATACAAGCTATACTCGGAGTTTCCAGTAATCGCTCTGAAGATCCTGAATAATGTGCTCAGCAGTGCGGACAATCCCGGCGACATGGGGACATCCCTGACCGAAGAGGTCCGTAACATCACCGGCGCACACTGCGTGCTGCTCATCCAATGTCTCTGCACCCCAACCGTCGCAGCGCACCGCGTCGTCAGCGTTGATCCGCTGCAAAGACGTGAATGGGCCGAATCGTTTGCGGAAAATCTTTTATACGAGGTCGTCCACCGCATACCGACGGCGCAACAATGGCGCGGGGGAGAACCTTCGGAGATTGCCGCACTTCTACAGGATGAGGGGTTTGAGTTATCGATGGTCTTTCCGCTTAATGCGGGAGGATTCCGCGTAGGAGCCATGTTCGTGTTCGGTGTGCCTGACGAAGAGCATATCACTCCCCTGTTTAGCCTGCTTAACAACCTGTCTGCCGTCATGGCACTGGTGTTGCGCAACGCGATTCTTTTTGAGAAGCAGGAGCAGCTTATCCAGGAGCGCACCGCAGAGTTGTGGGAGAACAATGAGAAGCTGGCGATGGAACTAACCGACCGCAAGCGGGCGGAGGAGGAGATCCGGAAACTCAATGAAGAACTTGAGCAACGAGTCAGGGAGCGCACGAGCGAACTTGAACGGAGGAATCATGAGCTTGAGCAGATGAACAAGGCGTTTGTGGGGAGGGAGCTGAAGATGGTGGAGCTGAAAGAGCGGATCAGAGAGCTGGAGACCAGATCCGGCGTAAAGGGAGGTCAAGATGGCTGACGAATCGAATAAAGTCTTACATGATCTGGTCAAGGAGCAGACAACTGAACTGAGCCGGATGAACGAGCGCTTATTCCTGGCGACCAAAGCCGCACGAATTGGGGTGTGGGACTGGGACATACCGAAAAACGAACTGTCCTGGGACGACTCGATGTACCGGCTATACGGCATCAAAAATGGAGACTTCGGCGGTGCTTACGACGCCTGGGTACGCACCATCCATCCAGAGGACAAGGAGCGGACAGAAGGGGAGATTCAGGCCGCCCTGCGTGGTGAGCGCGAGTATGCACCAGAATTCCGCATCATCCGGCCGGATGGCACTATCCGCTACATCAAGGCGGACTCGCAGACATTCCTGGATGAAAAGGGCAAGCCCCTCCGCATGATCGGCACGAACATTGACATCACCGAACGCAAGCAAGCTGAGGAGGCGCTCTACAAAGCCGAGCAGATGTACCGCGCCCTGATCGTAAACTCACCGGATATTATCGCACGCTATGACCGTGACTGCAGACGCACCTATGTAAATCCTGCCTATCTTAAGGTGGCCCAGGTATCCCCGCCGGAATTGCTTGCCACCGCCCCCGAAGAACGCTCGCCGTTACCAGCAGCCAGTGCGAAGGTTCTCCAAAATCTGCTCCGCAGGGTGCTTGACAGCAGTGTTGCCGAAGCCGTTGACGTCATCTGGCCAAAGTCGGACAACATTGATAACTGGTACAACATTTATGCCTTTCCGGAGTTTGACCGTGAAGGGCACATTGTAAGCGTGATGACTGTTTCCCGGGACATCACCGAGCGCAAGCGAGGAGAAGAGAAAACTCTTCTCCTCAACGAAGAACTTGAGCAACGGGTCAGGGAGCGCACAAAGGAACTTGAACGAAGAAATCACGAGCTTGAACAGATGAACAAGGCGTTTGTCGGACGAGAATTGAAGATGGTAGAACTGAAGGAGCGGAACAGGGAGCTGGAAGAGAAAAATCCGTAACGAAACAGGGTTAATTGGGCACTCTGACACCTGGTACGGATTTCCAGGAGCAAAGAGGCAAGAGCAGAAAGGAGAAAACAGATATGAAAGAGATTGTTCGTCCGTTCACCCCTGCTGTTACAAAAGCGGCGGAGTGGTTCTTCCTGAAAGAGTTGAACCGCCGTGGATTTCTGTACGTTTGCGGAATGGCCGGTTTCGGCTTCAGCAGCATGCCGTTGCTGGGCGGCTGCAAGAAAACCCGGCCACACGCGTCCCCGCCGGCAGCTCTATTCGATCCGGATATCCGGCAAACACCTGAAGGAGGCAAGGTTGCTGTCATCGAGGGGCAGGCGGGCGTCTATGCGGCAAAACAGCGCACCCTGGGCTTCAATGAGGCGCTGGCAGGCACGAACCTGAGTGTGGTGGCCAGCGCATCGGGTGACTGGGACATGCAGAAGTCGCTGGATGTGGCGAGCGGCATCATCCGGCAGCACCCGGACATCAAAGGCTTTTATTGCAACAACGACATCATGGCGCTGGGGGTGGTCGAGGCGGTGAATAATGCAGGGCGGCGGGGAAAGATCAGCGTCATCGGCACGGACGGCATCAGGCCGGCATACGACTCGATTCGCGCCGGCAAGATGACCGGAACCGTCGATTCCTTCCCCTTCGCAACCGGTCAGGTGGCAATCGAGGTGGCGGTGCGCCTGCTGGGAGGACAGAGTGTTCCACGGGTGGTATTCAGCCCGCAGAACCTGGTTACCAACAATAATATCGATAACCCGCTGCCGAAGTAGCAGACGGGGAGCGGCCAGGGCAACCATGATTTTCGAAAAGATAGTAAACATAATCTCCCGTTTCCGGAACGGCACGATTCGCACTCGCATACTTATCGCTTTTGTGTCGATGGCTGTATTGCCCGTGATCGTGGTCACAGGCGCATCATCCGTCGTGAACTTCCGCTGGGGGTACGGGCAGGTTATCAACCAGCTTGAATCCGTGATCACGCTGAAGGAGGCGGAGATTGACCACTGGCTGTACGACCTGCAGCTCGATCTGCGCACGGAGCTGGAAGACGGCACTGCCACGCCGCTTCTGGGCGCCCTGCTGCGGGCAGCGCCGGGCAGCCCGGAGTTTCAAAGGGCCCACACGGAACAAATGAAGCGGTCAATGCGCCTGATTAACCAGAAACGAAGATTTGAAGAGCTGTTCCTGATGGATCTTCGCGGCAAGGTGGTTTTCTCTACCCGCCCATCGACGGAGGGTGAGTTCCGGGGACTTCAGACGTACTTCAGGGAAGGTGTGGAAAAAGCCGGAGTTCATATACAGACGCTCTCTTTTTCCTCCACGTCGGAAGGTATCAACACGGTTGTCGCTGTGCAGCCGCTGCGTGACAGACAGGGGCACGCATTCGGTATCCTGGCCGGCAGAGCCAGCCTGGCGGCGCTCAATACCATCATGCGGGAACGGGCCGGACTGAAGGATACGGGTGAGACATACCTGGTCGGCTCAAATTATGTGCTGCTGACTCAGTCCCGTTTTCCCGGATATGAACCGGGGAAGAAATATGTGCATTCCGTGGGAGCGAAGGCAGCGCTGCGTGATCATGCCAACGGTTCGGCATCATACGACGACTATCGCGGGATGCCTGTTCTTGGTGTGTATCGCTGGCAGCCCAGGTTGGGGGTAGCTCTCCTGGCCGAGCAAGACCGGCAGGAGGCGTTCGGCCCTCTCCATACGCACTTGGCTATCAACGTGGTTGTGACCGTTGCCGCGGTACTGATCGCAGTGTTGCTCTCTATACGCATCGCCGGAAGCATTGCCGGGCCGATAGCCGACGTGGCGCACACGGCGGCGCGGATTGCAGCGGGCAACCTGGAGCTGACCGTGGACCTGGAGAGTAACGACGAGATCGGGACATTGGCACAATCCTTCAACAATATGACGGTTCAGTTGCGCGACATGATCACCGGTCTGGAACAGCGCGTCAGCGACCGCACCGCCCTCCTGCTGCGGAGAAGCGAGGAGTTGGAGCAAGCCAACGAAAGCCTGAAAGAGGTCGATCGCCTCAAGTCCCTGTTCATCACCTCCATGAGCCATGAGCTGCGAACCCCCTTGAACGCCGTCATCGGCTTCTCCACTGTCCTGCTAGACGAATGGGTCGGTCCGGTCAATGCCGAGCAGAAGCAGAACCTCGCGAGCATTCTCGGCTCCGGCAGGCACCTCCTCAATATGATAAACGACATCCTGGACGCGACCCAGATCGAGGCCGGCACGATCAAACCGGTCATCGAAGAGTTCGACCTGTATGATCTGCTTGCCGAAGCGGAGAGCGAGGTAGCGGCCGGCATTCGGGAAAAGGGGCTTGAGTTGCGGAGCGAACTGCTCCGCCGGCCGATGCGCACCGACCGGCGGCGGCTTTTGCAGTGCGTGCTGAACATCTTGAGCAACGCGGCGAAGTACACTGATAATGGGGGCGTGACCGTGGAGGCGCGGATCGTCTCTTTCTCCGGAGAAACGCCGGAAGAGGAGATGGTGGAGATCGCCGTTACCGACACCGGCATCGGCGTCGGCGAAGAAGATCAGTCGAGAATATTCCAGCCTTTTTACCGAATCGTCACACCCCAACGGACAATCGTCCCCGGCACCGGGCTCGGGCTCTTTCTGACCCGGAAGATCGCGACGGAGATTCTGAAGGGTGACCTGCTCGTGTCGAGTGAATACGGCAAAGGGAGCCGATTTTCCCTGA
>Ga0209430_1002380_pt1 | contig 12156 bp, 12 predicted proteins | sample BarGraIncub1133A_FD_184504 | JGI IMG/M metagenome (GOLD analysis project Ga0209430, IMG submission 184504) | Arctic peat soil microbial communities from Barrow, Alaska - Barrow Graham LP Incubations 11-33A (SPAdes) (version 2) | ecosystem: Environmental > Terrestrial > Soil > Wetlands > Peat... | reverse complement strand
TAGTGAGATGGATGAGCGGGTCAGGCGGCACCGCGAACGACGCGGCGGTGAATGGAGCACGATAGAGGAGCCGCTTCACCTGTCACAGGCGCTGGCTCGCTGTGATGGTCAGTACCATGCAATTCTGGTGGACTGCGTGACGCTCTGGCTGTCTAATCTGCTGTTCAAATATGAAGACGCTGCGGAACTGATTGAAGAGCGGATTCATGAAGATCTGCAGCGCTTGAAGAGTACGCTGCAGGGGATGGTAACGCCGGTTATTCTGGTCAGTAACGAGGTCGGTATGGGGATCGTGCCGGACAACCGTCTGGCGCGAATGTTCCGGGACATCGCCGGCACAACAAATCAGATCCTGGCAGCTTCCGCTGACGAAGTGCATGTTGTCATCAGCGGGATTCCGCTGCGATTAAAATAAGGAGATTGTACATGGACATCATCAAAGCCACGCTCGAACGCATCACTCCGGTTAACCCCGACCTGCTGCAGCAGGCCCAGGAGCGGCTGGACAACAAGACCAAGCCACCCGGCTCACTCGGGAGGCTGGAGGAGTTCGCCCGCCGCATGGCTGCCATCAGCGGGACGGAGGAGCCGGATCTCGCGAAGAAGGTGGTTTTCACTTTTGCCGCTGATCACGGCGTCGTTGAAGAGGGGGTCTCCCTCTATCCGAAGGAGGTCACCACCCAGATGGTGTTCAACTTCCTCGCCGGCGGCGCCGGGGTTAACGTCCTTGCCCGTCACAGCGGCGCCGAGGTGCGGGTGGTGGATGTGGGTGTCGATCACGATTTTGGCGATACCCCCGGCATGCTGCACCGCAAGGTGGCCCGCGGTACGCGCAACTTTACCAAGGGGGCGGCCATGACCCGCGAGGAAATGGTTGCGGCTCTTCAGGTCGGCATCGATCTGGCCGACCAGTGCCGGGCCGAAGGGGTCGGGCTGGTCGGCACCGGCGAGATGGGGATCGGCAACACGACTCCGTCATCGGCGATCATCGCCGTCATCTCGGGGCTGAGCGTGCGTGAGTTGACCCACCGCGGCACCGGCATAGGCGATGCGGCGCTGGTCAACAAGATCCGTGTCATCGAAGAGGGGTTGGCCCTCAACAAGCCCGATCCTCAGGATCCGCTCGACGTGCTGGCCAAGGTGGGCGGCCTTGAAATCGCCGCAATTGCAGGCCTGGTGCTTGGTTGCGCCGCCAACTCTATTCCCGTCGTGATCGACGGCTTTATCTCCACTGCCGGAGCGCTGATAGCATCAGAGCTGCACCCCAACGTGCGCGACTACATCTTCGCCGCCCATCAGTCGGTCGAGATCGGCCACCGCTTCATGCTGGAGCGTATCGGCGTCCGCCCGATCCTTGACCTGGACTTCCGCCTCGGTGAAGGGACCGGAGCCGCACTCGCCATGGGACTGATCGAGGCCGGCGTGAAGGTCATGAAAGAGATGGCCACCTTTGAACAGGCCGGGGTAACAAAATAACAAAAAAAAGACAGGGTCAAGGGTCAAAAGAGCGGAATAAAAAGCTTTTACTTACCCTGTCCCCCTGTCACTAAAAAGTGAAAAGGATTGAACTCATGTCGACCCAGATTGAATTCGCCCGTCAGGGCATCATCACCCCCCAGATGCAGACAGTAGCCGTTAACGAGCAGTTTGAGGCGGAGTATATCCGCCTGATGGTGGCCGAAGGGAAGATCGTCATCCCTTGGAACCACAATCGCAAGCCGTCCCGTGTTGCCGGGATCGGTAAGGGGCTTTCCACCAAGGTCAACGCTTCCATCGGCACCTCCTCGGACATCATCGACTACGGGGCCGAGGTCAGGAAGGCGCTGGCGGCACAGGAATCGGGTGCGGACACGCTGATGGAGCTCTCCGTCGGTGGCGACCTTGACCGTGTCCGGCGCGAGGTGATCGCCGCCGTTGATCTGCCGGTCGGGAATGTGCCGCTTTACCAGGCCTTCTGCGAAGCGGCCCGCAAGTATGGCGACCCGAACAAGCTGGACGAGGAGATGCTTTTCGACATTATCGAGCGGCAGTGCGCCGACGGCATGGCCTTCATGGCGGTGCACTGTGGTATCAACCTCTGCACGATCGAGCGGCTGCGCAAACAGGGGTACCGTTACGGTGGGCTGGTCTCCAAGGGGGGGGTGTCGATGGTGGCGTGGATGATCGCCAACAACCGCGAAAACCCGCTTTACGAGAAGTTCGACCGGGTGGCTTCGATCCTCAAAAAGTACGACACCGTTCTCTCCCTCGGCAACGGCCTCAGGGCCGGGGCGATCCACGATTCATCGGACCGGGCGCAGATTCAGGAGCTGATCTTCAACTGCGAGCTGGCCGAGATCGGCCGCGACATGGGATGCCAGATGCTCGTAGAAGGGCCGGGACACGTGCCGCTGGACGAGATCGAGGGAAACATTCAGCTGCAAAAAAGGATGAGCGGCGGCGCGCCGTACTACATGCTCGGCCCGATCGCCACCGACGTGGCCCCCGGTTTCGACCATATCACCGCCGCGATCGGCGCGGCCCAATCGAGCCGCTTCGGGGCCGACCTGATCTGCTACATCACCCCGGCCGAACACCTGGCCCTCCCGAACGAGGAGGATGTGCGCACCGGTGTCAAGACCGCCAAGATTGCCGCCTACATCGGCGACATGAACAAGTACCCTGAAAAGGGACGCCAGCGGGACAAGGAAATGTCCAAGGCCCGCCGCGACCTGGACTGGGAGAAACAGTTCCAGCTGGCGCTCTACCCGGAGGACGCCCGCGCCATCAGGGCCAGTCGGGTCCCGGAGGACGAAGCTACCTGCACCATGTGCGGTGATTTCTGCGCTTCCCGCGGTGCCGGTAAACTCTTTGCCTGCGATCTGAAGGGCGACAAAATCTGAGATGATGCCATGAAAATCCTCCCCTCCGACAACAGCTACAGCACCTTCTGCGACCTGACCAGCGGCTACCGCATGTTCTGCGTCATGGCTGAAGCGGTCAACACCGGCGTTATCGACCTGCTGGAGGAACGGGAGCTTACTGCCGAAAAATTGCTGACGGCCGCGGCGCTGCGACCGGAGGAGGGGGGGCGTTTCATCGCCCTGCTGGTGAATGTCGGACTGATCGAGCAGTATGACGGCCGCCTCTACCTGTCGCGCTTCAGCAGGACTTTTCTGAGCCGGAGTAGCCCCACGGTTCAGCGCCATGTTATCGAATTCGAGCCGACGCTGATGGAGAACTGGCGCCAATTGGGGGGCGTGCTGCAGGAGGGGCAAGGGTCGCTGATCCGTGAGCAGTCAGACGCTGACTACCGGTCGCGGCTGCAGCTTTTTCAACAGGCGATGACCGAGGCGGCTCAGGTCCGCTCCCGGGAGTTGTGGAATGCGCTGGCCGATCTGCCGGAGCGGGGGACGATCATCGATATCGGAGCGGGGGAGGGGACCTATCTGCGCGAATTCCTGGCGCGGCATCCGGGGTGGCGCGGGATTGCCTGCGATCTGCCGGATGTCTGTGCGCAGGCCGCAACCGGCTTGACCCCGCATAACCTCGAATTTTACCCATGCAACATTCTAGAGGGGCAGGAACTGGGCGCTCTCGTCGCCAGCCATCGCGCTGCAGTCGATCTGCTCCTGTTCTCCAACCTCTGTCACTGCTACAGTCCTGACGAAAATCGGGCACTGCTGGAACAGGCCGGGGAGATGCTTACCGACGAGGGACTACTGGTCGTCCACGACTTCTATCGCGATGCCAACAGCACCGGTGCGTTGTATGACCTGCACATGCTGGTCAATACCTATAACGGCCGCAGTTACACGACCGCTGAAACCGCTGCGCTGCTGGGCGGTGCCGGTTTTTCTCATCACTCGCTTGTTGAGCTGCCATCAAAATCTCTTGCTCTGGTCGCAACCCGCATCACCGCTTATCAATCGGCTTCGTCACTGTTCGCCTTGAGCCGCCACGCCCTTTCCCACGGTTTTTTTGCCGCCGTGGAGCTCGATCCGGCCCGCATCCGGAGCGAGGCATGGGTCCGGGCCAAATGCGCCTACGGCTGCCCGGAGTATGGCAAACGGTGGAGCTGCCCGCCGCATGCCATGGATCAGGCCGGGTTCGAGGAGTTGCTGGGGTGCTATTCGCGGGCGCTGCTGGTCGCCGGACAGCCGCCGCTGCGTGACTTCCAGGAAAAACTGATGGGATTGGAGCGGGAGGCGTTTCTGGGTGGATTCAAGAAGGCGCTGGTTTTCAGCGGCGGTCCCTGCTGCTGGTGCGAGGAGTGTGACGATGCTAAGTGCCGTTTCCCGGAAAAACGGCGGCCATCGCTGGAGTCGTGCGGCTGCGACGTATTCGCGCTGGCGGACAGCTGCGGCATCCCGATCTCCCCGCTGCGCAACAGTGATGATTTTGTGCAGTATGTCGGGCTGTTGCTGGTGGATTGATCGGACCTTTCCTGTCATGGTTTTCTGCCGGAAATGCACGCCCGATTGTAGCCCCGCCGGTAACTTCCTACTTACATAATCTGTGGTATGATTGAGCATGACCCTCGAATCGTTCGTTGCCACCTACGGGTACCCGGCGCTCCTGGCCGGCGCTTTGCTGGAAGGGGAGACCATCGTTATCATCGCCGGCATTATGGCGCACAGCGGCTATCTTCAGCTGCCGTGGGTCATCGGTGTTGCCTTTTGCGGTGCCTTTTGTGCCGATCAGTTCTGTTTTCAGGTGGGAAAGCGGAAGGGGAAGCGGTTTCTCGAAAAGAGACCCCAATGGGAGCCTCGTATCGACAGGGTGCGCCGTTTCCTGGTCGGCTATCAGGTTGTCGCCGTCCTCTGTTATCGCTTCATCTACGGCATGCGGACCATCACGCCGATCGTTATCGGCGCGAGCGACTTTTCTACCCGGCGGTTCGTGTTCCTCAACCTCTGCAGCACCCTCCTCTGGGCGGTGGCGGTCTCGTCTGCCGGCTACTTTTTCGGCAATGTGGTCGAGGCGGTGCTGCGTGATTTTGAAAGATACGAGCTCGCCCTCATGCTGATCGTGGCGGCGGTTGGTGGCGGGGTCTGGTTTTACCGCTACCGGTTGAAAAACCGCTAGCTGGCCGCTGGCCGAAGAGATTAACGTTCATATCAGGAGATTAACTCACCGATATCGTTTCGAGCGTATTGACAATGACGCTCATATCTCGGATAACCAATCCTATGAAAATCGTCATCGTCGAAAACCCTCGCCCTCTGACCATCGAACATTACAACGACGTGGCCAATGCGCCGCTGTCGGCCAGTCTGAACAGCGGCTATGCCCTGGCCGTTGCCCGCCGGGCCGGGTGGGAAATCGCCCATCTGGACTTCACCGCCGATGTCCGGGACGCGGCTGCGGTTGCGGCGACGATCCTTGCCGAGGCTGCCGACATCGTCCTGCTCCACTGGGTCTACTCCTGGGGGCATGAAGAGTTTGTCCGGAGCGTCCTCGACCTGCTGCGGCGGGACAGCGTTGCCACCCTCGGAGCCTTCGGTCTCTTTCCTTCCCTCTCGTGCGGCCGCCTCCTGCAGTTTGCGCCACAGCTTGACTTCATCCTGGCCGGAGAGTTCGAAAATACGCTGGCGGAACTGCTGCCTGCCTTCGCGGGGTGCCGCACGGTTAAGGCGCAGCCGGGGGTCGTTCTGCGGGGCGGGTCGTTTCTGCCGCGCCCACTGATCGCCGATCTCTCCCTGCTGCCGCTCCCGGATGACGTCGGCGTCAATTGCAACTACACGAGCCTGAACATCGCCGCCAGCCGCGGCTGCTACGGCGAGTGCAGCTTCTGTTTTATCCACCGCTACTACGGCTGCAGCCGCCGCCGGGTCCGGGACTTGGTCTCGCTGGAACGGGAACTGGAGATCCGCTTGAAGCGGCGCGACATCGGTAGTCTCTACTTCATCGATCCGACCTTCATCGGCCTGGGGGAGAACGAGCGGGAACGGGTCCGGGAAATCGGGCGGATGGCGCAGCGTTTCGGGCTGCCGTTCGGTTTCGAGACGCGGGTGGACGGCATCGATGAGGATCTGCTGGCAGCCTTGGCTGACACTGGCGCGACCTCCGTCTTTCTCGGCATCGAGTCCGGCTGCGACAGCGTGCTGCAGCGGATCGGCAAGCGGATCAACACGGAGCAGATCCGCCGCGGTGTGCGGGCCGTCCGGGGTAGCGGGATGGCATTGAACCTCGGCTTCATCATGTTCGAACCTGATTCGACGCTGGCCGAGCTGGAAGAAAACTACACGTTTCTTGACGAGCTGGGGTTGCTTGACCAGCATGGACAGACCGCCAATCTGCTCTACCACAACCAGATCGTGCTGCACGGCTCGGCGGCCTGGGAACGCTTTGAACGGGAGGGGCGGCTGCTGTTGGACGAGCAGCTTCCGTTCGAGGCCCGCTACCGTTTCCGGGACGAGCGGGTAGGGGGAGTCTGCGCGGCCATGGGGCGATTGACATCAGGCTATTTCAGCGGCATGGAGAGCATTCGGCAGATCGGTTCTGCCGTAGTTGATGGCAGCGTTATAAATGATCTTCTCAAGGATGCCTTCAGTTCGCTATGCCGCGCCGCCTACACCCTGTCACCGCAGCAGGTCACAGGGGCCGAACGTGGGTACGCAGCGCAACTATCGGACATCCTCGCGGTCAGATAAAGAGCGCATCAATTCATGTCGCTATTGGCGGACGGCCCCCCATCACTTTTTGCTGTTCCGTATCGTTCCCCTGTGGTACTTGATGTGACATGCGCCTACTCCTGATCGCCTTTCAATTTCTTACCATCATTCCGCTCCCCATCACCCTTCGCTGTGAAAAGGAGGATCTGGGGCGTTCCACCGCATTTTTTCCCCTGACTGGACTCGCCATCGGGGCGCTGCTGGCATGGTGTAACTGGATGATCTCACCCTGGATCATTCGCCCCCTTTGCGATGCCCTGCTGATAGCCCTGTTGGCCCTGATCACCGGCGCCCTGCACCTGGATGGCCTGGCGGATGTCTGCGACGGCCTGGCCGCTCGTGGCGGCCGGGAGCGTTTTCTGGCGGTCATGAAAGATTCCCAGGTCGGTGCGGTAGGCGCGGTAGGCCTCGTGCTCGGCCTGCTGTTGAAGTGGCAGGCACTGGCGGCGCTGCCGACCGGGTTGAAATGGCAGGCGTTGTTGCTCTTCCCCGCTTTGGCCCGCTTTGGCCAGGTCCTGACGATGACCGGTGCCCGCCATGCCCGGCAGGATGGGCTGGGAGCTGCCATCGCCCAGGGAAGCGGCGCTACGCAACTTTTCCTCGCATTTGCCACGGTTGCCTCTGCCGGCTTTTACCTGCTCGGTCTCAAGAGTGTACTGGCGCTGGCTGCGGTCTGCATACTTACCGGTGCCGGCCGCATGTTTTTTCAGCGCAAACTTGGCGGTTTGACCGGCGATACAATCGGCTGTATCAGTGAACTTAATGAAATTCTGGTGCTGGTGGTTCTTTCGGCTGTGCCGCTGACAAGATTCTGATACCTGCCATAACCCCGCACTTTTCTCCGGAGAACATACATGACACCACATACCCGTATTTATCTCATTCGCCACGGCCAGGTGGCCGGTTATGATCAGCCGCGTTACAACGGCCAGACCGACGTTGCGCTGACCGATTACGGCGTTGAACAGTACCATTGCCTCAAAGAGCGTCTGGCCGATGCGAAGATATCGGCCTGCTATACGAGCGATCTGTCGCGCTGTACGACCGGTGCCGAAATTATCTGCCGCGCCTTTGGCATTGAACCGACCCCCCGCCCTGAACTGCGTGAGTTGAATATTGGGGTATGGGAAGGCTTGACGTGGCAGGAGATCCGCTCAACCTGGCCGGAAGGGTGGCAGGCGCGGTTGGCCGATCTGGTCAATTACCGGGTGCCGGAGGGAGAAAACCTGCTGGATGTGGAGGCGCGGGTAATGCCGGTCATCAATGAGGTTGTGGAGCGTCATAAAGGGCAGGAACTACTGGTGGTCGGGCATGGCGGAGTCAATCGCATCGTGCTGCTGAATGCGATCGGTGCGCCTCTGGCAGGGATGTTCACTATCGAACAGAATTACGGCTGCCTGAATATCATCGACTATTATGCAGACGGACGGGCAACGGTGAAACTGCTGAACGGGTGATGATATCCCTGTTTCTGAGCGAATAAAAAGGCGTGCCGTCATGTGACAGGACGCCTTTTTATTGCTCAGGAGTTGGAACTACCGGTCTCTTTCGCTTACAGTTTGAACCATTTAGCGGTGTCGTTCAGACCCGCAGCGGTATTCGCCGCTTCCCGCATAGCCGCGGCAGTAACCGCCGTAGTATGTGCATTGTCCGAGACATCGTTGATCGTCTGTGACATCTCCGTCATGGCAACTGCCGACTGTTCTATGCGGCCGGTCTGCTCCTCGGTGCCTTTCTCAAGAGCCGTTGCGGTTGAGGAAAGTCCATCCGAATTGATTGCCAGGGTGTCCGTTGCCAAACCGATCTTTTTAGCGATCCCCTGAAGACTGATGACCATTCCGGCCATCGCACTCTGGACCTGGCCGATTTCATCTTTTCTTTCTGTCGATATGGAACATTTCAGGTCGCCGGAAGCGATCGACTCGGCAGCCGTGATGAGGCCGGCGAGCGGGGATGAAATGGCGCGATATATCCATATGCCGAAGCAGAGCCCCAGCACGATGGCGCTAAGCCCGATCAGTCCCGTGAGGAACAGGCTTTTCCGTATCATCCCGTTTACATCCGAGATCGATTTCTCCTGTTCTCCCTGCGCCGCGCTGGATGTCTGCCGGCTTTTTTGTGCTTGCTGCATGACGATGTTACGGAGCTTAACCGATTCCTGCGTCGCCATTTCCTGCATTACCAGTCTGTTCTTCAGCTTCGGAACGATACCGTCCTTGGTTGTGAGGCTTGCATACACGCCATTCAGGGCCGCCGCCCTGTTCAGCACCGCGAGTTCTTTTGTCGCGCCCAGTTTTTTGAAAAGTTTTTGCAGGTCCGCCTCGGCCTTATGAATTTTTGCGTATTGAGTCCCAATGCTCGTCAGGGTCGCATCTATTTCCTTTTCCGTCGTAGCAGTAAACAGCCGTGTCACAAGCCCGTCGACCGACGCCCCGTACGCCAGCAACTCTGAATTGCTCGCAAGGGCGTTTACGGTGAGGTTTGATTGTACAAACGAGTTCCCGTTTTTTCCCCTATTTTTTCGTTGACGGTATTGATCTCATTTTCAAGAGAGCCGATGATCGCATCCATTTTATCCGCTAAATTAGCGATCATATAATCAAGTTGTTTGTGATCTCAATCACACCTGTTCTGACCTTTTTCAGCTATAACTCAAATCAAAATCATAAGCAGTACCATTAGCATGCTAGACGATAATACTAAACCATTCGCGAGAATGGGACGGAAAGCCTACTGGGTCTCACCGAGACAGCCGGGTCGCCGAAATATCATGAGTGATATTTCGGCGACCCGGCTTTTTTGTGCCGTACCCCAAGAGCGGAAAAGTGCCACACGTTAACAAAAGGAGTATTCATGAGAAGATTCGTAACAGGTAGATTTATTGTTCTTGCCGCACTTACCTTGATGATTGTTGTGCTGATGCTGGCCGGTTGCGGCTCCGGAGGTGGCTCCGGAAGTGCCTCCGGAAGTGCCTCCGGAAGTGCCTCCGGAAGTGCCTCCGGAAGTGCCTCCGGAAGTGTGCCCAGCAGTGTATCTGACAGTGGCTCGTCGCCTCAGGTTCTGAGCGGCAACGCCTCTGCTGGAGTTCCGCTGGCCAAACAGCTGACCCTTACCTGGGACCCGGTTGCCGGCGCCACCAGCTATACACTGTACTGGTCAACCGTTCCGGAGGTCAGCAGCGCCAACGGGACACAGATCAGCGGCATCAGCACCACATCCTATGTTCATACCGGGCTGGCTGCCGGCACGACCTATTATTACGTCGTTACGGCCGTAAACAGTAGCAGCGAAAGTGCTGCCTCGGTCTCGGCCTCGGGGACAACGGCATTGTGACGGTGCCCCGGACGCAAAAGGTCCTATGACGGCATCTATAGATAGTATCAGTATCACACGTTCTGAAAAATCAGAGGGTTCCGTTCAGCGGGACCCTCTTTTGTAGTTTAATCCAGAGTGCCATCAAGATGGGGTGGAATTAGTGTGATCTGAATTACCTTCTAAGCATTCCATGAGTCTGCTCCCTCGAGATTTTTACCTTCCGCACGCGTTCACGAAACAAATGCATCTGCCATCTGGTATTTGTTGCAGGATTAAGCTACTATATCCCTTTTTTCCATTCCTAGTGAGACGCATGTTGCCGGCACTGTCAGGTTACCGTCCGCAACACGGGCTGCCAAAATGACCCATCATTCCCATATCAGTGATTACAGCCGCTACTTTAACCAGAGGCAAAAAGTCTATCTGGTCAATATGTCGGCCGAACGCAACAGCGATATCTACGAATCGCTGAGCGGCGTCGTCACCTCCAGCGGCATCGATTCACTTGAGATCAGGATCACCCACAGCGGACACGATACGCATGTTGGCGAGGTTGGAATCGCAACCTACAAGTTGACAAGCGAGGCTCTGGGGAGTGGTATCCAGGTACTTGCCGACCTGGTCGGAATCGTTGCCGGCAATATCTTTCAACTCCGCATGCACGGCACGCTGGAGATGTTCCAGCGCCGCTCGGTTTCCCGTGTTGAACTGTCTGCACACCTCTTTCAGTTGCGTGGAAACTTTCCGCTGGCATTTTTCAGGAAGGAGTGGAAGCGCGTTACGGATCATCTGCGCAACAATGGCATGCTGCCGGGGCTTGTTCTGCAGGAAACTCTGATCAACCTGAGCGCCGGCGGGATCGGACTTACGGTTGACGCAAATAATCGACCATCGCCACTCTCCATGTTTTTTGTCTCGCTGGATGGAGGTCTGCCGGTCTGTGCCCTGGCTGAGACGGTCTGGGAGCAGGAAATGGATGAGGGGGTGCGCTGCGGATTTCGATTTATTCATATCCTCAAGGCGGATCAGGAACGCATCAACAGCTGTGTCAGCGATTTAATACGGAAAAGTGGCGGCATCCCTCTGGACTTCAAGCGCAATTGGGTGCTGGTGGACAAGATGGTGGCGGATGGCCGCAAACCTGAGTAAAAGCTCCGGCATGTGTGCCGTCGCGAGAATAAATACGTCAGGAGGGATTCAAAATGAGATCACGAGGCCCCCGGACTGTCACTCTCCCCAGCGCTGACGAGGCTGCTGCCATCCTCAAAAAGATGCGCGGAGAGGTTGATAATAACTCCAACTACCGTACGAAATCACTTAAAATCCACGGTCCGGTCTGCGCCAAATGCGGCCGTGAGTTTGAGCAGGGGAGCCTCAATCTCCTGACTGTTCACCACAAGGACGGTGATCACCACAACAACCCGCCCGATGGATCAAACTGGGAGAACCTCTGCACCCATTGTCATGACGACGAACATTCACGCGGGGTGCTGGGGGAGTATTTTTCCAAGACTACTTGAAGTACTGAAGGTTTACTTGACGTTCAGATAGATCAGTCGCCCGACCAGCACAAGCACCATCGTTATGAATAGCGGCCTGATAAAGGCGGTGCCCCGCTTGATGACCAGTTTTGATCCGACGCGCGCTCCCATGAACTGCCCGATCCCCATCACAATCCCTTCTACAAAACGCACCTGACTGACCGAGAGAAAGAAAATCAGCGCCACAAAATTGCTGGTAAAGTTCATGACCTTGGTGGTGGCTGTGGCCCTCATCATGGAGTAGCCCAGTAGCATCATGAGCGCCATGGTCCAGAACGAGCCGGTCCCCGGGCCGAAAAAACCATCATAAAAACCGATGGCAAGTCCGAACAGCAGGTAGAACAATCCGGGCTTCATCACGGCGTGAGCATCCTCTGCGCCCAGGCGGGGTGAAAGCAGGGTGTAAATCGCAATTGCTGCTAGTAGCCAGGGGATAAGCTGTTTAAGTACTGTCGCGTCCAGGAGCTGGACCGCCCCGACGCCAAGTGCCGCTCCAACAGTTGTCCAGAGAATGCCGACCAAGCAGTCGCGTAAGTTTACCGTGCCTGCCCGTACAAAATGGAGCATGGCACTCCCGGAGCCGAAGGATGCCTGGAGTTTGTTGGTGCCGAGTGCGACCTGGGGGGGGAGGCCGATGCCCATCA
>Ga0209430_1002379_pt1 | contig 12169 bp, 9 predicted proteins | sample BarGraIncub1133A_FD_184504 | JGI IMG/M metagenome (GOLD analysis project Ga0209430, IMG submission 184504) | Arctic peat soil microbial communities from Barrow, Alaska - Barrow Graham LP Incubations 11-33A (SPAdes) (version 2) | ecosystem: Environmental > Terrestrial > Soil > Wetlands > Peat... | reverse complement strand
ACCACTTGAGGCGAATTGTTGGCATCAAAGTAAGTTACCTCAAAATGCCCTTCCACCGGTCTGACCGTTACCTCGTTGCAATTCAGCAAAATGCGATCCTCACCGATATTTTTTTCAAGGGCTTTAATCAACGATGAAAGACCTCTCCTGACAGAAAAAACGCTTCTGGTCACCCTCTTGTCATCCGCCGTCTTGGGCTTAAATTGTTTTTTGATGGAACCTCCTACGAAGCTACCGTATTGTTGTTCAAGATTATATAACTTGGGAAGAGCGTACTTCGGCACCAAACGACCCGGGTCTCCTGCATAAACGCCGATGATAAAAGGATCAATAGCATAATTAAGAAAACTCTTGCCCATTCTTCGTTTGACAAGACAGGCAAGGGTCTCATGCGGATCTTTCCCGGCAGGTCTGAAAGGCTCCAGAAGAATCCGGAACTTATCACCAAGTGTGAAGAGTGGCGTTTGGACAGCAGCTTTCAGTCCGCCGGGCAGCGCTTCCCATTTGCCACTTTTGAGAACATAACGCTTCTTTACATTGCCGCCGGCAGCCATTTCGATCTCACAATCGCCCTTCAATTCATCGAAAAGCCTCAATACTTCAATATTGCCTATTACACCTGAGTTGGGTCCCTCTTCATACAGAAAGCCATCCTGGTAAACGGAACGAATCACCCCACCGATATGATCTGCCTGCTCGAGCACAACACAATCCTTCTCTCTCTTTTTAAGATGATAAGCCGTCGCCAGACCCGTAATGCCGGCGCCTAAAATCACTACGTCTCTCATAAAATATTTTCATTAGATAAAATCAAATCTGCTAACATCTTCACAAGCTGCGGATCAGATTCCGGCAGATCGATCCTCGAAACATGCTTAAATCCAAGCGTATGAAGGGCAAAAGGTACAATATCCTGATCCAAATCATACAAAGTCTCCAGATTTTCGTGAACAAAACTGATCGGAATAAGCACGAGTTGATCAATTCCTTCCTCCTTCATGATCCTGAGGTGATCCTTTACCTCCGGACCAATCCATTTTCCTTTTTTCATACCCGACTGGAATACAGCCTCATAGTGAAGGTTAAGCTCCGTCGCGATCAAGGCAGCACTGTTAACTACCGAGGCCGCATAGGTATCGCCATTGCTTATATGATATTCCGGTATGGAATGTGCACTAAATACCAGCGTCGCGTTTTTAAGCTGATGCTTTTCCAAATGATCCTTAATCAGAGTAGTCCAAAATGATACAAATCCAGGGTGATCATAGAATTTCCCGATCATTCTAATTTTGAAAAAAGGATCTGCAGCAGTCACCTTGTTCACATCGGCAATCACGCTCGATGTAGTCGTATAACTCGACTGAGGATACAAAGGAATAACGGTAATCTCGCTGATGCCCTCCTTTTTAAAACCATTCAGTACCGTACCGATATCCGGCATGGAATAGGAAAACGCATACCTTACCAGGAAATTCTTGCCCAGTGCTACCTGCAGTGATTCAGCAGTTCTGGCAGTCGACCTGACCAGCGGTGTTCCGCCAATCAGCTCATATTTTTTCCATGATTTCTTATAACGCAGGGAACTGATGATAAATGCAAGGAGATTCCTGACAGGTTTTCCGTAGGGCAGAATAAAAGGATCCCTGAACATCCGCGAAAGAAAAATCCTGAGTTCTTCAGGAGATTCAGGACCTCCCATGTTGACCAGCAAAACCCCCTTCATAAGTCAATTTTAGATTAACACTAAACCGTTTTTGAGTAGACTCCTTCCCCGGCTTTCAATGCAGGATCGAGTGCCATGGCGATGTTTCGGGCACAAAGGAAACCTTTTTCAGACAAACTGATCACATTTCCTTCCAATTGCATCAGTCCGTCTGAAATGTAAGATTCAAACTTACCAGGATCCCAATCTACAAGATTCTTTACCTCTCTCACAGTTAATCCAAACTCACAGGCCGTCTCCTCAAGATTCAGCAAACCGTTGCACATAATATGGTTGATCACCGTCCGGACCAGTTGCTCATCCTTGCTCAGCCGGTAGCCCCGCTCTATGGCGAAGCCTGTCGTTTCGATGGCATCCATGTATTTGGTAATGTCTTTGTGATTCTGCGCATAAGCACCCCAAAGTTGCGTAATAGACGAGGCGCCAAAGGCATATACCTGCCCCGTTGTCTCAAGCGTACAATATCCCTGAAAATTTCTGTGTAACCGCTTGTTCTTAAAAGCCTTCGTCAGATCATCTTCCGGAAGGGTAAAATGGTCGATGCCAATGGAACAGTATCCAGCTTCATTCAACTGGGCAGTTGCCTGCAAAAAAAGGCTCATCTTTTCATTGGCATCCGGTAAACCAATCATCTCGAGCTGCTTTTGTGCCTCCTTAACCCAAGGCACGTGCGCATAAGAAAAAGTCACAATCCGGTCGGGCCGGATGGCAATGGCCTGTTCAATCGTGTTCCTGAAACTTTCGAGTGTCTGCATCGGCAAACCGTAAATAAAATCGAGGTTGATTCCTCTGAATCCCTTGGTTCTCAGGTAATCAACGATATTCTTAACAGGATGGCGGGGAACATCACGGTTCACCACTGCCAGTACATCTTCGCGGAAGTCCTGGATTCCCAGACTGATCCGGTTAAAGCCCATTTCTGCAAGCTCATCAATATGTTTGTAATCCAGGTAAGCCGGACTGCATTCCATCGCAATCTCTGCCTGGTCACTCAGTACAAAATGGAAACGGATCCAGTCCATAATCTCGCGGATGTAGCTCATCGCGATGGAGTTGGGAGTTCCTCCTCCCCAATGAATCTGGGTGACTTTTCTTTTAGTATCAAGACGTAAAGCAACGTTCTGTATCTCAATTTTCAAAGCCCTGATGTATCTTTCAACCACCAGTTTACGCTGCGCTATTACGGTGGTACATCCGCAGAAATGGCAGCGTTTCGGACAAAACGGGATGTGAATATAAAGCGAAATATTCTCTGGTTTTTGGTGATTGGATGCCACTAGCTCCTGAATATATTCAGCAGTTGTAAACTTCGAATGGAAGAAGTTCGCCGGCGGGTAACTTGTGTACCTCGGACCCGAAACATTGTATTTCTGAAGAAATTCGCTGCTTATATCCATAGTATCATCCTCTTTTCCAATTGGTTTGCTTGATCCAGTCGACCACCAATTTTGCATTTTCGAAGGGTATTCCCGGCAGGAAACCATGACCCAGATTGAAAATCCATCTTTGCTCTCTTGAACCAAAATCGACATATTTTTCGAGGGTCTCCACGATAGTAGCCTGATCTGCAAATAACAGACGTGGATCCAGGTTTCCCTGAAGACCGATCTCCTTATGAATCAACTTCCTGGCTTCGTCTATCGGCATCTGCCAGTCGACACTCAGAAAGTCTGCGTCTTCCGGCTGAATATTTTTTATACCATATCCCAATCCTTTGGGTAAGAAGATCACCGGACATCCCTCTGCTCTTACCGCCTGCGCAATCTTCCGTACATAAGGCATCATCATCTCCTGGTAAAGATCGGCTGGAATCAATCCGGCATGTGTCTCAAAAATCTGGAAGGCCGAAATTCCGTGCCTCGCCTGGTTACGGGCATACTCGACAGAAAGTTCAGTGATGGCTGCTAAAAGCTTGTGAGCCATCTTTTTGTCTTTGTACAACAATGCCACTGCATCCGGGAAAGTATGGTTGGAACTGAGTCCCTGTACCATGTAGCAAAGTGTCGTGAATGGCGCTCCGCAGAAACCAATCAGTGGAGTATTTTCAGGCCTTGTTTTGATGATCTCATCGATAGCGGCATAGATATATTCCAATTTCGAAGCATCCGGTTTTAGCTGTTCCGAGGGATCTGTCAGTTCCTTGAGGGCTACTTCAAATTTCGGTCCGGCGTCGGTAAAATTCAGATTCATCCCAAGCGCTGCGGGGATGACCAGGATATCGGAAAACAGGATAGCGGCATCCACTCCCAGATCATAAACGGGCATCAGCGTGACTTCGGCTGCCAACTGAGGAGAATGCATCAATTCATTAAAAGTATGCTTTTCTCTCAGTTTGAGGTAATTCGGCAACACCCTGCCTGCCTGCCGCATGAACCAAACGGGTGGTCGTTTCGTGCTTTTCCCGTTGATTGTATCAATAAAAACAGAATTCGTCATATCAGAAAAATTGGAAAATGTGAAAATGTGAAAATTGGTACTGCTATCCCTCGTTGCAAACGAGGGATAGCGGGATTTGCAATCCGCTGGAGCGAGTTTTCAGTTTTCAGTTTTCATTTGTTCTAAGGCATTGAAATTCTCCTCTATCATCAAATCTATTTCAGCATCCGTATGCGCGTAGGAGATAAAAAGACACTCAAATTGCGAAGGAGCCAGGTAGATCCCGCTTTCCAGCGATAGCTTGAAATATTTGGCATATTGCTCCGTATCAGCTGTCATTGCCTCATCGAGATTGGTAATCTTTGGAGAAGAAGTAAAGAATAGCGTCATCATCGAACCAACCCGGTTGATGACTCCTTTTACCCCTGTCGCCTCAAGATTTTGACGAATGCCGGCCTCGAGTCTGGCAGCCTTGCGCTCCATTTCGGTGTACAGGTCTTTCGTCTCTTCGATCATCGTCAGCATGGCGATGCCCGCAGCCATGGCCAGCGGATTTCCTGATAAGGTACCCGCCTGATAGACAGGACCTACAGGCGCCATCATCTCCATAATCTCCTTTCTTCCGCCATAAGCCCCTACCGGGAGACCGCCACCAATAATTTTTCCCAACGTGGTAAGATCGGGTAGGATGCCGAAATATTCCTGCGCACCCCCTTTGGCCAGTCTGAATCCGGTGATGACCTCATCAAAAATCAGCAGCGCCCCGTATTTCGTGCAAAGATTTCTCAAACCCTGCAAAAATTCTTTCGTCGGAACAACTACACCCATGTTTCCGGCCACCGGCTCAAGGATCACCGCGGCAATTTCGCTGCCATGCGCTCTGAACAGCTTTTCAACGGAAGTCAGGTTGTTGTATTCGGCCATCAGGGTATCCTTGGCAGTGCCTTTCGTGATACCCGGACTGTTAGGAATACCCAGCGTCATGGCTCCGGAGCCTGCCTTAATCAGGAAACTGTCGCCATGTCCGTGGTAATTGCCTGCAAATTTGACAAAAGCCTCCCTGCCGGTATAACCCCGGGCAAGCCGGATCGCACTCATGGTTGCTTCTGTGCCCGAACTGACCATCCTGACCATCTCAATGGAAGGCACCATTTTGATGATCAGCTCAGCCATCTCTGTTTCATAAAGCGAAGGCGCACCGAAACTGGTACCATTGACGGCGGCATCGCTGATTGCCTTTAAAATACGGGGATGGGCATGACCGAAAAGCATTGGGCCCCAGGAGGCAAGACAGTCAATGTATTGATTTCCATCAAGATCTGTGATCGTTGTGCCCTTGGCATTCTTAACGAAAACAGGATTCAACCCTACGCTCTTGAAGGCCCTAACCGGCGAATTCACTCCGCCGGGAATACATTTTTGGGCCCTTTCAAAGGCGGTGATACTCTTGTCTAATCTCATATTCTATTTATTTTTTATCCTTTCAGAATCTTCGCGGCCTCCACCGCATGGTAGGTAATGATGATATCCGCCCCTGCCCGCTTGATCGAAGTCAGAATTTCCATCATGACGCGCGGTCCGTCGATCCATCCATTCGCAGCTGCAGCCTTCACCATCGAGAATTCACCACTCACATTGTAAGCAGCCACCGGCATTCCAAACTCATTTTTTACCCGGTGAATCACATCGAGGTAACTCAATGCAGGCTTCACCATTACGACATCCGCCCCTTCCGCGATATCCAGCTCGACTTCGCGGATAGCCTCATCAGTATTGGCAGGATTCATCTGGTAAGTGGCACGGTTGCCAAATTTAGGCGCGCTCTCGGCAGCCTCCCTGAAAGGTCCGTAGAACCCGGAAGCATATTTTGCAGAATAGGCCATGATTGGGATCTTATAGAATCCATTGTCATCCAGCTGTTCGCGGATAACACCCACGCGGCCGTCCATCATGTCGCTCGGCGCGATCATGTCGGCACCGGCCTCAGCTAATGAGACAGACTGTTTAGCAAGGGTAACGAGGGTAAGGTCATTCTCGACATCACCATCCACGATAGTTCCACAATGACCGTGAACGGTGTATTCGCAGTTGCAGACATCGGCAATAACAAACAATCCCTTAGTAACCGGATCGAGTTTGATGGCACGGATGGCCTGTTGAACAATACCGTTGTGCTCGCAGGCAACACTTCCATCTTCATCCTTGTGCGGCGGAATGCCGAAAAGCAATACAGATTTTACACCTGCTGCAACGATGTTTTTGCATTCCTCTACCAGCAGGTCAACCGAAAGCTGGGAATTTCCAGGCATGGAACTGATAGGATTGTTCACCTTGGTACCTGAACATACGAAAAGTGGCATAACGAAATCGTCTGCCGAGAGTTTGGTTTCAGTAACCATATCTCTAAGAACACTGTTGTATCTGAGTCTTCTTAATCTTGTAACCGGGAATCTCATGGCAATAAATTTTATGATTGTTGGTAATATTTTACAATGGCTTCGGTCAACCCTTCGGCATTGGACATTGCGGCTGTCAGCAGCGGATTGAAGCCTGCTTCCCGAATCGCCCTGGAAGTGGTGGTGCCGATGCTGGCAATCTTCAGGCTTTTCAGCACGATGTTGTCGACAAAAGAGGAAAAATGATGGAAAGTCGACGGACTGGTAAACAAAATCAGATCATATGCTCCATCTTTAATTTTCTGAATCAAGATATTATCTACAGATTTTGGCTCACAGGTCTCATAGACATTGATCCGATCTACCTGATTATGCGCTCCGAGTATAGTTTTTAATGTATCGTCTGCCAGATTGCCAAGTGCCAACAGTATTTTGCAATTTTTGGGATGATGGGTGCTGCAAAACTCGGCAGCCATTTCAGCCGAACCGTGTGAGATCCCTGTAAAGGCCGGAGAATATCCGTAATATTCCAGCTCGGAAGCCGTTTTCACCCCGACTACTGCAACTTTCAATGAGGCAGGCAGTTCAGAGCTTCCGGTCAGGTCGATAAGCGTCCTGAAGAAATGAGCAACGCCGTTGCGGCTGGTGAAAAACAGCCAGTCGTAACGACTCAGTTGTTTGATTTTAACCGCTTCCTCCGCTACTTCGGATTTGCAATCCGAAGTCTCAAGCCCTTTCATGTCTTCAGATTGCAAATCTGAAGAAGCGGGTTTTTTCGCAAGTTTTTTCGCAAGTTTTTTAGCAGGTAAGATTTCTATCATCGGAAGTGAAAGCACCGTCGCTCCTTTCGCTTTTAACAGATCCGGCAGCGTATCTCCGGCTTCCACGGCACGTGTAGAAATAAACACCTTGTCTTTTAACGGCAGGTACTTGCCGGGTGCAAATGGATCCTCCAAGCGAATAGCCTTCAGAATATCCCTGCCGCCAAGACTTAGAAGCTTCTCCGCCAGCGCAACAGATATTTCAATTGCCTGATCAACTGCACCTTCAGCCTTTTCGCAAATATATTCTGTACCATCAATACTGGCAATAAATCCTGTTATCTTAAATTGGTCCCCAGAGATACTGCTGTGACTTCCTACCGGAATTTGGCAGCCACCTTCCAGGGTACGCAGAAAAGCGCGTTCGGCATTAGTCGCAATAAGGGTCTCAGGATCATTTATTGCCCCAACGAGTGCCGCAATAGCGGCATCATTTTCCCGAATTTCAATGGCGATCGCACCCTGACTGCACGCAGGAATCACAACCGACGGGTCGATCAGCTCGGAAATATAGTCGTCCATGCCCAATCGTTGTAATCCAGCGCCTGCCATAACCATCGCGGTACAAAAGCCCTCCTCCATCTTCCGGATACGGGTATTGACATTTCCACGAATCTCTACAATTTTAAAATCTTTGTTGATGCGGAGCAATTGAGCCTTACGCCGAAGACTTGAAGTGGCAATAATATCTTCTGAAGTAAGGTCCTGAAGCGATCTTTTAGTGGTGCTGATCAAGGCATCACGTACCTCTCCGCGTTTGAGGACCGCTCCCAGAACGACCCCTTCCGGAAAACTCGTTGGTAAATCCTTCAAACTGTGAACGGCCATGTCAATCTCATTATCAAACATGGCCACTTCTAATTCTTTGGTAAACAAACCCTTATCTCCTATTTTGGAGAGCGGGACGTCCAGAATCTTGTCGCCCTTGGTCTTGATCACAACAATTTGAAAATGGTTGCCAGGGAATTTTTTCTCTAATTCTTCTTTAACGATATTGGCCTGGTAGAGTGCGAGCTGGCTTCCCCTGGTTCCAATCCTAATGGTTTGGTCCATGCTTAGTTCTGTGCAAATAATTGTTTTACGACCGCGATATACTCCGTATTGCAGCCGTTGTCGGTCACCGCCTTGATGTTCTCGATCATCATGCCGATCAGTTTCTTGGTGATCAGATCGCCATATTCGAGAGCTCTTCCGTATTCCTCCTCTTCCCTGTTCTTGATGAGACCATCCAGCACATTCTTGCTGGCTTCCTGGAAACTGGTGGAGATAGTCTTAAATGTTGGAGCCAAAGCCCTGATATTAAACCATTTCATAAATTCCGCTACGGCTTCTGCAATCATTTGTTCGGCCTGTTCAATCTCGCCTTTCCTCGTTTCGAGGTTGTTTTCGATCACTAAATTCAGTGCATCAATATCATAAACATGGACATGCTCCAGATCTCCAACTTCCATCGCGACATTCCTGGGCACTGATAAGTCAATGAAAAACAGTGGCTTACCCTCACGAAGAGCCATCGCCTCGCGAACCATTGCGGCTGTAAAAAGTGGTCTCTTGGAAGCAGTGGAGGTAATTACAATATCATTCTCTACTAAAAGTTGATCCAATTGATCTATCTCCGCCACCTTTGCATGGTATTTTGCTGCCAGTTCTTCGGCCTTCTCCCGGGTACGGTTCACGATGGTAAACAACGAACAGGACTTCTTGATCAGATTCTGAAGCGTAATCTCCCCCGTCTGCCCGGCGCCTACAAGCAACACCGGATGCGAACTCAGGTGGTGCAATTTTTGGGAGGCCAGCTGCACCCCCGCATAACTGATGGTAACGGCGCCTTTGTTTAGGGCGGTATCGGTGCGGACCTGCTTTCCAACTTTCAGGGCATCATCAAAAAGTTTACCCAGACTACAACTGATCAGCTTATTGGCCTTACTGATCTGAACGGCCGTTTTGATCTGGCCTACGATCTGGTATTCACCGAGTGCCATCGAATCCAGTCCCGACCCAACATGAAATAAATGTGCCGCAACTGCCTCATTTTCTTTGTGGTAGAAATATTTTCTGACATTTTTATCCATTTTTCTAAAAGTGAAAAGCAGATTTTCAATGTCTGTTGCGCACAACTGCTCCAGAATTTCATTCTTCTCATAATAAATTTCGGTGCGGTTGCAGGTAGACAAAATGATGGCCCCGGACAATCCGTTTAACATAAGCAAAGGAACAAACCTCTTGATATCTTCTTCGCAAAAGACGAAGCGTTCTCTCACTTCAATGGGTGCTGACTTATGGTTCAATCCGAGTAATCCGATCATCTGTAAAGCCTCTAATATGTTTTCGAAAGCGATATTAGAAACAGAATCTGTAGTAAATCTGAAGTTGGGTGTTCAGATTTGGGTCATAATGTAGAATACAGACTGGACAGGCATCTTAGGTTCAAAAGTCAGGTCCGGCTCATAAGAAAATTACCATGAAAACATCGAAGCAGAATTGAATCACAAAACATTGAATTTCAATACACTAAACAGCTAATAAATACCCTTCCTAACGAACTTGAACTATCCGGAAAATCTCCCTTAATCCCATCGGTCGAAACATTAAAATGCAACTATCTGGATTAAATCAAAATTACCAGATCCGCCTTATTTAAACTCGTTCCACCTTATTATCAAACCTGACAGTCATACAATGTAACCCCTCTTGAAACTGATACCTTACATCAAAACCGTAAAGCGCGCAAATCTTCTGCACAATAGCCAGTCCCAGACCTAACGATTCGGGCGAAGAAGAAGATTTGAAGTATCGTTTGAAAAGCAGGTTCTCATCCAATGCAGTTTCGGGTCCGGTATTCGAAATCTGCAGGAATCCACTATCCACCTTAAGAACAAGTTTTCCACCCTTAACATTGTGTCTAACAGCATTTTTCACCAGGTTTACGATCAGCATTTCAGCCAGGTAAGGGTTCATCTGCAGGGAAACGTCCGGCGTGATCTTCCTGATAACCTCAATCTTCTTAGTCCGGATCAGATCATCCAGGTTTTCCAGCAAGTTATCCAAAATGGCCTCCGGGCTTACCTTTTTCGACTCAGGAAACTGTTTGTTCTCAATTTTGGCCAACAATATCAGGGTACTGTTGTATTTTGAAAGACGGATCGACGCTTCATAAGCATCGGCTAATGCCCTGTATTGTTTCTCACTCATCTCGCCCGATTGCAGCAAAAGTTCCAGTTTCGAATTGATGATCGCGAGGGGTGTCTGGATCTCGTGTGAGGCATTCTCGGTGTATTCTTTCAGATTCAGGTAATCATTCTTGATCCGCGCCGTCATAGCCTTCAGTCCGCGGTTGAGATCTTTAAACTCCTTAACATCAGATTCCTGAAGGGCAAAATCTTCATGCGCGTTCAGATCGTACCGGTTGATTTTATCGACCGTATCATAAAATGCTCCCCAGACCAGCCTCGAAGAGTAACGGTTTACGACGAGCAGTGCGATAATCAGCAGCACAATCAGGACCGTCATCGTGGTAATAATCCTGACAATCAGCCTATCCGTCTCTTCCAGCGACTTGAAAATCTGGATGAAATAATTTTGATTATTCACTTTATCATGAAAACCTAACTGTCTGTAAAGTTGGTATCGCTGCTCTTCCTTGTTGAAGATCAGCGTATCGGCATACCGGTCGGCCGACGATTTTCTTTCTACCGGAGTCACCAGCACCATCTCATTACGGTTAGGAGGTTGGGCAACAGATGAATGAGCCTCTTCCATCTGTCTTACGATGCTGGCTTTCCGTTTATCCATCTCCTTATTGACATTGCTGTCGACCTGGACACGCAACGAATAATAGAAGGCTATAATCCCGAACAGGTAGATAAACAGGGATATAGACAGCAAATTGAGCGTCGTTTTAGTTAAGAGTCTCAAGTGACGTCGAATTTATAACCTAGTCCGTAAATGGTTCTGATGTAATCCATGCACCCCTTCTTCAATAACTCCCGGCGAAGGTTTTTGATGTGGGTATAGATAAAGTCGTAGGAGTCGGCCGAGTCCATGTGGTCGCCCCACAAATGCTCAGCCAGCCCGGCTTTGGTGATGATTTTGTTCTTGTTGGAGATGAAAAACAGCAGCAACTCATACTCCTTCTTGGTCAGGACCAGCTCCTGATCCAGCACAAATGCCCTATGTTCGTCCGGGATGAGTTTGATTTCATTCAATACCAGCTCATTGCTGCCATTGAAACTAATTCTGCGATGAATGGATTTCAGATGAGCATTAAGTTCGGCCAGGTGAAACGGTTTGGTCAGGTAATGGTCTGCACCGATCTCCAATCCTTCAATCCTGTTATCTAATGAATTCCTTGCCGAGACAATAATAATACCTACCGTGATGGACTTTTTCTTCACCAGTCTGATCAGATCGAGGCCGCTTCCGCCGGGGAGATTAATGTCGACTACCAGGCAATCATATAGATAGAGTTCGATCTTTTCAACCGCATGATCGTAGGTGTATGCCACCTCACAAAGATGTCCTTCACCGTCGAGGTATTCGACGATTGCTTCTGAAAGCGTTACTTCATCTTCTATGATCAGGATCTTCATTGGAGAAAATTACAGGGCTTCAGGAATTTCTGGCTTTAATGGCGTTTCTGACTTAATATGAACCGGATCATGAGGCTCTGCATGAATGGCAGCCTCGCTTCTTTTGATTCGGAATCCGATTTCCTTCTCAATTTTGTCGCAAATTTCGTGTACTTCTCTGAGACTTAAATCCGGATCCAGGTGCACGTTTACTTTAATGAAAGTATCTGCTCCCGCGGTTCTAACTTTTAATCCGTGGTAATGCTTGACCTCACTGAATTCCTT
>Ga0209430_1002376_pt1 | contig 12174 bp, 10 predicted proteins | sample BarGraIncub1133A_FD_184504 | JGI IMG/M metagenome (GOLD analysis project Ga0209430, IMG submission 184504) | Arctic peat soil microbial communities from Barrow, Alaska - Barrow Graham LP Incubations 11-33A (SPAdes) (version 2) | ecosystem: Environmental > Terrestrial > Soil > Wetlands > Peat... | reverse complement strand
CTACGCTTAAACCTAAGGTCACCCTTTCGGTTCCAAGGAATGGATAGCGGTGGGCGGCTCACCCTTTCCGCACAGGATTTCCACCTGCTATATCTTAGGCGCTTTCTTGGCGCTCCACCTTTCACTATTCACTATCTTTTGACCTTGATCCTACCGCCATTCACTATCTTTTGACTTAATGTTTACAATTTCTTTAGATATAATCACTTTAATATTTACAATTACTTTGGTATAATCAACCTTGCGTGAAAAAAAGTTTGTTTGGGGACAATGTAAAGGTATTATTTATGTGATCCTTAATACTATTTAAAAGTTGGGAAAAGAATATGAAAAGAATAAGTAACAAATTGGTTTTCTTTATTTTAGCTGGAATTATCAGCGTAGTAGATATTTTTAACAATGGAAATGGTTTTTTACAGCTTATATTAGCACTATCTTGCTCGTTTGTAGTTTTTTACATGTCACATTTGCCATACAAGCTAAAAAAAATACCGTTTGTGGTATTGCTTCTGTCAAATATAGTGCTTTTGGCACTTACTTATAATCACAGAGTGCTTTTGGTAAACATGCTTCTATTCTCATATCTTATTTGGGGCATTATTACACCGAAGCTTTTACGCTATAAATCATTTTTGCCTTTGACGTTCATGATAGCTTCCATATCAGTGTATGTAGCGGCTTTCTTAACCTTTAGTGTACCGCTCTTTATATTAGTTTTCTATCCGGTGTATGCGCTAGGCGCAATTGTCCACCAACGCAATATTATTAAATCAAAGAAAATCTGGCTGTTTGGTTTTTTTAACCTTATATTTTCTGCTCTTTTGTTAGTAGTATTCTTGTACAAAGCTTTAGGGCAATCAATACTTGAAAGCATCTTATTTCTCAATATCGTAAAGCTAGGAACACTCACAGCTGTATATTTGCCATTTATAGCTTTATTTCTAACGTGGTTTGCTGCATCGTTTTGTTTACTATTTTGTATGATGTTCTCAAAACTAGAAAAAGGAAATACTACTTTTGACCTTTCAGCTTATTTTAAACCGGTCTATAGTTTTATATCATTTTTTGCTTTTACCACGTTGGCTACATTTTTCTGCGAATTCTCCATAAGGCTAAACATTTTGAACACAATAAAGGATATTCTAGACCCGAACATAATCTTTAACATATTAGTTTTAAGCAGTGTTTACCTCTGCTTAATTTCTATAATAGGCAAAGGAATCTCAAATATACTTTTATCAATTTTGACAATTTTCCTCACTTTAGCAAATTATATTAAATTCACCTATTTCGATGAACCATTCTATCCTTGGGATATGTATCTAATCCGAAATTTGATTGGTATTTCGAAGAACTACTTAAGCATTCCTATAATCATAGCTTCTTCAGCGGTTATTGTACTAGCTGTATCTTTGTTAATTCGCTATAGAAGTTTTGTCGCAAAACATCTAATACAAAGGGTGTCATTTATTTTGCTACCGTTTGCTGCAATACTATTTCTTATTAATGCTAATGTTTTAGCCGACAGCAATTTATCCTCTCAAATCGGAGTACAAAAGTCCTGGTATATTGGAAAAGCCGAAATTTTGTCAAATGGTGTTTTCGCACAGAACTATTTTTATTTAATAGATTTGGACAAATATTTGAATCCAAAGCCAGAAGGCTATAGTAAAGCAGCGATGCTAGCTATTGATAAAAAATATGAAAAGCCAGTAGTACAGGCTACTTCTACAATTAGTTCAGCTGAAAAGCCAAATGTTGTTATCGTTATGAGCGAAAGCTATTGGGATATAACTAAGCTAAATGGAATAAAATTCAGTAAAGACATTGCAGAAAATGTTCATTTGAACCAAAAGGGTGAGCTTGCTCCCCCTGCACTTGGTGGAGGTACTGCCAATACTGAGTTTGAGGCACTTACTGGTATGTCGCTTTACTTTATGAGCCCCGGTATAATTGCCTACAATGCTTACTTGAGGACAGAAACACCTAGTATTGCATCCGTTTTAAAAAGCAATGGCTATAATACTACTGCGATTCACCCAAATTCTGGATGGTTTTATAATAGAGATAAGGTATATAAATATTTTGATTTTGATACATTTTTGGATGTGGCTAGCTTTGATATGGAAACTGAAAAAAAAGGTCCTAATATCTCGGATGATGCTTTGGTAAATAAGATCCTAGACACCTTAGACGCTCAAAGCTCCTCTAATAAGCCCTCCTTTATATTTGCTGTATCCATGGAAAATCACGATCCCTTCATCGACAAGTATGACTCTCTCGATGTGACGACTGAATCAGATAAGCTTGATGCTACTCAAAAAAATATTGTCAGCAACTTTGCTCAGGGTATCTATGATGCAGATCAAGCCTTAGGAAAGCTTATCAAAGGACTAAGTGATAGTAAGAAACCTACCTTGCTTTATTTCTTTGGGGATCACGCCCCAAGATTAGGTACACTAGAAGACTACTACAAAGTCTATGATTTGCTGGGTGCTATAGATGAACCTGAGCAGAAGCAAGGGTTGGGGGAGCTCAAATATTCTACAACTCCACTTGTAACATGGTCAAATTATAAAGACATGAGATCCTTTCCAAGTATTATTTCACCATCTCATGTCGGTTATGAGATATTGAAGGACGCTGGAGTAAAGTATCCAAACTACTTTAATATTCTACCTAAGCTAGAGGCTACCTTTCCTATCATGCATTTGGCGGGTAAGGGTTTGGTTGATAATAACAATGAATTAGTTAAGGATTATCGTTTAATACAGTATGACCTTCTCTTTGGGGAAAAATATTTGCTCAGTACTAAGAGTACGAAGTGATAGGAAAATGAGATACTGTGTTAGCTATATCTCATTTGTGATAAGTTTCATTTTTCATAATTTTGAAAGCTCGATAGACTTGTTCTAGTAAAATAAGTCTTGCAAGTTGATGTGGAAAGGTCATTTTTGAAAGGCAAATTCTGTAATTTGCGGCATTTATCAAGCTCTGATCCAAGCCTAAGGAGCCGCCAATAATAAATGTGATATGTGAATAACCAGAAAGCATTATGTTCTCAAGCTTTGATGAAAAGCCTTGAGAATCGCACTGCTCACCAGCCAAATCGAGCAAAACAATATATGTAGTGTCTTTTACTCTCTTTAGCAAGCGCTCTGCCTCTCGCTGCTTCACCTGAGACTCCTCAGCAGCGCTTAACGAGTCTGGTGCACGTTCATCATCTACTTCAACAAAATCAACCTCAGCAAAGCGAGAGAGCCGCTTTGAATACTCTGAAATTCCATCCTTTAAATAACGTTCTTTAAGTTTGCCAACTGTTGCAATGGTAATCTTCATAGTATATTCATATGCCCCACTCTGTCACGTAGCGCAACCTCCAACGTCACATCGCAGCCCACAGCAATCTTCTTCTCACTCAGTGCATTAAGAGTTGTCAGATAAGCTAACTCAGGGAAGTTGTTTTCATTGCTCAAATGCCCAAGAATAAAGCGCTTACCACCCTTTTCTGCAAGATATGCAATGACCTTTGCAGCATTTTCATTTGACAAGTGACCATCGTCACCCATTATCCTTTTTTTCAACGCCCAGGGATAAGGTCCCACCTTTAGCATCTCAACATCATGGTTTGACTCCAATAGCAGCAGGTCAGTTCCCTCAATTTGTGAAAGCAACTCATCATTCATATGTCCGATATCGGTAGCAGTAGTTATCCGCTTCCCCTGTACAAAAAAATTAAAACCTACTGGTTCAGAGGCATCATGAGGAATAGCAAAGGGCTTCACACAAATATCACCAATCTCAAATCCTTCTCCAGTGCAAAAGGCAACCCTATTCTCCAGCTTTACTGGCCCTAGCCCATATTCCATAGCACCCCAAGTAGCTTCGTTTGCATATATAGGGATATTACTCTTCCTAGATACTATCCCCGCACCCCTCACATGGTCTACATGTTCATGTGAAATTAATATAGCGCTCAGCTCCGATGGATCTTCTCCAATGGAACAAAGCGCCTCAATTATCCTCTTGCCACTTAAACCTGCATCTATCAGAAGCTTAGTTTTCTCTGTGCCTATAAACAAGGCATTCCCACTACTTCCACTAAACAAACTGCAAAATTTAACCATTAATTTTAAACTCCACCCATAATCACGTTAATGCTTAGGAACAACTCTATTATTTAGTTATTCCTTACTCCTCTGCTGGAACCCTACTAATATCGGCTCCAAGTAAATTTAGCTTTTGCACAAAATTCTCATAGCCTCTATCTATATACTTTATATTTCCAACTTCGGTACGCCCTTTTGCGATGAGCCCTGCCATTACCATCGCAGCACCTGCCCTAAGGTCTGTAGCCTTAACTGGTGCACCTGACAAAATAGCTGCCCCATCAATGACTGCAATTCTGCCCTCAACCTTCATCTTTGCTCCCATTCTCTTGAGCTCATCTACATACTGAAATCTAGAATCCCAAACTCCCTCTGTAATGGTGCTCACGCCTTCTGCCAGACTCAGCAGTACTGTGATCTGAGGCTGAAGGTCAGTTGGAAATCCAGGATAAGGTAACGTCATTATATTAACATTTTTTACTTTATTTCCGCCTATAATTCTAATAAAATCTTCGTCTTCAATTACAGTAACACCCATCTCTATTAGCTTCGCTGTGAGTGATTCCATATGCTTTGGAATAATATTATTGACAATAACATCCCCCTGAGTAGCTGCAGCTGCAATCATAAAGGTTCCAGCCTCAATCATATCAGGAATAATAGAATGTGTTCCCCCACCCATTAAGTGGTCTACACCCTTTACCTTGATAACATCTGTTCCTGCACCCCTAATACTGGCTCCCATTGCATTCAAAAAGTTTGCCACATCTACAACATGAGGTTCTTTTGCAGCATTCTCTATTACAGTCTGTCCCTTGGCCTTGACGGCTGCAAGCATCAGATTTATAGTGGCGCCTACACTTACTACATCTAAATAAATCTGAGCGCCCTTAAGCTCTGAAGCGTCAATCTTCACTATGCCATGCTCTATCTCAACATGAGCTCCCATTGCCTCAAAGCCTTTGATGTGTTGATCAATGGGTCTAAACCCAAAATCACATCCACCAGGAAGTGAAACCTCTGCTTTTCCAAATCTAGCAATCAGTGCCCCTAACAAGTAGTAGGAGGCTCTCATGCATTTCACAAGCTCATAAGGTGCCTTCCAGCAATCTATCTCTCTTGTGTCACAAATAATGGTATTGACATCTTCCTTTGTTATCTTTGCACCTAATTTGCCCAGTATGTCCAATAATACCTTGACATCCATAATATCAGGAACATTTTCGATTCTACTGATACCATTTATAATAAGCGACGCAGGCAAAACAGCAACTGCAGCATTTTTTGCTCCGCTAATAGTAACTTCTCCGTTTAAGGGACATGGTCCATTTATAACAAACTTATCCAAAATTTTTACACCAACCTTTTGTATAAACTGTAGCGTTAAAATCAGCCTACACCTGCATAATAAAAACAATGGCAATGCTTTAACAAAAAAAGTATACATATATCGCACATAATTTTTGTTAAACATTACACACACGAAAACATTATACCATTTAGCTTCAAAATATTCTACTACTAAAATGGTAAAATAAAATTTACCATTTTCCTGTTTATTCCATTTCTTCTCCATTACTTGCTTTAAAGTAAAATTCTTTTCCGTCGGCAGTTTTTATTCTCCAGGACAGACCCTCATATAAGGTTTTAGTTTCCTTATCTACCTTAGTATACCCTTTAAAACCCATATCAACCTCACGAATAATTATTCCAGGATAATTGGTCATTTTTGTAATCAAAACTTCATACGCCGGAATAACATTTACATCTCTTGAGGTTATATTTAAGGGCATCTTGTAGTGATACTTTATACTTTTTATACCAGACTTGTTAACCTCAACATCAATGAAGTTGTCAAATACCGCATATCCCTTGTATTGACCCTTGTATATGGCTCTGACGCTATTGCCGATCTTAATATCTTGATAATCATCCTGTTTAAATTCCCCAAAAGGAATGCCTAACTTCTTGGACAGCTCCTTTAAATATATATCCATACCACTTTTACTCTCTGTATAAGTCTGCTTGTTTTCTCCTGAGTCATTAAACTCAAAACCCGAACTACTACTAAATACAAGATTCTTAGATCCGTATTTATATGAATTATTACCTATTTGAACATAATTATTCCCAAGCAATTCAGTAGCAATCTTTTTTTTGTCAAGCACGTTCTCCTCATACTGTAGGATGTAGTCATTTCCAACATACTTTGGTATTGGGCACTCAATATGTACACTATTTTGCTCTAATATTTTCTGAGTATTAGTTATTGTCTGTTGAGATATCTCTTCCACCTTGAGATTATTGTAAAGGACAACAGCCAAAACTATATTCAATATGAAAAACATCAATATTAAAATTATCTTTGCTCTCTTCCAGTCCATAGACTTATCACCCAACAATATTTTCTATTTGTTATTTCCTTTCATTGGAATATCGTAGCTTCCATCCTTTGTAAACAATACAAAACTTGGAGTAATTATATGATCTTGTATTTTAGGATTGGTTAGAACATAATATATCCCAAAATCCTTTGCATAAAGTTCTTTCTTTGCCAGCTCAGTATAGGCTTTCAGCACCTTTGCATGCATATCGGCAAAAGTCCAATCATAGCTCTCCAGGCTTTTGCCAACCTTAAAGCTTAGTGCAACCCACTCACAGTGAAGAACTCTTTTAGAGGAAGCCTCTATTGAAATACTACTATCTACCTGATTACTGCTATTTGGTATCTCATAGTTTTTTAACAAAATAGGCATTTCTCCATTTTCGTCACCCAAAGAAATGGCATAGTCAAAGTTAAATATATAAGAATTTTGACCTTCTTTAATAGATTTGAGATAAATAGAAAGGTCAGACCTAAAATTGCTCTCCATAATAAAGCCTATAGCCTTCTTGTAGGCCTCTAACACCTTTGGTTTCTCTATAGTTCCTTGGTTCCCAGTAAATTTATACTCAACTATAGAGTTCTTGTACAGCCTGTATACACTATCTTTCTTCTTGAATACTGCCGATCCATTCACATCCACATCAGGATCATAATCATTTCTATCCTGTCCAAATAGCTCTTTTGCAATTTCATCATAATCAGATATGCTATAGGTCTGTACATCCAAACCAGGAAATGGTATGCAAGTAATGTCTGCATATCGTTCGGTGCTTTTAGTAAATGGAAGTAGTAGATCTTGAGATATTGGTGAATTTATAAAAATCTCAATAGCCATTTTATAGTTCTTTGCATTGGCATTTGACTGCTGCTTGGTATAAATACTCTTAAACTCATCCTTGCTCAAAGCGTTACCCTTAATATTAGGTACATCGTAGGTGTATATGTACTTATCGTCTCGTATATATAGTGTATCAGAATAGCCGTTATCAGGGTCATCAGGGCAGATGACGATCTTGTATACGCTAGATAATCCTTCTCCATCAGAAATTTTTAAGTTTAAAACCCATTTAATAATATCAATAGGAATTTGCGTATTAAACTCAAAGGAGTAGGGTTTTTTTGCAACTAGAGTACCCCATGCGTCCTCACTAAATAACTGTGTCTGCTTGGGCCTAGTACCTAGTGCCTGTGAAAGATATAGCTTTGCTCCATTCCAAAGTGTATTATATGCTGTTGAAGCATTTGGAATTATGTAATGCTCTCCATCAAAGCCTGTCGAAATGGCCACACGGTGAGGCAATAAATAGTCGCTCTTTGAATCCTCTATAGAAAACTGGGTTGTAGTTTTAGAACCAGGGAAAAAAGTCGACAAAAAAGAAATAGGGAAACTGCCGGATTGACTACTCCACAGAATTCCCACCTGTACCATGCAAAGAAGCATTAAAAAAACTAGCAAAAAAGCTTTAAACTTTTCATAATAGTATCCTATATCTTTTGATTTTGTATTCATCATTATTTTTTATCATCCAAGCTTAGACCTTTAAACCACTTAAGTGCATCATCAAACCAATTGCTTTTTTTGGTTTCCTCAGCAAGAGTAATGGTATAATCACTTTCTTGAGGATCATTCTTTGTTGACTTCGTATATGACGTAACTCTAATCTCATTTTCGCCCTTATACTTTAGCTCAACATCCTTGCCAAAAAAATTACCCTTATCCACTCTAAATGAAGACTCACCTTCAGTAGACAAGAGAGGCTTATACTTACCAGTCACCCTATCTTTATATGAAAACTCTATAGTGGTATCATCATATGTACCTATACAACCTATGGAATATATCTCTTTGTACACAACCTCATTGCCCTCAGGTCTTGTAATATTAACAAACCTTGAGGACGCCAGTGCAGACAAAGAAAACATCGATAGCATAACAGCAACAATTGTAATAAATAATAGTAGTTTCGATTTCAAAATAATCACCTCAACACTAATGCTTTCGTACTCTTTAGCTAATATTCTACTATTAGTATATTATATTTTCTATTACAAAACCATTACGCGGTATTTAAATTAAATTTACAAGTTTACGGGCAGCCTTGCAGTAACCTCTGTGCCCTTACCATCCTCACTTAAAATACTTATTGTTCCGCCATGTGCCTCAACAATTTCCTTGGCAATAGAAAGACCCAGTCCAGTTCCTCCAAGGTCTCTAGATCTAGCCTTGTCAACTCTGTAGAATCTCTCAAATACCCTAGGTAAGGATTCCTTTGGAATGCCTATACCTGTATCAGTTACTTTTACATATATATCGTTGTATATTCTACCTAAATAAACTGTAATATTTCCATTCTCAGGCGTATATTTCAGTGCATTGCTAATAATGTTTACCACCACCTGCTCAAGTCTGTCCTTATCGGCTTTAATGCTTGGTATATCACCAATAACAAAGCTCTCGAGCTTTTGGTTTTTTTGGCCAGCCTCCAGCTGCATCCTTTCCACGATATCCTTCACAATTGTCTTGAGCGAAACCTTGTCTATATTCCAGCTCATTTGTTGATTGTCCAGTCTGGATAGCTGTAGCAAATCCTTTACCAGCCTAGTCATTCTATCAGCCTCAGAATTAATTACATGCAAGAAGCGCTGCGTTGTCTCTGAATCCTCTAAAGCTCCATCTAGCAAGGTCTCAGTGTAGCTTTTTATAGAGGTTATCGGTGTACGTAGCTCATGTGAAACATTTGCCACAAACTCACGCCTCATGCTGTCCAGCTTCTGCTGCTCAGTTATATCATGCAAAACAACAACAATTCCCTCAGGCTTTTTATTGGTGTCAGTAAATACCGCAAAATATACTTTTACATACATGTCATCAATAATAGTATCTGATTCTCTAACAGGCGATTCATCAAAATATACTATATTTTCAAGCTTTACATCCAAGCCTACATTTTTAGCAAACTCATGAAATGGTCTGTCCTCAATGTCAGCACCTAATATTTTCTTTGCCGCAGGATTTGCATGAATAGCAACCCCCGTCAAGTCAAAAGCCATTACTCCATCCGCCATATAGTTTAATATGGTTTCAACCTTGTTCTTTTCACTGGAGATCTCAGCAAGGGTATTTTTAAGTTCCTTCGCCATATAGTTGAAGGTCTTTGTGAGATTTCCTATTTCATCCTCTGATTTAACAGTCAGCTGCACATCAAAGTCACCCTCTGCAACCTTCTCAGCCTTGTGCATAACACTTATAATTGGGGAGGTAATAGTCTTTGACAATAGATATCCTAAAAACAGTGACAAAAACACTGCAATAATGGCACTACTAAAAATAAGCTTGTTAAAGCCCCCTAAAATCTGCTCCCAAGCAGTTTTCTGGTATGTGAAATACAGCACAATATTGTCTCTTTCCATTGGCGCAATGATATACTCGAAACATTGGCTCTCTGAGCTTGATTTGATAAGGTCTTTGTTTAGACTTGCCTTACCTCCGGCCCAAATCGACATTAGATTTTGAGAGTTAGAAAAAAGCTGGTTGCCAAACTTTTCGGGATCTTTCAAATAACTCTCGTCAGAAGAATAAATGACCCCTCTCAAGTAGTGAGCATTTGTATTGGAGGCATCTGTCTGTACGGTATTAATCTGAGAAGTATCAATAACAGTCATACTTAGATATTCAGAATTTACTCCAAAAAACTTTTTGTCATCACCATTGTCACGAAAGTTTATCAAAAGCTCATCATTTGATTTGGGGATTTCCCGATAATAGTCTATCCAGTTCTCATAGCCCCTGTCCATATCGCTTGTGAAGCTTTCAAAATATATAGTTTGAAGTCCAGAATTTATTACTATATATACAACGCATACCAAAAGGATACACATAGAAACAAAAATGTATACGAGCTTCCACTGCAAGCTACGCAGCAGTCTTAAAAAAACCTTCCACAACCCCATGTTAACTCCTTTATGCTATTAACAAGTGGACGGTTCTCCCATTAACATAAATGTTGACAAGAGAACCGTCCCTGTATTAACTATTAAAATAGTAACCTACTCCACGCTTGGTAACAATATATTGAGGGTTTGCAGGATCTATCTCAAGCTTCTCACGAACTCTTCTGACTGTAACATCAACCGTTCTGACATCTCCGTAGTATTCATAGCCCCACACCTTCTCAAGAAGTGATTCTCGTGAGAATATGGTTCCCTGCTGAGCAGCTAAGAACTTAACCAGTTCAAATTCGCGAAGAGTAAGCTCAATAATTGTCTCTCCCCTTTTTACCTCATATCTATCAGCATCAATGGTTAAATCACCGTATTTATTTACATGAGACTTTTTCGCATTCATCTGCTCTGAGGGTGAGAGTCTTCTAAGGTTTGCCTTCACACGTGCTAACAGCTCTCTCGGACTAAAGGGTTTGGTTATATAGTCATCTGCCCCTAGCTCAAGTCCTAATACTTTGTCAACCTCTTCATCTTTGGCAGTTAACATCAAAATAGGCGTTGAAATGGATTGTCTCAGCTTTCTACATACTGTAAAACCGTCCATTTTGGGAAGCATTATATCTAAAAGAATAAGATCCGGATTCTGCGACAAGGCAAGATTAATAGCCTCTTCACCATCATAAGCCTCAATGGTGTCATAGCCTTCCTTTTTCAAGTTGAACCTCAAAATGTCAACAATATTTTTCTCGTCGTCCACAATTAATATCTTTTTACTCAATACGACACCCCTAACAATAAAATTTGAAATACATCTGACACACAATTAGAATTATAACATTAATTCCTTGTAATGGAAAATTAATATTTCGATAACAAAAATACATCTTGTAACTTAGACGTAATACATTTGAAAAGGTTGCAAGAAAAAGAGAAAGATTTGTGAAGGTCTGAGGTATTGTCGATACTCTAGCAAATACTGCACTATTATTTAATACGTCTCATGATTATTTCGTCTTGTTTTGATACTTCATTTTCGATACGTTCTAGTTGTTGGGTATTTTGCTTCCAACCATCAAATAAAGCAGTATGATGAATATTATTATCGTTTTCCATACGAATAACAGTCCTATCAATAGCATCAACCCTCTTATCAAGAACATCAACTTTCTTATCAAGAACATCAACCCTCTTATCAAGAACATCAACTTTCTTATCAATTGCATCAACTTTGCTATCAACAGCATCAACTTTTTTTTCTAAATTAATTAGCCCCTTTTTGAGACCTCCTACTTCTTGCGTTAGAGATCCCACCTGAGCAGCAATAGATTCTAATAGTTCCCTATCATTCATATGAACACCCCTTTTCTTTACTCAATTATATCTTATCACTAGAAGCTAATCAATAATTAATTAATTAATTAATTAATTAATAGATTTTTCCCAATTCCTATAATGATTCCAGGTGGCTTTTAACCGTGAACTCTGATCTATTATTTCAGCCGACATCTACACCATTCATTCCGATTTGGCATCAATGAATAGCAATTAAAGGGAACACTCTCGGAATAGAGAATTTGGGGTCAAAAGAAACCCACACAGAGTTAAATGTACGCGCATCATCAGTATGACCTTTCCCCTTTAAACTAGACAGTGTAAACTCGTAATATCTCGTTTTTTCGTACACTAGCTTAATATTTCATTTCTCATGCAGCTTTTGCTTTTTTGCTTAAATTATTG
>Ga0209430_1002375_pt1 | contig 12174 bp, 9 predicted proteins | sample BarGraIncub1133A_FD_184504 | JGI IMG/M metagenome (GOLD analysis project Ga0209430, IMG submission 184504) | Arctic peat soil microbial communities from Barrow, Alaska - Barrow Graham LP Incubations 11-33A (SPAdes) (version 2) | ecosystem: Environmental > Terrestrial > Soil > Wetlands > Peat... | reverse complement strand
CATTTATTAAGTCAATAGTTTCTACATGTGATTATCTAAAAGCTAAAAAAAGAAGCAAAAAGGTTATCAATCTTTCGTTTGATGAGTGGAATGTCTGGTACCACGCATTTGATGAAAATGCAAAACAAAAACCATGGCAGGAAGCCCCATCATTTAATGAAGATATATATAATTTTGAAGATGCATTACTGGTAGGATGTATGCTAATTACTCTGTTAAAGCATTCAGATCGAATTAAAATAGCCTGCCTAGCTCAATTGGTTAATGTCATAGCACCGATTATGACGGTCAATGGGGGAGGAATATGGAGACAGACCATTCATTATCCTTTCATGCATGCATCACTGTATGGGAGAGGAATAGTATTAAACTGCATCGTTGATTCTCCAAAGTATGATAGTAAAGAATTTACTGATGTACCTATATTGGAGACAGTAGCAGTAATTAATGAAGAGGGGAACAATATTACAATCTTTGCAGTTAATAGGAATCAAAATGAATCGCTTTTATTGGAATGTAATTTAAGTCAGTTTACAGGCTTAAGAGTATTGGAGCATATTGTACTTGAAAATAATGATATTAAGGCAATGAATTCAATTCAGTTTCCAGATAAGGTAGTTCCCCACAAAAAAAATTCTGAAATAAAAGACGGCATATTAAATGCTATGCTTCCAAAACTTTCGTGGAATGTTATTAGATTGACAACAGACAAAATCCATAATTAATTAAGTTTGAATATTGTTATATACAGAAGGGAGGCATCGGACATAGATGTCTGGATAGCCTCCAAAACAAAAACTTTTTTTGTAAAGACGGAACAATACAAAAGATATATTCTTTTTGTGATATTGACAGTATTAAAATAAAGATTTATAATTTCATTAACGATAATGTTAATAGCGCGAGAGACAATCCGCTATTAATTTTTAATCAAATACATTAACGTTAATGCAATGAAATATTACTATGTATTAAAAATTGGGGGTTAAATTGTGGCAAAGGGCTTAATATTCGAAATTGAAGAATTTGCAGTTCATGACGGTCCTGGTATACGGAAAACTGTTTTCTTAAAGGGCTGTCCCCTTAGATGTAACTGGTGTCATAATCCTGAGGGATTATCTTTCGAAAAGGAAATTATGGTTAGTAGGGGTTCATGTACAAATTGTGGAAGATGTATAGATGTGTGTAAAGAAAAAGAATGCAGTGTCTGTGGTGAATGTTTAAAAGTGTGTCCCTTACATCTTCGTAAAATCTGTGGTACGGAATATGAGGCCAAGGATTTGGCAAAAGAACTTCTGAAGGGGAAAGAAATCTTGGAAAAAAACAATGGCGGTATTACTATATCAGGGGGAGAACCTCTAGCACAGCCAGATTTCCTAGTTGAACTGATAAATGAACTTAAACCTATCCATGTGGCAATAGAGACATCCGGATATGCACCTGAAGAAGTTTTCAAGAAAGTAGTTGACAGTGTAGATTTGGTTTTAATGGATATAAAGCATACCGACCCAACAGTACATAAACAGTTTATAGGGCACGATAATGAACTTATTCTGAAAAATTTGAAGTATCTTTGTAATAGTGGTAAAAAGTTTTATATCCGAATTCCATTAATTCCTGGGGTTAATGATACAAGAGAAAATATGGAAAGGACAGCCGAACTTCTTAAAGATGCCAAAGGGTTGGAACGGGTAGAACTATTACCTTACCACAAAACAGCAGGCGCAAAATATTCCATGGTAGGGAGAGAATACAAACCAATATTTGATGTAGAAAAAATACCAAATGCTTTTCTTGAGCCATTTCAAAAATATAATATAAGGAGTGAAGTTTTATGAATAAAAGAATTGAAAAAATGCTAAGCGATATCCTGAACAAAAAGCACCATGCATTCAGACAATACATTAATCAAGTAGTGTTCACGAAAATCACCGAAGAGTTCGCTGCTAGGAAATTGACCGATACATTTCGTGCAACAATAAGACTCCAGAAAGTACTGGAGATGGAAACACCGGTTATACTTGGCGATGAAAAAATTGTATTTATGAGAACAGTGCGTAAAATACCAGAGATGTTTACTCCTAAGGAGTGGAATGATATAAGAAAGGATCATTATATTCATGAGCTAGGTAAAGTATGTAATATTTCACCAGACTATGCAACCACGATTAGCGTTGGTCTTGAAGAACGCCGTAATGAAGCATTACAGACATTGAAAGTAACAGTGGACACAAAAGGAAAGGAATTTTTACAGTCTTCTATTGACTCCATTGATGCAATTTTAAAGTTAACTGAAAGATATGCAAAGGAAGCAGAAAAAGCTGGTAAAACTGATGTTGCAGAAATTCTCGAACGGATACCAAGGTTTGGTGCAACTACTTTCCAGGAGGCACTCCAATCCTTCCGTATCCTTCACTTTGCCTTATGGGCTTCCTTTAATTATCACAATACTATTGGTCGGTTTGACCAATACATGTTCCCTTACCTTAAGGCTGATATGGATGCAGGAAGGCTTGATTATGACCAAGCCTTTGAATTACTGGAAGAGTTCTTCCTCACATTTAATAGGGACAGTGACTTATATCCAGGGATGCAGCAGGGTGATAATGGACAGAGTATGGTACTTGGCGGAATTGATTCACAAGGAAATGATGCCTACAACCTGCTTTCGGAGATGTGCCTAAAAGCTAGCCTGGAGCTTAAGCTTATTGATCCTAAAATTAACCTTCGTGTGAATAAGGACACTGAACTTAAACTATATGAGCTTGGAACACAGCTTACCAAACAAGGATTGGGATTTCCACAATACTCCAATGACGATATAGTAATACCTGGATTACTGGAAAAAGGCTACTCACTCGACGATGCAAGAAATTATGTTGTTGCTGCTTGCTGGGAATTTATCATACCAGGTGTGGGAATGGACATACCAAACATAGGTGCCCTCTCTTATTCAAATGTTGTTGATAGAGTTGTACAGGATAGTTTATCAAAATGTAAAGATTTTGACTCCCTTATGGAAATGGTAAGAACGGAAATGCAATCTGAGATTGACAATGAGCTGAGCAAATTCAAGAATATATATATGGAGCCATCGCCAGTCATGTCTATTTTAATGGAGGGCTGTATTAGAACTGCAAGAGATATTACCCATGGATCTAAATACAACAATTATGGGTTACATGGAACTGGCTTATCGAATGCCACAGACTCTTTAGCAGCAATTAAAAAGTATGTATTTGATGAAAAAACTATAAAGGCTGAGGAAATTATTCTAGCCATAAATGCAAACTTTGAAGGATATGAAGACCTATGGGCAAATCTGAAATATGAAGCGCCTAAAATGGGTAATGATGACGACTATGTTGACAGTATAGCAGTAGAATTAGTAAGTATGTTTGCAAGTTCACTTAAGGATAAATCAAATGACAGAGGTGGATGCTACAGGGCAGGTACGGGATCTGCAATGTACTACGTATGGCATGTAAAAGATTTGAATGCCTCTGCTGATGGCAGAAAAAAGGGTGAGTTCCTATCTGCCAATTACGCACCTAGTCTGAATATAAAGTCAAAAGGACCTGTTTCCATCATTCGGTCTTTTGCAAAGCCAAATTTGAAAGCTGCCATCAATGGAGGACCTTTAACCATAGAGATCCATGATACTGTTTTCAGGAACAGCGAAAGCATTACAAAAGTGGCAATGCTGGTAAAAACTTTTATGGATATAGGAGGACACCAGCTACAAATAAATGCGTTGAACAAGGAAACATTGCTTGAGGCACAGGAAAAGCCTGAATTGCACAGAAATTTAATCGTAAGGGTATGGGGCTGGAGCGGTTATTTTGTTGAACTTGATAAGGAATATCAGGATCATATTATTCAAAGAGTGGAATTAAAAGTTTAACAAGAAAATTGAAATTATAAGGAGGATACAAGGTATATGAGTATTGAAAAAAGATCTTATGGTAAGACGGTGGATGGAAGTAAAGTAGATATTTTTACCCTTTCAAATTCAAATAATTTAGCAGTAGAGATCACAAATTTTGGTGGAACAATTGTAACCCTTAATATTCCTGACAAGAATGGTAAATTTGATGATGTAACACTGGGATATGCAACTCTTGACGGCTATTTTAAAAAGGGAACATATTTTGGTGCTTTAATCGGAAGGCATGCCAACCGAATAGAAAATGCTATATTTGAACTCAATGGAATCGAATATCAATTGGCGAAAAATGATGGGAAAAACCATCTTCACGGTGGGCTGAGAGGGTTTGATAAGGTTGTCTGGCAGGCTGAAATCATATCTAAATATGGACAGCAATCCCTACAGTTAACTTATAGAAGCGTAGATGGAGAAGATAATTATCCTGGAAATCTTGATGTTAAGGTAATTTATGCCTTGACTGAAAATAATGAATTGATCATCGAGTACTCTGCGCAATCAGATAAAGATACTGTAGTAAACCTCACGAATCATGCCTATTTTAACTTGAAAGGCCATGCTGCAGGAGACATTTTAAAGCATGAATTAAGGATTAATGCAGATAAAATTACATTAATTAATGATGAGGGTATACCAACTGGAGAAATAAGTGATGTAAAGAACACTCCCATGGACTTTACACAACTAACACCAATAGGCCGAAATTTATTAAGTAACGATGAACAGATAACCTGTGGTAAAGGATATGACCATAATTGGATACTGAATGTAAGTGGGAATGGTCCAGAAAAAGCAGCAGAATTGTATGAACCTGAAAGTGGAAGATTCATGGAGGTATTTACCACTAAACCTGGAATACAGTTTTATTCCGGTAATTTTCTTGATGGGTCTGATATAGGCAAGGGGGGAGCAGTATATAATAAGTGGAGTGGGCTTTGTTTAGAAACACAGTTTTTTCCCAATGCGTTAAAGCATAAACAGTTTCCTTCTCCCATATTAAAAGCAGGAGATAAATATAGGCATGTCACTGTTTATAAATTCTCGTATATCCAGCCACATGCGTTATAATTTAATCTAAATGTTATAAAAACAAACATCGATGAAATTTAATTTCTTCGATGTTTGTTTTGTTATATTGCCATATCTATGTATAGATAAACTAAACGCTATTGAAATGGTTCTCATATTTGTGTAAGATGTAGTTAATGTTTTAAGGAGGAATTTTATGGGCGGCAAAGGTGTTTTCTACAATAGTGTCAAGGTAACACTTAAGGATATTGCTAAAGAAACGGGTTATACAATTAATACTGTTTCAAGGGCACTAAAAGATAAGGAAGACATATCTGAGGCAACATGTAAATTGATAAAAGATACAGCAAGCAATATGGGTTATATAAGAAATGCAATAGCTGGATCACTTAGATCAGGAGTAACAAAGACTATTGCTATTATACTTGGGGACATATCAAATCCTCATTTTTCTATATTGGTTAAAGAAATAGAAACTTCAGCACGTAAGCATAATTATAATACATTTATTATCAATACAGATGAAAAAAGCGAACTAGAGGAAGAGGCAATCCATTCAGCACTTGGAAAAAATGTAGATGGGATAATAATTTGCCCAACACAAAAAAACGAAGAGAATATTACATTTCTAAAAAAAAGCGGGGTGCCTTTTGTTTTAATAGGAAGGTATTTTAAAAATATAGAATCCGATTATGTTGTTTGCAATGATATTGAAGGAGGATACCTTGCTACTAGGCATTTAATAGAAAAAGGGCATCGCAGAATTCTCTTTCTAAATGGACCCGGTTATATTTCAAGTGCTTTTGAAAGACATGAAGGCTATAAAAAGGCGCTCAATGAAAATAAAATCGAATACGATAGCAGTTTGGTTTATGAGGTGTCTGTTACTTCGGGTGAAAGTAAAAGAGTCGTACGCAAGATCCTTGAATCAGGTATAGAATTCACAGCAGTATTTGCTTTTAGTGATATGATTGCTTGGGAAACTATTTATACCCTTAACAAGTATGGAAAACAAGTACCGCAGGATGTAGCTATAGTAGGTTTTGACAATATCCAATCTAAATTATCATTCCCAGCCCCATTAACAACTATTAGCACTTCAAAAAGTAAAATATCTCGAAGAGCAGTGGATATTTTATTAAAAAGAATCAATAGTGCTGATGACTATGGGTATATGAAAGACATAGTTGATACACAAATAGTAATAAGAGGAAGTACTTAATAATTATTTACAACAATTGCAGTTTTATATTACAAAAAGGCATGATTTTAAGTGGCGATAACAGGGAAAAAGTTATGAATGATTATTGTACTGTGGAATGCAAGCAGAATATACTAAGAAAACATAAATTATTTAAGCTCTTATAGCACATAATTTTTACATTTGCATATTAAAAGTTCAATTTGATTTATAACTTTTTTTGATGTATACTTGGATGTGTTATTTTTGAAGGAGCGATTAAATTATATGAGTAGAAGCAGCTATGTTAAGCAAATGGTCAAAGATAAAATGTTAGATTTTCAGAGTAATTTCAATTCTGACAGGGATTTTGCATTATTTCTTATTGTCGGGATTTTCGCAGGAATAGCGTCTGGTATAAATTCAACAGTATTTAATAATTTTTTGAGCGATGTTTATAATTTATCTGCTCAAGCTAGAGGTATCGTTGAGTTTCCACGTGAACTTCCGGGGGTTTTCATTGTAGTTGTTTTAGGTCTTCTTTCTTTTCTTGGTAATATAAGAATAGCATCTCTAGGCATGTTTGCAGCAGCGATTGGAATGTTAGGCATTGGGTTATTTTCTCCAACCTTTGCAATTATGCTCATATGGATGATGATGTTTAGTCTCGGTACACATATGGTCATGCCGATAACACCTGTGATTGGAATGAACCTTTCAAAACCGGAAAACTATGGTGCGCGTTTGGGACGTTACAGTGCTTATAGCCTTTCCGCAACTATTTTTGGCTATGCAATAGTATGGTTCGGTTTTAAATCTTTTGGGTTTACATATCAGATAGCATTTATAATTGCAGCAATTTTTTATGTTTTAGCAGCCTTTTCAACAAAATTTATAAGTCCTGAAAAATCAGTAGGAAAAAAGGTGCGATTTGTTTTTAGAAAAGAGTATACATTATATTATATTCTCAGTATAGTAAACGGAGCACGAAAACAGATCTTTTTGACATTTGCGCCGTGGGTACTTATTCAAATGTACCATGTTGGGCCTCCTGTTTTTGCTGTCCTTGGAGTTATAGTTTCAGTGGTAAGTATAATGACAAGAACCATTGTAGGAAAAACAATAGATATTAAGGGTGAACGGTTTATTCTTTCTTTAGAAGCACTGATCTTGATTTTTGTGTGTCTGGGATATGCATTTGCAGCTGATTTGGTTCCTGCATCTGTTGCCGTTATTATTATTGCTGTCTGCTACATTATTGACAATTCCATGAGCGCTGTTGAGATGGCAAGATCAACATATATCAGAAAAATAGTGGTTCATCCGGATGATGTCACACCGACTTTGGCGGCAGGTACAAGCTTTGATCATATTGTGGCAATGTCCATACCATTCTTTGGAGGATTGTTATGGTTAAGTCTGGGTTATAAATTTGTTTTTATTGCTGCTGCTGTTATTGCAGTTATCAATTTGATCTTATCCATGCAGATAAAAATAGAAAGTCGTGAAGCTCTGAGGTAATAGAATTTTAATTTTAATAGGATATCCAACTGAGTATACTATTACTTTAACTCAACCGAAAATCTAACTTTTTGTTAGCATTAGTTGGTATATGTTATTTCATAAAATTATGAATAGAAGGTAACAAACTTGATTGTGAAGAAATCACATAAAACAATATCATCAGATTCTGCTTGTTTAATTGAAATATAATTCGCACCAACACCTAGCAATATCCCAGATTTATCTATATATGATTCAGTTCCAATTAGAAAGGCTACACTTACTTTTTTACCGATCTGTGTACGTAAATAGCCATTCATATATTCTGTGCTTTCAAGTGTTGAAGCTTGTGGTTGAGTTACAGATGTTAAAGTCTGGGAAGAACTTATTTTAGGGCGAATTGCTTTGGGCATAGTCATATCTGCTTCAGCGCATTGCTGCATGTAGCAGGTTGGAATATTATAATATGGAGTATAAGAATTCTTCATAAAATACTAACTTCCTTCTTTTTATAATTTTTAAATATTTTCTATTTGTATATCTCATTAGCAATCACTGTTAATATTGAAAATAAAATGAGATATGCTGGCGTTTTATTCTCAATAGCAGTATATTAATACTGAAATAATAATGTTACATAAGTTTGTAATTATGTTAATTACCATTGTCAATTACTAAATCACAAAGATAACTACGAAATAAATGAGCAATAGTATCAGACCCAGAGGAATTCCAATTTTTGCCCATTCACGGCTTTTAATATTGAGTTTTCCAGCAGATATGATATTGGGAATATTGCCTGGAATTAACATACCTCCACTTAGCAAAAGACCCATTAATATTGCCTGTATTTGATTTAGACTCATAGCTGGACTAACTTCAGCAGCGGCAATTGTAGCATTATCCAGAACTGCCGAGGACATATTAATCCAATACAATATCCTGCTATCTAAATGAATGATATAGGTATTAATAAGTCGTTTAAATCCTGCACCAAGTAATTCAAGTGCTATGATAAATAGAAATATTTTAAATGCACGAATGAAAACTGATTGTAAATTTTCAATTTCTATAATATTTTCATCTTCTATTTTGCATGATTTATTTTCTCCTCTTTCAACAATAGATTTTTCAACCTTATGGTTACATCCGATATATAATGCACCAAATAAACCTAAAGCTAGAATACAAGGAATGACATAAATTGCAATATTCCTAAAGAGATAAAAGAAATCAACTTTGAGTGAAGAAACAACTATTGTTGCAAGTGGTTCACCAATTGGAGTTAAAGCAGCACCCAAACCAATGGAAAAACAAGCTATTACTGTAAGCTGAACTTTTTGATTATGTTTAAAAGGAAGTGCATAAACTATTTCCACCAATATTAATGCAGATATAATTGCGGTTATTAAGCTTGAAACTAGTCCTAAAACAACAATTAGAAGAAAAGTAAACACAGTTAAAGGAATTGTCTCTAAAGCATAACTAACAAATTCTTTTATTTTTTTAACGGAAAGCCTAAAAACAAAGCCTGCTATCAATACTGCAGCAGTTATAAAATATAAAAGATAATTTTCAAAAATATGCATAATCAAATCTAAAGAAATCGTTCCTGCTATTATCGTAGCAAAAACTCCCATTACTAACAGAAAATATTCAAGATTGTGTTCGATAGAACGAAAGACAAAGGGAAGTATCAAAATCAGTGATAATATAATTAAAAGTCCTATAGTCATTAAGTTGGTTCTTTCTCACATTTGGATATATCACTTCTCCCAATTCTCTGGAATATTCTTTTATATCCAGAAAATCAGAAGAGTCGCACATAACACATATCCTAACTTGAGAAAGAACCATTAAGTTTTCCTCCGAGAAAATATTTGTTTATCAAAGCTTACGCTATACAAAGTTTTCCTTTATAAAGACAACAAGGGTAGAAGACTTAAAAATGAGCTTCCTACCATATAGCCATAACATAGTTTTATCTCCTTAAATTAGCAATAATAATCACAATAATAATTGCGAATACGAAATATCCAAGTACAAATATCAGATTTTTCTTTAAATTTTCCAAATTTGCCACCTCCTTAACCCATTTGCCAATATAAAAAAATACAAAAAGGGTGGGAAAACTCGTAAATAACGAGCTTCCCACCCCAGAAGCAAAAAAACTATTCTTGAAAGCGAACGTAATGTTCGCCCAACCGACTATCATAATATTAACTTATGATAATGATAACATTATTTTTGCTTGTTTTCAAGTCTTCTTCAGTATTCGTAGTTCCTTAGAAGTTCCTATGAAAATAACTTTATATTTGAGGTTTTAAATTATAGGTTTTTTAGCATACTATTAAAAGAATCAAATATATGGTATATTTATAAGTGACGCAAGTTGAGCAAGAAGACTAGGGTGGTAAGAACTATTTATGATCTGGAAGAGAATATTGGAGCTAAAGAATACTAATCGTTGAGGATAGTACTAATTCTGATTTAAAGCTTTATTATCTTGGAGAGAATCTCAAATCAAGAAAACCTAACAGTATAAAACTTTGCTGCCTTTTGGACAAGCCTTATCAGAGAATGAAACTGATAATGTTTGAGTATATTGGATTTGAAGTGCTGGATGAATTCATGGTGGGGTAGGGACTGGATTATAATGAAATTTACCTCAATATTCCCAATGTCGATGCGCTAAAGACGTAAGCGTACTCGAAGTAAGGAAATATTGGGTTGGAAATAATAATACGTTTAAACACATTAAGTGTAAATAAAAATCGGAGGACTATAATGGCAAAAAGCAAGAAGAAACTAAAAGTAATACCACTAGGAGGGTTGGGGGAGATAGGAAAGAACATCACGGTATTTGAATATGGTGAGGATATCCTTGTTGTGGACTGTGGTATGGCATTTCCAGATGATGATATGTTAGGTATTGATTTGGTATTGCCAGATATTACCTACTTGATAAAAAACAAAGATAGGGTAAAAGGAATTGTTGTAACCCACGGGCATGAGGATCATATTGGAGCATTACCATATGTGCTGAAGGATGTAAATGTTCCGGTTTATGGAACCAGGCTTGCACTGGGGCTGCTGGAATATAAGCTTGAAGAGCATGGAATTCTCTCGAAATGCAATCTACAAACAGTAGCAGCAGGCGAAACAATAGAGATGGGTGCTTTCAAAGTGGAATTTATTCATTCTACCCACAGCATAGCAGATTCTGTGGCACTGGCAATTCATACACCTGTAGGAATAGTTGTTCATACATCAGATTTTAAGGTGGACTATACCCCTATTTCGGGAGAACCAATTGATTTGGCACGCTTTGCAGAACTTGGAAAAAAGGGCGTTATGCTTTTGATGTGTGATAGCACCAATGTTGAGCGTCCAGGCTATACTATGTCTGAAAGAACGGTAGGCGAAGCCTTCGAAGAAATATTTGTTAATGCAAAAAACAGGATTATCGTTGCTTCCTTTGCTTCAAATATTCACAGAATTCAACAGGTTGTGAATGCCGCTGTCAAGCATGACCGTAAGGTGGCTATATGCGGTAGAAGTATGGTGAATGTATGTAGTAAGGCAATAGAGCTTGGATACCTGACAGTACCCGAAGGTGTGCTGGTGGAAATTGAACGCATTAAGAGCTACCCACAGGATAAACTAGTAATAGTTTCAACAGGCAGTCAAGGCGAGCCTATGTCAGCATTATCTAGAATGGCTTCAGGAGATCATCGACAGGTAGAAATAGTTCCAGGCGATTTGGTAGTGATTTCAGCTTCACCTATTCCTGGAAATGAAAAGTCGGTATCAGGAGTAATCAATGAGCTATTTAAAAAGGGTGCTAATGTTATATATGAAGCCCTTGCAGATGTCCATGTTTCAGGTCATGCATGCCAGGAAGAGCTTAAACTAATACACAGACTTGTAAAGCCGAAATATTTTCTTCCTGTTCATGGTGAATACAGGCATTTGAAGCAACATGCAAATCTCGCTCAAAACCTAGGTATGGAAAAAGAAAGAATTTTCATTATGGAAATAGGTCAAGTACTTGAGATAAATTCAAGTGAAGCGCGGATTAATGGAAGAGTTCCGTCAGGCAGAGTTCTTGTTGATGGTCTTGGTATTGGAGATGTAGGCAATGCCGTACTAAGAGACAGAAAGCATTTATCAGAGGATGGACTGATTATTGTTGTTTTAACTATACAGAAGGAAACCGGCGATGTCCTCACTGGTCCAGATGTCATATCAAGAGGTTTTGTATATGTTCGAGAAGCGGAAGCATTTATGGATGAAGTCAAGCAGGTTTGTAAGGATGCAGTTCTTAAATGTGAAGGCAGAAACTGGTCTTCAAAAAAGAATACAATAAAAGATACATTAAGGGATTATATATATCAAAAAACTAAAAGAACACCGATGATACTTCCGATAATTATGGAAATCTAATTATCGATTAACAAAAATCCCGACTGGAGAATTATCGGTTCTTTCTGAATTTTGGGTACATGAAGAAAAA
>Ga0209430_1002373_pt1 | contig 12176 bp, 6 predicted proteins | sample BarGraIncub1133A_FD_184504 | JGI IMG/M metagenome (GOLD analysis project Ga0209430, IMG submission 184504) | Arctic peat soil microbial communities from Barrow, Alaska - Barrow Graham LP Incubations 11-33A (SPAdes) (version 2) | ecosystem: Environmental > Terrestrial > Soil > Wetlands > Peat... | reverse complement strand
AGTCTCAAGACTAAATTAATTGCTGCTTTTTTACTCCTGATTTTTATACCTGTTGCTTTTATAGCTTATATTTCTGTTAGCTCTGCATCGGACGATCTTATCGGAAAAGCAGAGGAAAGTCTGTCTAATGCAACAAAGCAGTCTGTGAGTTACTATGAAGCCAGTCTAAATAACATAAAGATGGGTTATGTATCACAGATCATTGAACATGACAGCTTGTTCAATTGGTTGAGATTAAGTGTTAGAAATGACAAATTAGCGGATTATGACGCTCAAATCAAGGCCAAAAGTGTTATTTCCAGAATTGGTGCTAGCTATCAGAACTCTCTAGACAGAATTGTGACCATCAGAAGCGATAACAGTTGTATTTCCTACATGGGGAATTTTAATGAAAGTATGAATCTAGCAAATACAGATATATATAAGAGGGCAACTTCCTCCAAAGATGGAATATGGATAGAGGATATGGATAAAATTTTAAAGAACAATAATAATTTATATGTGCTATCTTATGCCAAAAAAGTAGTTGACAGCGCCAATAATGAAACTGCAGGCATAGTACTTATAGACATTAAAGAAGGAGCTTTTCTAGATATTCTCTCAAGTGTGCATGTGGGTAAAGGATCAGTAACATATGCTATCACAAAGAATCAGAAAGTAATCGCATCACTAAATAACCCTTTAAAGGATATAGATATAGAAAAAAATACAATTCTGAAATCGGCAGTCGAGTTTTCAAAAGGAAAAGATGAGTATATTTACAATCAAAAATATAATGATATAAATTATATCGTCTCATTATCAAAGTCAGCTACGACAGGATGGGTTTTTGTAACCGCACAACCTCAAAATGAGATACTTTCGGTAATTAATACCATCAGAATAAAGGTTGCATTGCTTGGAATTGTATTTATTGTTGTAGCAGTAATCATTGGCTTTATGCTATCCTTATCAATAACAAAAGCTCTGGATAAAGTTAAAGCTAGTATGGAAAAAGCCAAGATGGGTAATTTGTCAGTATACATAGATATTAAAAGATCAGATGAATTGGGTCAACTGGCTGATAGCTTCAATTCCATGATAAGAGAGATAAGGGATCTGGTATATAAAGGTAAGGATGTAGCCGAAAGGGTTCACTTATCTGCTGAGGAAATAAGTAGTATAAGCACTCAAACAAGCCACATTTCACAAGATATTTCTAAAACCATACAGGAAATTGCCTACGGAAGCTCAGAACAGGCAGCTGAAGCGGATAAAAGCCTTGGGTTGGTTATGAAATTTGCAAAAGAGATAAGTAATGTTGTTGAAAGTGTTAGTTTAATGGAAAATGTCTCTCAGAATGTTAGAAGGATTACATCAGATGGAATAAAAGCTACTGAGAATTTAAGCAAGAAGACAGCTGAAACGAATAGTATGACGGTTTCAGTTGTTAACAAAATCGAACAACTGAATGTGCTTGTTAGGGGTGTAAACAGGATAACCAAGCTTCTCGATGGGCTATCAGAACAGACGAAGTTATTGGCTCTCAATGCTTCTATTGAGGCCGCAAGAGCTGGTGAAGCTGGAAAAGGATTTGCTGTGGTTGCAGATGAAGTTAGAAAGCTAGCTGAGCAGTCAAGCAGCGCTACAAAGGAGGTAAATAACACTATAAAGCAAATATTTAACGAAACGCAGGTTGCCACCGAAATGGTAAAAAAGGCTGAAAATGCCATGAAGGAACAGTATAGTGCGGTAGGTGATACTTCAAAGATGTTTGAGAGCATATCAAAGGCCACCAATGTACTTGCAGGCAATATAGTTAAAATTTCAGAAGAAGTGAAGATAATGGATATTCATAAAAACCAGGTATTTTCGAGTATTGAATCAACATCTGCAGTGACTGAGGAAACAGCAGCATCAACAGAAGAGGTGACAGCATCCACTGAAGAACAGCTTGTATTGATTCATAATTTAGATGAAATGGCGCAGCAATTGAAAACACAGGCAGGCATCTTGATGGGTCAAATGGATAAATTCAAGTAAGATTTAAAAACCCTTTCATCCGAATACAAATTGAAAAGAAACACTATAAGAGTTATATCAATATATTAAAATTTGGAGGAGGAACTTAAATTGAATCATATAGAACGTTTTTATGCAACAATAGAAAGAAAACCTGTTGACAGGCCGGCATCCTGGCTGGGAATACCTGATAAAAAAGCATTTAATGGATTGTTCCAGTATTTTGGTGTGAACTCCATAGAAGAACTAAAATTAAAAATAGATGATGATGTATTCAATGTTGAGATGCCTTACCATTCTCCTACAAGTGATGCTATTTATTCCGCTTTTAATTTTGCAAAGGTTAGTCATGCAGACCCTGATGAAAGAACTTTGACAGCTCCAGGCTTTTTTGAGGATTATGAAGATGTGGACAAGGTGAATGACTTTGATTGGCCAGATCCAGAAAAGTATATATCTAAAGAAGAATGCAGGATGGTTGTTGAAAAGGCACCGAAAGACGCCGCAGTATTAGGTATTCTTTGGTCATCCCACTTTCAGGACACCTGTGCGGCATTTGGTATGGAAACTGCTCTTGTAAAAATGATGACAGAGCCGGAAATGTATAAGGCGGTTGATGATAAAATCTTGGCTTTTTACCTCAAAGCCAATGAAATATTTTATGAGGCAACAAAGGGAAAGCTTCATGGGGTTCTTATCGGAAATGACTTGGGAAGTCAGACAGGGCTTATGCTTTCACCAAATCTTATAAGGGAATTTGTAATTCCAGGAGCAAAGAAGCTGATTGCTCAGGCAAAAAGCTATGGGCTAAAAGTAATTTATCACTCATGCGGATCCATATATGATGCAATTCCTGATTTGATTGATGCTGGGGTAGATGTAATCCATCCAATTCAAGCCCTTGCAAAGGGTATGGAACCTGCCAGGCTTAAAGAAACATTTGGAAGCAAGGTGTCTTTCTGTGGTGGAGTAGATGCTCAGGATTTGATGGTCAATGGAAAACCTGAAGAAGTATGGAGAAAAGTTCAGGAGCTTAAATCAATATTCCCTACGGGCCTTATAATCTCTCCTAGCCATGAGGCTATACTTTCCGACACCAATCCTGCAAATATTAAGGCGCTTTTTGAAGCTTTAAAATAATAATAAAATATAAAGGTACAGGTTTAATCACGATAACATTCATACTGATATATAAAAATGGGAGGTATTGAGAATGGGTAAAGCTAATGAAAAAATTCAGCGCATGAAGGCTGCTCTTTCGCACAAAGAAGGAGACAGGGTTCCGATAAGCGACTTTTTTTGGACAGGACACATGATAAAGGCAAGAGAAAAATTTGGGGCGGATTTTGACCCTTATCGTGCTTATGATCTAGATTATATTGTAATAACTCCAAATCTGGACCCCCATATACAGCCGTTTGAGATCATTGAAGAAAAAGAAGGACATATTATCCTTAAAACCGGATTTGGTGCTGTCGTCAAGAGATCTGGTACTGCCCCGATGCCGCACTACGATAGCTTCTCAATTAAATCAGCTGAAGAAATGGAGAAGTTCCAGTTTGACGACCCTGCAGATCAAAGACGGTTTTACCAGGGTGGAGACGACCAGATTAACTGTGTAGGAGATGCACTTGCCCGTAACATTCCGGCATGGGATACACGTCTAAATGCTTATGTGGAGGATTTCGCAGTGTTTGGCTCTATTTGTGAGCCTTATGAGTATCTATGGAGGTGCATTGGAACAGAGAATGCCATGTATTGGATGCTGGAAGAGCCGGAAATGTACATGGCATTTGTTGACAGGATAGGGGATTTTCTCGCAGAATTTTTGAAGGCACAGATAAAAGCAAGCAACGGACGGCTCTCTGGCATGTATATTTGGGGAGATGTAGCCTATACGAAGGGAATGCTATTCAACCCTAAAACATGGAGGAAGATATTTAAGCCACATGTTAAGAAGTTAATAGATATCTGCCATGAAAATAACCTGATGATCATTTACCATGGTTGCGGCAATGCGACTCCTATATATGATGATTTTGTGGAGATTGGTCTTGATGCATACAATCCTTTGGAAGTAAAAGCGGGACTTGATGTGGTAGAGATCAAGAAAAGATATGGAGGGAGATTGGCTTTCGTAGGGAACATTGATGTTAGGGTTCTGGAAAAAGGCAATCCGGATGAAATAAAGAGAGAAGTATTGTACAAGCTGCAGGCAGGCAAGAACGGAGGATGGATATTCCAGTCCGACCATTCAGTTAGCAGCGATGTTGAACCTGAGAGTTATGCACTAGCTGTCAAATATTTAAGGGAATATGGAAATTATCCTCTTGATTTGGACAAGATACAGGAGGAATTAAAAAGATTACCAATTTTTCAGGCATAATTTATTTTTTTCTTTGACAAGTTAGCGAAGTAACTACAAGCCCACAAGTAAAGGTATCTTGCTAAGTCGCAGACGAAATCTTGTGCATCCCAAATTGAAACAGAAATCATAAAATACCCCCTGGTGAATATACATTAACATGTCCTATTCACCAGGGGGTATTTTTTTACCCTTCGAAATTGTGTTTTATTATATAGTTATTCCTTAGCATATTTTGTGCTTTGAACTTGGAAGGCTAGATATTCCATTCAATTAGTATTAGGGAGGGTAAAATGAAGAAATTTGCTTGCTATATCATTTTGATGATTATTATTGTTGTATTGCTACCTTTGATTATAGTTCGTAGTTGCGTCACAGTGGAAGAGCCAAAACTTTCTGAAAATGAAAGCAATATTACTATAAATGTATACATAGCAGATCAGAAAAAAGTAGTCAAAATGCAATTGGAGGAGTACTTATTAGGGGTAGTTGCAGCAGAGATGCCAGCATCATTCGAAATAGAGGCACTAAAAGCCCAGGCAATTGCTGCAAGAACGTATGCACTGGGAAGGGAAGTCAAAATATATGGCTCTGGAGCTGCAGATATCCTACATAGCGGTGCGGATGTATGCACCGATCCTGCTCATTGTCAGGCATGGATAAGCAAGGATACAGCAATGAAAAGGTGGGGATTGCTTTATTCCTTCAAAAATTGGAATAAGATATGTAAAGCTGTAAATGCTACCTCGGGGCAAGTAATAAAATATAATAATGTGCTTATAAACCCACTATTTCACGCCAATAGCGGAGGACACACTGAAAATTCAGAGGATGTTTGGGAAGGGACTGCCGAACCATATCTAAGGGGAGTAGAGAGTTTTGGAGAGGATACCTTTTCACAATATGAAAATCAGGTTATATTAGAGCAAAAGGATATGATCAAGGTACTTAAAGAGTTTAATCCTAAGCTAGAATTAAAGGAGAAAGATATATTATCAAATATAAAAATCCAAGAATATTCCTCTGGAGATAGAATACTGGAAATGAAAATTGGAAATATTACTATGAAAGGTACCGAATTTAGGGAATTATTTCAGCTTAAATCTGCAAATTTCAAGCTAGCACAGCTCCCAAATGAAAAAATATCTATAACTACTTTGGGCTATGGACATGGAGTAGGTATGAGCCAGTGTGGAGCAAATTATTTAGCCAAAAAAGGCACTAGTTGTATAGACATTTTGAAGTATTATTATAAAGGTGTTGAGATTACAAAAGATTAAATTAAATCACTCCATTTAAATGTATATTGTTGGGGATAAAGGAAACAATATTTAATGGAGGTGGAATATATATTATGAAGAAACTTATTCCAGATGAAAACAATTGGAAAGACAAGCTGTCGAAATTCTTTAATAATAAAGGATTTTATGTAATTCTAGCAGTTTGTATAATAATCGTGGCAGCTACTGCAATATTTGTAACGACACAAAACATGAATTCCCCTGAAACCGGTATGAATAATGAAATAATTATTCCTGGTGAGGCGAATGCAAATGCAAACCCAAGTCAAGAAGGGCAAGCACAAGCCGTTACTGGTACTGTTGGTAAAACTGAGGTGGCAAACCAAACAACTGCTGCAAATACACCTGCAAAAGTTGCAGTAGTTAAGCCTAAGGTTGTTACCGCAGCTGCTATCAAATTTAACCGCCCTGTTGAAGGGTCAATAATGAAGGACTTTACCAGAGACATCAATACTTTTGCTGAATCAAAGACTTTAGGAGACATAAGGGCTCATAATGGAATTGATTTTAAAGTTGACAAACTTACAAAGGTAAGAGCAGTCGCAGATGGTACAGTGTGTTTGGTAGAGAATAATGCAAATGGCATTACTGTTGAGATATCTCATGGAAGCAATGGCTTAATAACTAAGTATGCTGGTCTTTCTAAAGAGGGACTAGAAGACTTAAGCTTTGGGCTAAAGGTTAAGGCAAATGAAATAATTGGACTTGTAGGAGACCCTATTCAAATTGAATGTGAGGATGGACCACACCTTCATTTTGAAGTTTTAAGAAATGGAAAGTCCGTTGACCCATCACCATACTTAAAAGCATCTTCAACTACGAATCAGCAGGCAAAATAGTTAGCATGGGGACGGTTCTCCTAGTAACTTTAATAACAAGCAACAATAAGAATGGATCGCGAAAAGTGTAGTTCTTTTACTAAGTATTGATTAGTAAAGGAACTACACTTTTATTTTGTTAACCGATTAAGATTGATTCGTATATTTAATACGTAGGGGTCTCTTTTACACTCGATTTCAAGGTTATAAATCAGATAGTATAAGTAATGTTATTATGACATTTATACTGTGTCTGATATATACTAGTAAATATATATAATAAGTTTGCAAGGGAGTGAAATACGTGGAATTCGATTTAGCAAAAGCATCAAAGAAATTGTGTGAATTAGATTTAAATTTTATATATGATGGCTTAAATATCAATGTTTTATGGTTTAGAGCTATGGTAAATACTGGGGATTGGTCAATAGGACGCCATATGCATTCGTCATATGAATTCCACTTTATTAATAAAGGAAGCTGTGAAGTAATAACAGACACAAATACATATATTGTTAATGAAGGAGAGTTTTACTTAACTGCCCCATCAGTTTTTCATGAACAGAGTAGTATAAACAATTCTCAAGTTATAGAATACAGTCTAAATTGTGATATGCAGATTTCAGACGATAGCTCAGCAGAAATACTAAATTTACTTGATATATTCAAAGCCGCGCAGTGCATTGCATATAAGGATGCCAATAATTGCTGTGGTCTATTTAATTGTGTCTTGGCTGAGGCATATTTTGAACAGACAGGTTTCTTTAGCAGTATAAAAAGCTTTATTCCACTTATATTGATTAATGCCGCCAGATGTATGCCACAGAGCAGAGGTTATACACATTCTGCTCCTAAAAAAGGTAATAATAACAATTTTAGGATGTCCCAAATCGAAAGATTCATCGAAGATAACATATCTATACCCATTTCGACCGCCTCTATTGCTACATACATGCATCTTAGTCAGAAACAGATATGTAGGGTTATCAAAGAAGCAAAAAACATGTCTACAAAGGAATTCGTCAATAGTGCTAAACTGTCTCAGGCAAAGGAATTATTAAAAAACTCAAATTTGAATATAAAGCAGATTGCAGATATACTAGGTTTTTCAAGTGAGTATTATTTTAGTCAATTCTTTAAAAATTTAGACGGATATTCACCTGCTTTATTCAGATTAAATAGCCATACAGGCTAAAAATGTCCCGAAATCTTAAAGTATAGTCCTCAAATCAAATTTTATTTTTCTATATTCGGTTATATACTTTTATAAGCAGAATTTATTAGATGTCTACCTCTGCAATAGCTTAGCGTCAATAAGTGGGGAAATAAGCAGCGCTACGATAGAAAATATAAGTGAAAAAAGTAAATGATAGAAATTATTAGGAGGTACTAAATATGCGCTTTATAACAGAACGTATAGGTCGTTTGTTAAAGGAACTTTCAGAGTATATCTGCTCTGAAAGTGTAAAGATTAAGGACTTCAAATTCATTGAATGCGGATATGATTGTCACGAGATACCTACTTCAAAAGAAAACTGGTCGGATTTCAAGCTAGGCGATAGATGGGGCGGCAAGGACAAGCACTTCTGGTTTAAAACAACAGTAGTCATTCCTCAAAACTTTGAAGGAAAAGAGATAGTCTTAGAAGTAAAAACCGGCAAAGAGGGAGAATGGGATGCATTAAACCCACAATTCATAGTATATGTTAATGGCAAGCTTATACAGGGGATGGATGTTAATCATAGGCAAATAATACTTTCTGAAAACGCAAGTAGCGGTGAGATATTTGAAATCGCTATGCATGCTTATTCTGGCATGATAGATGGACTTGTTGAACTTAATGCAGCAGCAACAGTACATAATTCAAATGTTGAAAAGCTTTACTACGATATAAAAGTACCTCTCGACGTTGCAGTATTGCTGGATAAAGAAGATAAAAACAGGATAGATATACTGAATTATCTTGAGAATGCGGTTAATTTAATTGATTTAAGAATACCTTTTTCAAATGAATTTAATGCATCAGTTTTAGAAACCATCAGTTATTTAAAGGATGAATTTTATGGAAAGTTCTGTGGGCATGAAAATGTAATCGCAAATAGCGTAGGCCATACGCATATAGATGTTGCATGGCTTTGGACGCTGGCTCAAACTAGAGAGAAGGCAGCAAGAAGCTTTTCTACAGTACTCAATCTTATGAAGCAATATCCCGAATATACTTTTATGTCTAGCCAACCTCAACTATATAAGTATGTGAAAGAGGATTTTCCAGAAATATATGAGCAGATAAAAGAAAGAGTGAAGGAAGGACGCTGGGAGCCGGAAGGAGCAATGTGGCTTGAGGCTGACTGTAATATTTCTTCGGGTGAATCACTTGTTAGACAACTTTTGTTTGGACTGAGATTCTTTAAAGAAGAATTTGGTGTAGAGAGTAAAATATTATGGCTGCCAGATGTATTTGGGTATAGTGCAGCTCTCCCTCAAATTCTTAAAAAATCAGGAGTGGACTATTTCATGACAACTAAAATTAGTTGGAATGAATATAACAAAATCCCATTTGATACTTTCAATTGGGAGGGCATTGATGGAACCGAGATATTGACACATTTCGTTACTTCCAGCGATGCAAATCAACCCAATGTACACATTACTACTTATAATGCTAATTTAGTTCCTTCACAGGTAATGGGTTCATGGCAGAGATACCAACAAAAAGATATTAACAATGAGGTTTTGCTGAGCTTTGGATTTGGTGATGGCGGTGGAGGACCAACTAAAGAAATGTTAGAGAATGCTAGAAGAATGGAAAAGGGAATACCGGGATGCCCGAAAGTCAAGATAGGCAAAGCTCTGGATTTCTTTAAGAATTTAGAAAAAAAAGTTTCTCAAAACAGAAAGCAAGCAAAATGGGTCGGTGAACTTTACTTGGAGTATCATAGAGGTACATATACTTCTATGGCGAGAAACAAAAAGTACAACCGCAAAAGTGAATTTCTATATCAAGAGGCTGAGCTGTTTAATGTGCTAAGCACCGAAGTGGCTGGCATCGGGAGCTATCCAGGAGAAGAAATAAATGCAGGCTGGGAAACGATACTGCTAAACCAATTCCATGATATATTACCAGGGTCATCAATAAAAGAGGTTTATGAGGACTCCTTGGCTCAGTATATTGAAATCACCCAAAAAGGTAAAAAGCTCATTAATACAGCCCTAGATAACATAGCATCCCAGATAGCACTTGAAAGTGATTCGGTAGTAGTGTTTAATCAACTTGGATTTGAGAGAAGTGATATTGTAGAACTAGCGTTACCGGAGAGCTTTGATAATGCGAATATATACGATAGCGATGGTAATAAGCTTTTATCGCAGCTTACGTATACAGCAGTTGCTGCCAAAAAATTAGTGTTATTTGCACAAGATATACCTGCGAAAGGGTATAAGTCCCTCAAAATTGAAAAATCAAATAGTGATAGGGATTTAGACAATAAGACAGCAGTAGTTTCAGCGGATAATAAAGTAATAGAAAATAAATACTTTACTATTAGCTTTGATGGTGATTTCAACATAACATCATTATTTGATAAGCAAGCTAGCCGTGAAGTTTTAAAGACTGGAGAAAGAGCAAATGTTCTACAGGCCTTTGAGGATAAGCCACATAATTATGATGCTTGGGATATTAATATTTATTATGCTGAGAAGATGTGGGAAATTAATGATATTCAAAGTGCGAGACTTATTGAAAATGGTCCTGTAAGAGCATGTTTGGAACTGAAAAGAAAATTCTTAAATTCAACAATAACCCAAGAAATATATATCTATTCTTGCATAGGTAAAATTGATGTTGTGAATAAAATTGACTGGAAGGAAAAGCAAATACTCCTGAAAGCGGCGTTTCCTATAGATATACATACTGATAAAGCTACCTATGAGATTCAGTATGGAAATGTTGAACGTCCAACACATTGGAATACTAGCTGGGATGCTGCTAGATTTGAGGTGTGTGCACATAAGTGGGCAGATGTATCTGAGGATGGGTATGGAGTTAGCTTGCTCAATGATTGTAAATATGGCTATAGCATAAAAGGCAGTGAAATGAAGTTGACACTCCTTAAGTCTGCAACAAATCCCAATCCTGACGCAGATAGAGAGTACCATGAATTCACCTACTCTATTTATCCTCATCAGGGTAATTGGAAGGCTGCAAATACAGTAAACATGGCGTACTCCTTGAACTGTCCAGTATACAGTAAAGTAGAAGAAGCACATAGTGGAAGGCTGCCAACTCAAATATCATTAATATCAACTGACTGTATTAATGTAGTAGTGGAGGTTGTTAAGAAGGCAGAAGACGGTAAAGGAATGATAGTCAGAATGTATGAGTCCTATAATAGAAGATCTGCGGTTTCATTGAGAACTTTCAAAGACATAAATAGCATTTGGGAATGCGACTTAATGGAAAGAAATATAAACGAATTGACTCATAGCTCGAATAGTTTTGAGTTTGATATTAAGCCTTATGAGATTAAAACGTTTAGAATATTGTAATTTTTTTTAAAATAGGGATTTATCATAATACCAGAGCGGTTAGTTTACTAATTGCTCTGGTATTCTTGTATTATTGGTACTTAAATAGTAAAATGATAAATATAATTTATATGAAATTAAAATAAGGGACGACTAAATAATAGCCCCTTTAAAAATGGGAAGTTAATAGTTAGTTGTTACTAAGTATGGAGGTATAGATATGTCAAAGAAAAGAGTAGCAGTTATCTTTGGGGGACAGTCATCTGAGCATGAGGTATCAAGAGTATCGGCTCAGTCAGTAATTGAGAATATAGATAAGCAAAAATACGATATTGTTATGATTGGAATCACGAAGGATGGCCAGTGGCTTACATATGAGGGATCTACAGAGAAAATAGGCAGTGGAGAATGGCAGACAATAGCACAGCAAAAGCTTTTGGCACAAAAGCAAGAAGCTAATTCGGCATCCACTGAAGTTGCTATAAGTAATTCGGCTAGGGGCATATTAGCTGAGAATGGTAAAGCTCAAATAGATGTTGTATTTCCTGTATTACATGGCTGCAATGGAGAAGATGGCACAATACAGGGCCTTTTTGAACTGGCTGGAATTCCATACGTTGGCTGTGGTGTGCTTGGCGCATCAGTAGGAATGGATAAGGCATATTCAAAAATAATATTTGAAAAGGAAGGTCTGCCACAGGGAGACTACCTTGTTTTCAGCAGAAAGCAGGTGTACTATCAAAATGACGATGTAATCAAAGAGGTGGAGGGCAAGCTAACTTACCCTTGCTTTGTTAAACCATCAAATGCGGGTTCCTCTGTTGGAGTAAATAAAGCTGCAAATAGAGAGGAACTGATAAAGGCTTTAAATATTGCAGCAAAAAATGATAGAAGAATTTTAGTGGAAGAATTTATTAACGGTAGAGAAATCGAATGCGCCGTATTGGGAAATGATAATCCAATAGCCTCTAAAGTTGGAGAGGTTGTACCTTGTAATGATTTTTATGATTATGAAGCAAAATATCAGGTAGGAGATAGCTCTAGAGTGGTGATACCTGCAGAAAATCTAACACCTGAAGTAGCAGAAAAAATCAGAGAGTACGCAGTTAGAGCTTTCAAATGTCTCGATTGCGCTGGACTTTCTAGAGTAGACTTCTTCGTTCATAA
>Ga0209430_1002368_pt1 | contig 12233 bp, 11 predicted proteins | sample BarGraIncub1133A_FD_184504 | JGI IMG/M metagenome (GOLD analysis project Ga0209430, IMG submission 184504) | Arctic peat soil microbial communities from Barrow, Alaska - Barrow Graham LP Incubations 11-33A (SPAdes) (version 2) | ecosystem: Environmental > Terrestrial > Soil > Wetlands > Peat... | reverse complement strand
TCTAATAATGCACTATTATTAGTTAAAGCAAATTTATCAGAAGTGTATTTAAGGTTATGATATATAACTATAACTTCATCTAATTTCTGACTATAAAATATAACTATTTTATCTGTAGGATTTTTGTAGTTAAGTAGAAAATGTAATATACTTCTTAATAATTCTAATTGTATCTTTATTATTTTCAATTTAATATTCATATATTTACACCTCTTTTTATGTGTTTTGTTGTCTAGTGAGAATGTTATGATACCATATTTTTCAGCTTGTATTAGTAATTTCGTTAGTCATTAAAAGATAAAAAACTACAAAATATACTATGATTCATCAGGATGAGTAGTCGTCATATGGTAAAATATTATACAAAACACCATGCAAGCGTTTAACTGAGCTATATGTAATGATATGTAAATAATAAAAAATATTAATTTGTTGTCATATAAATACAATAATAAGATATGTTTAATAAATAAACACTGAGTTAGTTGGTAGGCATTTTGTGTCTATCTTATTTCGTCGTTAAATATTTATATTAAACTGTTACATAGAAAAGACAATTGAGTAAATAATAAGATTAAATAAATTTAATTAAATCAAAATTTCCTTTCAGTGTGCAAATAAGAAAGTGTTTACTCAGTATTAGAGAATGACGAAATGATTTTAAAAATGAAAAGTATAAAGAGTGTAGACGATATAAGTCACATTTTTAATCAGGAGGTAGAATAATATGGATAACTTAATAACAAAAGAACTTATAATATTAGATTTAGATTTAACTTCTAAGGAAGATGTGATTAAAGAGATGGCTAGGTTATTTGAATCGCAAGGTAGATTACACGATTACAATAATTATATTAAACAGGTATTTGCAAGGGAAGAAACCTTTGCCACATCAATAGGCTTTGAAGTTGCTATTCCACACGGAAAAACCGATTCAGTTAAAGAGGCATCCCTTGCATTTGCTAGATTGAAGAATGAAATTCAATGGAGTGATGAGGAAAAAGTTAAATATGTATTTCTAATCGCAGTTCCAGAGACTGGGGCAGGAGATAGTCATCTTCAGATTCTTGCCCAGCTTTCGAGAAAGATAATGAGAGAAGAATTTAGAGAAAAGCTAAAATCTTCCTTGGGAATTGACGAAATTTTAGAGGTTATTACAGCATAAAAATCTGTGAAGATCAAATTGTTATTTAGTTTTGGATACTATTCTTAAAAAATATTAATAAAAATTAGAGAGGAGATTAAAGTGAGAGAATTAAGGGATTTACTTAAAAACACAAGGCAACATTTGATGAGCGGGGTATCCTATATGATTCCTTTTGTTGTAGCGGGAGGTGTTTTATTAGCACTTTCAGTTCTATTGTACGGCTCTGCAGCTGTACCACCAAAAGGAACAGCACTTAATGACCTATTTAATATAGGCGCTGCAGGATTAGGGCTCATGGTACCTATACTTGCAGGATTTATCGCATTTTCAATGGTAGATAGACCAGGTATTGCACCAGGTGCTATCGGTGGATACTTAGCAGGACAAATAGGGGCAGGTTTCTTAGGCGGAATAATCGCGGGACTACTCGCAGGTTTAGTGGTTTTCTATTTAAAGAAAATAAAGGTTCCTTCAATAATGCGTTCAGTAATGCCTATATTTGTTATTCCACTAGTAGGTACATTTGTAGTTGGTGGATTAATAGTGTGGGTTCTAGGACAGCCAATTGCTGGTGTTATGATAGCAATGAAGGCTTGGCTTGAAGCACTAGGTACAGGTAATTTAGTAGTACTTGGAATAGTTTTGGGACTTATGATTGCATTTGATATGGGAGGTCCAGTAAATAAGGTTGCTTACGCATTTGGAGTTGCTATGGTTGGTACAATAGATCCTGCCACAGGGATGGCAACACCAATGGCTTTGAAGATAATGGCTGGAATCGGAGTAGCTATATGTATACCTCCAATAGGAATGGGCATTGCTACATTCTTAGCACCTAAAAAATATACTACAGAAGAAAGAGAAGCTGGAAAAGCTGGTATATTAATGGGACTTATAGGAATAACAGAAGGGGCAATACCTTTTGCAGCATCAGATCCATTTAGAGTTATACCTTCAATAATGGTTGGTTCAGCGGTTGGATCAGTTACAGCAATGTTACTTGGAGCTGGAAATCCAGCACCTTGGGGTGGATGGATAGTATTACCAGTTGCTCAAGGTGCACTTGGATATATTATAGCTACTTTATTAGGGATTACAGTAACAGCTTTAATGGTTAATACTTTAAAGAAAACTGTTAAAGGGGACGAAGGCAAAACATCTATCGGTGATAATGAAGAAATAGAAATAGATTTTGAATAGTAATACTTTTTAAGAAATAGCTTATTAAATATGTTATTTCTTAAGTAATTTAATAGAGGAGATGAATCAATATGAAAATTCTAGCAGTAACGGCATGCCCATCAGGAGTTGCACACACATATATGGCTGCGGAAGCATTAGAAAGAGCAGCAAAGGCAAAAAGTATTGAAATTAAGGTTGAAACTCAAGGTTCAATTGGTGTAGAAAATAAAATTACAGCAGAGGATGTTCAAGGTGCTGATGTAGTTATTTTAACTAAAGATATGGGCATAAAAGAAGTTGAAAGATTTAATGGATTATTAACCGTTAAAGTAGCTATCAGTGATGTTGTAAAAAAAGCTGATCAATTAATTGACAAAGTTGTGGCACATGTAAATAGTAAAAAGTAAGAGATTTTTTATGGAGCTGTCGGAGAAATCCACAGCTTTTTTATTTGTATTAAAAATTTTCACAATAATTATATTGTTTCTATTGAAATTTCTCTAATTTAAATATACAATAAAGATAAAGACGAAATAATAAGAAACAATACAAAACAATTATATAAGGAGGATGAATGATGAATGGTTAATAAGAGAATAACAAAATTAAAAAGTCAGCTTTTTGAACATAAAAGAGAAATCTCCTTAGAAAGAGCTTTATTGTATACAGAGAGTTATAAGAAAACTGAAGGTGAACCCGTAATTGTAAGAAGAGCAAAAGCAACAGAACATATTCTTAATAATGTTCAGATTTCTATCCGTGAAGGAGAACTAATTGCAGGTAACAGAACAGTAAAACCAAGGAGTGGGATAGTATCACCAGAAATGGATCCATACTGGATATATGAAGAACTTGATACTATTCATATGAGGCCCCAGGATACTTTTTATATAAATGAGGAAGACAAGAAAATCTACAAGGAGGAGTTTTACTCCTATTGGGTAGGTAAGTCTATGAAAGATTTTATAAATTCAAAGATAGGTATGGATGTAAAAAAAGCGGTGAGTGATGACGTAATAAAACTTAACCAAACAGATAAAGGTCAAGGACATATCATAATGGACTTTGAGGGTCTCCTTAAAAATGGTATTGGGTTTATAGCAACGCAAGTTAGAGAAAAATCACTACAAAGCCCTCAAAATGATTTTTATAAAGCATCTCTTATAGTACTTATGGCGGCTCAAAGACATATTTTGAGATATTGCAGTTTAGCACAGAGCCAGGCAGATAATGAAAGTAATGTTTTAAGAAAAGATGAACTCTTAGAGATTGCAAGAATATCTAAGAAGGTTGCGTATGGGAAACCTGAAAGTTTCCACGAAGCATTACAGCTTCTATGGTATATTAGTATAATAGGGCAATATGAATCTAATGCCAGCTCATTATCTCTTGGACGATTTGATCAATATATGTATAAGTTTTATAAAAAGGACTTAGAAAAGGGCATTGATAAAGAGAAACTTAGAGAACTTCTTGAATGCTTCTGGGTTAAAACAAATGATGTAGTACTTATAAGAAGTACATCTAGTGCCAAGTATTTTGCGGGTTTCCCAACAGGATACACTATAGCATTAGGTGGGGTATTTAAAAATGGGCGCTCAGCCGTGAATGAGTTATCTTATCTTTGTTTAGATACTTATCATGATATACTTCTTCCACAGCCAAACTTATCTGTAAGAATTAATGAATTTACAGAGAGAAGGTTCTTAAATAAAACGGTGGAAACTATAAGACTAGGAACCGGCATTCCTCAAATTTTCAATGATGAGGTAATCATTCCAGGTTTCCTAAATAGAGGCGTTTCTTTGGAGGATGCTAGAGATTACGCAATAGTTGGGTGCGTTGAGTTATCTATACCTGGTAAGACATATGGTTTGCATGATATAGCATTATTTAATCTACTTAAGATAATGGAGATAACACTAAAAGAAAACGAAAATAATGAAGATATAACCTTTGAGAAGATTATAGAAATAATTGAAGTTAAGGTAGATAGTTATGTGAAGCTCGTAGTAGAAGGTTCCAACATAGTTGATATAGGACATAGAGAATACGCTCCAATTCCTCTGCTTTCCTGTTTTATAGACAGTTGTATTGAAAAAGGAGCGGATGTAACTTCCGGTGGAGCAAAATATAATTTTTCTGGTGTTCAAGGAATAGGAATAGCAAACCTAAGCGATTCATTATATGCACTTAAAAAGATTGTATTTGACGAGAAGAGAATAAGTTTTAAAGAACTTGTTTGTGCACTTAATAACAACTTTGAAGGTGAAGGAGGTCAGCAGTTAAGGGTAAGACTTATAAATAAGTATGATAAATACGGAAACGATAATGATGAAGTTGATTATCTAAGCTCAGACATTTTAAGACATTTTGAAGCGGAAATAGAAAAATATGAAAACCCTAGAGGGGGATTCTTTACCCCAGGTGCTTATACAGTATCTGCTCATATTCCATTAGGTGCTGCAGTAGGGGCTACTCCTGACGGAAGAAAAGATGGAGAACAGTTAGCCGACGGAGGGCTATCACCGATGGTAGGAAAAGATCGGTTAGGGCCTACAGCCATATTAAAGAGTGTAAGTAAGCTCGATAATTATTTAACCTCTAATGGAAGTTTACTTAATGTGAAATTTAGTCCAAAGACATTAGAGGGAGATGAAGGCGTAAAGAAAATGGTAGACTACCTCTTAGCTTTCATGAAACTAAAACTGCAGCATATACAATTTAATGTTATATCAGCAGCTACTTTAAAAGAAGCTCAGAAGCATCCAGAAAGTCATAAAGGTCTTGTAGTGAGGGTTGCGGGCTACAGTGCCTTCTTCATAGAACTTAGCATTGAGATACAAAATGATATAATTGCAAGAACAGAACATTTATTATAGGACGTGATAATTATGAAAGGATTAGTTTTTAATATTCAGCGGTATTCCCTCCATGATGGTGATGGTATTAGAACAATTGTATTTCTAAAGGGATGTCCAATGCATTGTCCATGGTGTTGTAATCCTGAATCACAAAGTTTTGAGATAGAGAAGGGTAAAATAAATAATATATGTATACATTGCAAAACATGTAGCTTGGATATTAATGAGTGTCCATCTGGCGCGATTGTTGAATTTGGAAAGTATATGAGCGTAGATGAGGTTTTGAATGAGGTTCAAAAGGACATGATATTTTATAATACTTCAGGTGGAGGAGTAACCCTCTCAGGTGGGGAGGCCACGTCGCAACCGGAATTTGCATTGGAACTTTTAAAAGAACTCAAAAAACTTGGTATTAATACTGCCATGGAAACCTGTGGGCAAGTAGCAGTTAATAACTTGCTAGAACTATCAGATTATTTGGATTTGATTTTGTTTGATTTGAAAATAATGGATAGACAAAGGTCTAAGGAATTACTAGGAGCAGATATAGAATTAATTAAAGGTAATATTAAAGCTTTGGTCATGAATAATAAAAAAGTTATTCCTAGAATTCCTTTAATTCCCGGTTATACAATGGATGATGAAAATATTGAAGAAATTATTAACTTTATAAAACAGTTAGGTCTAGAGGAAATTCACATATTACCATTTCATCAATATGGTAGCAAAAAGTATGAATATATAGGAAAAGAGTATGAATTAAAACAAATAAATCCTCCTTTGAGTCAAGAAGTAGAAGCTATAAAAACTAAGATGGAGTCACGAGGTCTTAAAGTAGTAATAGGTGGCTTATAGGAAATAACCACAGTAAAATTTAAAATAATTTAAAATAGAAAGGTGATAAAATTATGTTATATATATTAGATACAGCAAATCTTGAACAAATTAAAAGAGCTTTTGATTTATATCCAATGAGTGGGGTAACAACAAACCCAACAATAATATCAAAGGAGAATAGAAATTTCCTAGATATTTTAGAGGAAATAAGAGAAATAATAGGTGAAGATAAAATGCTTCATGTCCAGGCTGTGAGCCTTAAAGCAGAAGATATAGTTAAAGAAGCAGAGTACCTAAATGATACTATTGGGGGAAATATTTATATAAAAATTCCAGTAATTCCTGAAGGAATAAAGGCAATGAAGATTTTGAAGAAAAAAGGCATAAAGATAACAGCTACTGCAGTATTTACAGCGGAGCAGGCTCTTATGGCAGCAATTGCAGGCGCTGAGTTTGTTGCACCTTATGTAAATAGAATAGACAATATATCAGGAAATGGTGTGTGCGTTGTTGCACAAATAGTTAAGTTATTTGAGATTCATCATATTGATGCAAAGGTACTGGCAGCTTCTTTTAAGAATGTTCAGCAAGTACATGAGGTTATACTAGCCGGAGCACATTCTGCAACAGTTAACGCTGAAATAATGGATGGATTATTAAAACACCCACTAACTGACATAAGTGTAAACCAATTTGTTGTAGACTGGGAAAGTGTTTATGGGAAAGGTAAATATACTTGTGACGTAAAGTAATACGAAAATATCACTGCACTTTATTGTGTAGTGATATTTTAATTAATTGAATTTAGTGATATACTCGAAAAAAGAGGAGGTATACCATGATATGAGAAGAAATGTTTGCGTTATGCTAGTAATTACTACATTTATTTTACTAATTGGTTGTAGCAAGGAATTAACACCGAAAACTAAGGTTCCAGGTAACATGAATAATGCAAAGCCTAAAGTTGATACCTCAAAGCAAAAGGTTGATAATTTAAAAGATACCGTGACTACAGCTAAGATAGGGGATTACTATCCTTTTGAAAAAAGCATAAAGTATATGTATGCTGGCGCTTATAATGAATACGCAACTTATTCTGTTTATGTTGACTATTTAAGAGGAAACCGACAGCAAATTAGGGTTAACAATGGTGGTTCAGAGGTTGTAAAAGTACTTGAAAATAAGGACGGAGAATTAAGACTTATACTTTCCAAAGGGGAGATCTATTACAGAGAAGATTTTACCTCCAAAATTAATAATAAACCTGAGATTTTATTGAAGGAGCCACTTACTAAAGGTAATTCTTGGACATTGCAAGATGGTAGCAAACGCAGCATTACCAGTGTTAAAGTTGCTATAAAAACTCCTTTAGCTAGTTATGAATGTATAGAGGTTACAACTGTTAGAAAAGATAGTACAGACAAAGATTATTATGCAGCTAATATTGGATTAGTTAAAACAATATCTATAAATAAGGGTGAAGTAAGCTCTTCATTAAGTAAGATGGAGAAAAAGGTACCCTTTGTTCAAACAGTTCAATTCTATTATCCAAATGGAAATGACAATATGAATTATAAAGCAGATAAAAAGCTTTCATTTGATACAAATGATGTGACAAAAAAAACATTCGAGAAATATTTCAAGGAAGCTCCGAGTAAGAATGTAGGAAGGTTAATTAGTCCTAACACAATAATAAAAAGTCTTTATTTAAATAAAGATAATATGGTATACGTGGACTTTTCAAAAGAATTCACAAAGGAAATGAATGCTGGCAGTGGTTATGAAAGTCAGATACTTCAATGCATTACTAATACACTTGGTGATTACTATATGGTTAAAAAGGTTTATATAACCGTGGAAGGTAAGCCTTATAGTTCTGGTCATATATTAATGAAAAAGGGTGAAGCTTTTATTGTAGATTACAAAAACACTAAATAGTAATAAGAAGATGCAAAGTATCACTGAATAGTAACTGTAAATAGTAGTCGAAAGTCATACAATGTAATTATGAACTGCTCCATGTCATGACAGGGAGCAGTTCATAATTAACACTAATTCTTTTTTAGTTTATATATTTATATGTCATGCAATAGCGTATTAGTTCAATCGTTGCATATGAGAAGTATACCATTTACTAAGTAATATTTTTAAAGAGGCAGTGACCGGTACAACTATTAGCATCCCTAAAAGTCCACCTACATTACCACCTATAACAATAGCAAGCATAATGAATACTGGATGCAATCCTACACTATCTCCAACGATTTTTGGTGCTAACAAGCTATTATCCACTTGTTGAATTACAAGCATTCCAATTATTGCCCATATTGCCTTAATGGGTTGTCCACTTAGCAAAGCAATAATTACTGCGAGAACAGTTCCAATAATAGGTCCAATATATGGTATCATGTTACAAATGCCTGCAATAATTCCTATTATTAAAGCATAATCTATTCCAATGAAATACAGTACAATAGCTGACAGAACTCCTACAAAGCAAGCTTCTACTAATTGTCCTCTTATATATTTATAAAACGTACTATTAATAACAGATAGTATTTCTTTTAATATATTTCCTGATTTACTTTTTCCGAATATAAGATTAAAAATTTTATTCCATAAATTCATAAAATATTCTGAGTCTTGCATTAAATATATACTTAATACTATTGCTATGAAAAACGAAACTATATTGCCTCCTATAGATAGCATAGAAGATGTCATCACTTCTATGCTTGTCGAAAAATACGACTGAACATAACTTACAACCTGGATAATCTTTTCATGTAGATTTCCTAGCATTGAAATATTTGAACTTTGTAATTTCTTAGTGATAGTATAACTAACTACTGATGTAGGGTTGTTTAAATAATTATTTAAGTAGCCTATCATCGTAGATATGGTTATGTTATTAGAAATTTTCCCACCAATCATAAGATATATTCCACTAATAATAGCTATCAAAAAAGCTATTACTAATATATACATTCCTAAAATTCCCACTACTCTTCTGGGCGCTGCTCTTTTAAATATTTTTCTCCTTTCCAAGAAATTTTCAATGCTTTTCACACCCGGCTTCAATAAGTAAACAATTACTAATGCCATAAGAAGAGGCTTTATAATTTCAATAATACCTCCTATTATGATTGATAATAAAGATAATATGTCTCTTATATTATTGAAAATTGTTATACCCATATAAATTAGTAGCACGGTTATCGTGGCATATAAACAGTATTGTAATAATTTTTTATCTATCTTCATTTTCTTCTGCCTTTCTAACTAGTTGATTTACATTATAATAAATACATAGGCAATGTTAAGTATTAAAATATCCGTTTTTGAATGGGGCTATTATCTAATGTTTTCCTCTACCTGTAACAAAATCAAAAATAAATATAATTACAGCTATGACAATCAAGATATGTATCATGCCTCCACCGATATTAAGGATAAACCCTAGTAACCATAATATTATCATTACTCCTATTATCCATCGTAAAAGACCCATATATATCACTTCCTTTCATTTATTTATTTTTAATAAAATCCATTAATACATAAATTCAACATTTTTATGTATTAATTAGATTAGACTTACCATTTTTGAATCTATTTTAGTTATTATATATATGATAACTAAAAAATATGGAGGACTTTAAGTATTATAATTATTACAACCACTCCACCAATTATTGCTAACATGTATTCACACTCCCTTTTGTTTTTAAATTATAATTTATTTATATCGGTCACTTTGTATCACATTTATAGTTCATGTGATTTTGTTAGTCAAAAGATCTGATTATAAGAATAGAATATTACACCATAACCAATTAAGTTTAATAACAACATGTTACACTTCTTTATGGTTACCTTATCATAGAATTCTGTGAATTAAGATTGGCTAGGAGCATACAAATAATATAATAAAAAAGATTTACTTAATTATATTATTTTTGATATGCATTACTAAGTTATTGGAATTACATAGCAATTATAGGTGTTGCTATAGTACCTACCAGTGATATTGTAAGTAACAGTGATAATGATATAAATTTTCTCTTATCAAATGTTTTCATAAATTTAATCTCCTCTTTATCTATCATTTATTACCCTTTTCCTTAAGTGTTTACAATGATTAATTATACTATAAATGTTTGAAATATTTATTGGTAAATGTTAGGGATAAGGGTAATAGCAAAGACACTTGGTGTTGGTAAATTGAGAAACGTATATAGATTTCAGTTTTAATGGGAGACTTTAAATATATTCGTTTTTTATTTTTTAATCTAAACCTACTAAGACCTCTAAAACATTTTATTTAACATATATTTATAATTATCCTTAAAAATTACCAAAGTATAATTAAAATTTATCCTACAGTATTTAGAATTGCTGAATATAAGCACACATAGTTCCCTAATATATGAATTTTTAACATAAATGTTGTTATTAATCATTAAAATAACCATGAATTTCAAGGAGTATTCTTTATAATAATGTACATTATAGTAGTACAAATGAAAATAAAAAATTATCAATTAATGAGGAGGTAATTTATATGTCAAGAAACAGAGTATTAGTTGCAGAGGCTAAGGCTGGATTAAATAAATTTAAAATGGAAGCTGCTGGGGAAGTAGGGGTAAATCTTACAGAAGGTTACAATGGAGATTTAACTTCAAGAGAGAATGGTTCTGTAGGCGGACAAATGGTGAAAAAAATGGTTGAGTCTTACGAAAAAAATTTATAATAAGTAATAAGAAAGACATAAAAAAGTCTAGTGTACGCTAGGCTTTTTTATGTCTTTCTGTCGTTAAACTTGAAAATGCCGACTTGCCTTAAATGATGTGAAAACAAAATTTCACGTCATTTTCATTTTCCATTCCAAATATATAAATTTATAAACACACAAATGTATATAGGGTTATTAAGGATTATCCCTTTTAAATGTATTATATAGCACATTAAAAAAAACTCCAAGATAAAAAAAGCCTAGCATAATCTGAACTTAACCATGTTTATAGACACTAAAAATAAACCCCTATCAAATCTCTAATCATTGAAGGGTTATAGTACGCCTTGATTTGTATGTATGATTATTAAAAACTAAATTCAAGATTACTTTAAACAATAATTAGGGAGAGTGCTCGCAAAACGCGGAAAATATACGTCTTAGCGTATAAAATCTGATTTTTGCGGTTATTATCCCTATACCAAATTATTGTTCTATTTTTTTATTGTTATGATCAAACTATTGGTTGAAGTTGTGTGTGTTAAATCTGTATACTGGGGTCTATAATTGTAAGTATCCCAAGTATCTTTAATAGAATAAAGGGTTGCTAGGTTGTTAGAACTACAATTTAAATAAGTTAATGATGTATTTTTGCTTATATCTAGGGATATTAGTTTGTTACTATCACATTCTAACTCAATTAATGCTGTATTTATACTTAAATCTAAGGTTGTTAGTTTGTTATTATAACAATATAAATAAGTTAATGCTTTATTTTTACTTAAATCTAAGGTTGTTAGGTTGTTAGAATCACAACCTAAATCAGTTAATGCTGTATTTATACTTAAATCTAAGGTTGTTAGTTTGTTACTATCACATTCTAAATCAGTTAATACTGTATTTTTACTTAAATCTAAGGTTGTTAGGTTATTAGAACCACAACCTAAAGAAGTTAATGCCGTATTTTTAGTTAAATCTAAGGTTGTTAGTTTGTTATAGTAACAATTTAAATAAATTAATGATGTATGTTTACTCAAATCTAAGGTTGTTAGGTTGTTACTATCACATTCTAAAGAAGTCAATGCTGTATTCTTACTTAAATTTAAGGTTGTTAGTTTATTATCCCCACAATCTAAATAAATTAATGATGTATTTTTACTTAAATCTAAGGTTGTTAGCTTATTGCTATTACATTTTAAATCAGTTAATGCCGTAAAATACTCAATACCACTCAAATTATTTATATTAAGAATATCTAATTTTAAGTCTGTTATTTTTTTAATATCAGAATAAAGTATTGGAGCAGGACTAGCTTTTCCTATTAAAGAATATACCTTAGTTTTAAAATTTGAATCAGTAAATTTACTAGTTATATTTGTGTTATCACTAATGAGATTGTTAACAGTAACAGTACAAGTAGCTTTTAATGCTTTATCAACTGTTGTTGCTGTAATTGTTGCAGTTCCTA
>Ga0209430_1002367_pt1 | contig 12236 bp, 7 predicted proteins | sample BarGraIncub1133A_FD_184504 | JGI IMG/M metagenome (GOLD analysis project Ga0209430, IMG submission 184504) | Arctic peat soil microbial communities from Barrow, Alaska - Barrow Graham LP Incubations 11-33A (SPAdes) (version 2) | ecosystem: Environmental > Terrestrial > Soil > Wetlands > Peat... | reverse complement strand
ATGTCCGCGCCGTTCCTAGAGCGAAGACCCCAGGATGCGCTCGATCACCCGTTCACTCGCGTGCCCGTCGTCCAGATACGTGAAGCGTTCGTTGAACCGAGTGTATCGCTCGGCGAGTTCCTGCGAAGGGCTATCGGCGCACCGTATCGCGGCCACCAGTTCGTCCTGCGTGCGAGCGATCGGCCCCGGCAGCTCGGCGATGTCGAGATAGATGCCGCGCAGACTCTCGGCGTAGTCCTCCAGGTCGTACATGAAGAACGCGATCGGGCGCCGCAGGTTGGCGTAGTCGAAGAACACGCTCGAATAATCGGTGACGAGCATGTCGCTCGCGATGTAGAGGTCGTTGATATCGTCGACGCCCGACACGTCGTAGACGAATCCCTCGTGTGCCGCGAAGTCGAACTCGCTCGCCACGAGGTAGTGCGCCCGGAAGAGTACGACGTACTCATCGCCGAGCTCACGGCGGAGGCGCTCGAAGTCGACACCGAGATCGAAGGTGTATCCCGTCGCCGATGAGTGCTGATTGTCCCGGAACGTCGGCGCGTAGAGGACCACCTTCTTGTCGGCGGGGATCCCCAGGCGCTCCTTGACGTCGAGGACGTCGTGGGGGCCGAACGTGGCCAGGACGTCGTTCCGCGGATAACCCTCCTCGATGATCGCCTTTGCGCGCTCGGGGGTGTCGAGCCCGAACGCCGAAGCGAACTTCTCGGAGGCGAACGTCGACGGCGACAGGAGATAAGTGAGCCGGGCGCCCTCACGCGCATAGCGCCGGTGTATCTCCTTTGCCGAGAAGAGGACGTTGCCCGATGCCCCCTCCCGTATATCGCACCCGAGCCGCTTGAGGGGCGTGCCGTGCCAGGTCTGGATGTAGACCTGGCCGGGTCGGAGGTCCATGTGGACCGGGAGGATCGAGTTGGTCACCCAGTACTTGGCGCGGGCGTGATACGACTGGTAGGCCGCCGACACGTACGTCACCAGCGTCGCCCGCCCGAGTTCCGCGACGCCTTCGTATTCCCTCGTCTTCCGGAACGCCCAGATCAGCGTGTAGTCGTCGAAGCGGGGGTCCGCGACGATCGCCCGATACAGCGCTTTCGGGCTGCACGAGTAGCTCTTGCCTTGGAACGACTCGAACACGATCAGCTTCTCGTCGACGGGATTGCCACGGAAGTGCCGTCGGTACCGCACACCACGCCAGTGCTCGAGCAGCATGCGGACCACGCGTCGGAACCGGACGCTCCTCTTGCTGAGCGCCATGATGGAGCGGCTGAGGAACCACTTGGCCTGCTTCGCCGCGGTCCCGAGACGTCCCGGCTGCGGGCCCTGTTCGATGCGGGGGCCCGTGGGCACGTCATGGTCCTCTGTGGTGTTCACTTGCTGTGCCAATCCTCGTCCCTCGTTCCGAATAGCCGAGCGAGCAGGCGCTCGCCGGCGTGACCGTCGTCCTTTGGTGCGAACCGCTCACGGAAGTCGTGACGGCGTCGGTCCGCCTCGGGATCGGCGACACCTGCCGCGCGAATGGCCGCCGCCAGGTCGTCCTGGCTGCGCACGATCGGCCCCGGCAGTTCCGCGAGATCGAGATAGAACCCGCCCCGCCCTTCAGCGTAACGATCAAGGTCATACATGTAGAAGACGACCGGGCGTTCCAGGTTGCCGTAGTCGAAGAACACGCTCGAGTAGTCGGTCATGAGCAGGTCCGACACAAGATAGAGATCGTTCACATCATCGATCCGCGACACGTCACGCACGAACCCATCGTATCGATCGAAATCGAAGCTGTCGGCGATGAGGAAGTGTGCACGGAACAGGATGACGTACCCGTCCCCGAGTTCGCGGCGCAGGCGGTCGAAGTCGACGCCGAGCTCGAGAGTGTACCCGACCCCCGGGGTGCGCTGGTCGTCACGCCACGTGGGTGCGTAGAGCACGACCTTCTTGTCCTCGGGGAGATCCAGGGACGCTCTAAGCCGTTCGATATCGGAGGGAGTGGCCTCTATCAGGAAGTCGTTCCGCGGATAGCCGTCCTCGACGATCACCCGAGGCGCCCGGACCGGGTCCAGGCCCAACGCGGACGTCAGTCTCCCGGAGGCGAACGGTGATTGCGTCAGCAGGTAGGTGAACTTGCGCGCGGACCTCTCCCAGCGCCGCACCCGCTCCGCGCTCGCGCGTATCGAGTCACCCGGGAGCGTGATGTCGCAGCCGAAGCGCTTGAGTGGGGTCCCGTGCCACGTCTGGAGGTACACCTGATCTTTTCGCGGGATGACCTCGACGGGCACCGCGCAGTTGCAGACCCAGTGCTTCGCCCGCGCGTACGCGGCGAAGTACGCGGGGGAACCCCACGCGACAACGGTGGCGCGCCCCAGCTCTGCGACATCCGAATAGTCCTTCGGACGCTTGAGGGCCCAGATCAGCGTGTAGTCATCGAACCAGTGATCGCGAAGCATCGCCTGGTACAAGGCCTTGGGACTGCAGGAGTAACTCGATCCGACGTAGGACTCGAAGACGACCGTCTTCTCTTCGATGGAGTTGCGACGCACGACGGCCCCGTACATCGCCCTGCGACGGTACGCGCGGACACGACGGGTGAGCTTCCGGACTGCCGGGCTGCGCCGACCCACAGCTGCGACCAGGCGCTTCGCCCGGGCACCGAACCCGCTTCCCTGACGTGGCGACATCAGGCTCCGCCCCTAGCGGTGTGGTCCATGATCACTTCCACGATCCTCTCCGTGCACCCGCCATCGGCGGCCGACAGATACCGCTCCTTGAGACGGTGGCCCGGACCCGCGCCACCCGCCTCGATCCGACGCGCGATCTCATCGATGTCGCGCGACGAGATCTCAGGCGCATCGGCGAGCGGATCGAAGTTCAGGCCGTTCTCTTCACGATAGATGTCGATGTCGTGCACGTAGAAGTAGACCGGGATATCGAGGACGAGAGCCTCGAACGCGACCGCCGAGTAGTCGGTGATCACGACGTCGCAGAGCGGGAGGAGGTCGAGGATGTCGCGATCCCCGACGTTGGCCACGTTGGGACCGTCGATGCGCGCAGTCTCGAGCGGATGTGGCTTCAGCATCACGGTGAAACGCTCCCCCGCGAACCGCTCGACGACCTCGGCGTACCCATGGTCCCCTCCCCTGCGGAAGGTCGGCGCGTAGAGCACCATCGTCCTGTCGGGATCGGCGAGGACGGGGAAGGCGCGGCGCAAGGCGTCGACCCTGGGCGGCACCGGACGGACCCGGGCATCGTCCTTGTGTTCGAGCAGATAGTCGATGCGTGGCAGGCCGAGCGGGCGGACGATCGACGGCTCCGCCCCGAACGCCGCAGCGAACACCGGAACGGTCGCTTCGCCCCCGCACAGGACCAGATCGTAATTGCGGTGCATCTTCATCGCCGAGGCGATGAGGGCCCCACGCCCTCCCGGCTTCCCGACGGTCTGGTAGCCGAACTTCTTGATGGCGCCGAGTGCATGCCACATCTGGACCACGAACAGTCCGTCCCTGTGCGCAAGCAGGCTCACCGGGACGACGTAGCCGTCGACCACGCATGAACGCGCGGTCGCCAAGTGATACATCTGCCCGAACATCCCGAGAGCTGAGACCAAGCGGGAGCCCGCGGACTCCCCCAGCATCCGGCATCTCATGACGATCTCGAGATCGGGATCGCGCATACGCAACGCCTCAGCGAGCAACTCGAAATCCCGTGATGGGGTGTCCGACTGACGGCTGAGGAAGACGATCTTATGCCGCGCCGGAGCAAGCGCCTTGATGGCGGCGTAGAACAGCTGAGCGAACCACGCTGCGACAGCGATGAGGAAACGCATCGAGGCACCACCCCGGGGGTGATCGGTGGCGACGGCCGAGACGGCGTCCGAAGCCTGAATGATAACACCGCGCCACCGCCCTGGAGCACGTGCGGAAGGTGTCGGTACGGTGTCGGCCTGCGAGGTCCACGCCTGCCGCAATGCTAGAATCGGCGTCCGAGGAATAGGAGCGGGATGAAGAAGCTCAGCTTTACCAAGAAGGTCGGCATCTGGGTCGGCGCGCTGCTCGCGGCGGTCCTTGCGATCGGCGTTCTCGCGTTCGCCGCGAACGTCTGGACCGACTACCAGTGGTACGCCAGCGTCGGACAGCAGTCCGTGTTCTGGGTCGCCAATCTTTCGCAGGCCGCGGTGTGGGTCGCTTTCACCGCGCTCGGCCTCGCGATGCTGTACGCCAGCGCCCGAGCCGCGTGGCTCGTGATCAGCACGACGCCCAAGTATCCGCGCGCGACAGCGTTCGTGTGCCTGCTTTTGGCTGCGGCGCTCGCGTCGGCGATGTCGCAGCAATGGATGGTGTTCCGTCTCGCAGCCGCCCAGCCTTCCTTCGGGGTCAAAGACCTCCAGTTCGGCGCTGATGTGGGCTTCTTCGTGTTCTCGCTCCCCGTGTTCGAACTCATGTACAAGTGGCTCAACGGGCTCGCGATCGTCGCGATCGTAACCGTCGCGGCGATCACCGCGTCCAGCCGGCTGCAGGTCGCCGGCACGATCCCGGCCCGCTGGTGGCAGCTCAAGAAGGTCCTGATCTCTCTCGTCGGCTTCCTGATGCTCGCAGTGAGCCTCAACTTCTGGATCTCGATCTGGCGCATCTCATACTCGCCGGCAGGGCAGATCTTCGGAGCCTCGTACTCCGACATCACGGCTGCGCTCCCCGCTGACTGGATCATGTTCGGTCTATCCATCGCACTCGCCGTCGTGCTGTTCGTCACGGCCCCCCGGCGCGGGTGGAAGATACCGCTCGTAGCGGCGATGGCCTGGGCGGTCGCGGGGATCCTGCTGGTGGGCGCATGGCCCTATGTCGTCCAGAACTTCATCGCGACGCCGAACGAGGCAACCCTCGAACAGCCCTATCGCGCTCGCAACATCGCGATGACGCGGGCGGCTTTCGACCTCACCTCGGTCAACGGCGTGGAGTACGCGGGCCTGGAGTCGCTCACGGCCTCGGCCTCGGCGAACGCGGAGCACCTGCTCGGCGACGCGACCGTCTGGACCCCCGATTCAGTGGGACAGGCGTTCGATCAGCTCCAGACGATCCGCCCGTACTACAAGCTCTCCGCGATCAACTTCGACCGATACCGGATCGACGGTGAGTTGCGGCAGGTACTCGTCGCGGCGCGCGAGATCGACCCGAGCGGCCTACCGTCGAACGCGCGGACCTGGGTCAACACACACCTCGTGTACACCCACGGTTACGGACTCGCGATCAGCTCAGCCAGTCAGACCACGACGCAGGGCTTTCCGACCTTCTTCGTCGGCAATGTGCCTCCGGCCGTATCCGCCGACGTTGCACCGGATTCGCCTGCGCTGAAGACCACCGAGCCACGCATCTACTTCGGCCCGGACATGACCGGTTACGGGATCGTGAACACCGGGGTCGACGAATTCGACTACCCCTCGGGTGAGACCAACGCGACCACGCGCTATACGGCCAGCGGGACCCCGGTTGGGGGACTGCTATCGCGCCTGGCCTGGGCGATGCGTCTGCAGTCGGACCAGTTCTTCTTCTCGGGCTACATCCGCCCCGACAGCCAGATACTCCTCTACCGCGGGATCGTGGAGCGCGCCACCAAACTCGCCCCGTGGCTGACCTACGACAGCAGCCCCTATCCGGCGATCGTCGACGGCCGTGTCGTCTGGATACTGGACGCCTACACGATGTCCGACCACTATCCGAACTCGCAGCCCCTGGCCGACGGATCCAACTACCTTCGCAACTCGGTCAAGGTCGTGTCGGATGCCTATACCGGCGAGACGCACTTCTACGCCGTCGGCGCCGATCCGATCCGCGACGCCTGGGCGGCGATCTTCCCCTCGATCATCACGCCGCAGGGCCAGATGCCGGCCTCGGTTGCCGACCACGTCCGCGCACCCCAGGCGCTCTTCTCCGCACAGGCCCAGGCCTACCGCGCCTATCACATGACCGATCCGACCGTCTTCTACAACCGGGAAGACCTGTGGGACGTCCCGAAGGACACGGCGGGGAATCCGCTCCGGCCGTCGTACCTGATGCTCGACCTGCCGGATGCGGCAGGCAAGTCCACGGGCAAAGCGATGTATCTCCTCCAAGCGTTCTCGCTGCCCAACCGCGACAACCTCGTGGGCTGGATGGCGACCGCATGCGATCCCGGAGCGTATGGGACCCGCACCGTCTACCTGCTGCCGAAGGCGCGCGTCATCCTCGGCCCGCGCAACATCAGCGCGCGCATCAACCAGGATCCGAAGATCTCACAGCAGCTGACCCTGTGGAACCAGCCGGGCAACTCGGTGGTGTTCGGGACGATGCTCGTGATCCCGGTGGAGAACAGCGTCGCCTACGTCCAGCCCGTCTTCCTGCAGGCGCAGAACAGCGCTATCACGCAGCTGGTCAGCGTGATAGCGGTCAACGGCGATCGTGTCGAGATCGCGGGGACGCTGCCCGCGGCACTGTCGCGTGCGTACGGCGGCATCGAGAGCACCAAGGCTGCCGGCATTGCGGGCGGGCAGTGACCCGCACCGCCCAGACCGCGGACCTGCTCGTGCCTGATGTAACGGTGATCGTCGCCGCGTTCGACGCGATGCCCTACGTCACCCGCTGCATCTCGTCGGTGTTCGAGCAGACGATCGGCCTCGAACGGATCGAGATCATCGCCGTCGACGACGGGTCTGCGGACGGAACGGGCGAGGAGCTCGACCGCTTGGCCGCGCAGTGCCCGACGATGCACGTCATCCATCAGGCGAATTCGGGCAGCCCCGCGCAGCCACGCAACATCGCACTCGGCCTTGCCACGGGCCGCTTCGTGTTCTTCCTCGACGCAGACGACTACCTCGGGCCGGAAGCCATGGAACGCATGGTGGCCGCGGGTGACGCCAACGCATCCGATATGGTGCTCGGCCGACTTGTCGGCGTGGGCGGCAGGAAGACTCCGAAGACGGTCTTTCGATGCAACCAGCCGCGAGCGGATCTCTTCAAATCCCGGGTGTACTGGTCGCTCAACCCGATGAAACTGTTCCGGCGCCAGCATCTCGAGACGCTCGGCCTCAGGTTCGCCACCGACCTCCCCTGGGGGGAGGACATGCCGTTCGTGACCGAGTCGTATCTCAACGCGTCGGTCATCTCCATCGTCGCCGATTATGACTGCGTCTACCTGACGTACCGCGACGACGGCAACAACTTCACCAAGAGGGTCAGCAGCGCGGCCTCGCGACTCGAGTGCCCCACCCGGATGCTCACGATGATCGAACGCCACGTGCCCCCCGGGCGGCGGCGCGACTATCTGATGACCCGCATCTTCCAACTCGAAGTGATCAACATCCTTCCCCGCTTGGCACAGGAGAGCGACCCGGAGGCGCAGCGCGCGGGGTTCGAGACGATCAAGAACTGGGTCGACCGGTGGTACACACGCCCGATCGCCTACCGCCTCTCCCCGCTCCATCGCGTGTCGATCAATCTGATCCGCCGCGGGATGATGCAGGAGATGCTCGCTCTGTTCCCGGAATGGCCCCCCACCAAGAACTGGGGGGTCTTTGTCGACGGAAAGCGCGCGTTCGCCGAACTGCCGTACTTCCGTGACCCGGCGCTGGCGGTACCCGACGAGTGCTTCGAGATAACACGGCGCCTCAACGCTCACTGCCACGTCGACTCGATCGTGCGGAGCGGCCAGGCGGTCACGATCACCGGCTACGCGTACGTCGACATGATCGAGACGGTCGGGATGCAGGTCATGGCCACACTGCGCCGACGAGGTGGAGGTGTCGAGTACATCGTACCGGCGACCCTCACTGCACGGGAAGGGATCGGGACCGAGGAATGGAACCGGCGCCTTCCGCGCGAGAACGCTGGTTTCGAGGTGCGGCTGGACCCCTCGACCGCCGCAAACGAAGAGCCCCTCCCCCCGGGGTCGTGGGACCTCGGTATCCGGGTCATCTCGGAGGGAATCACGCGAGACGTCGCGTTCGGCAGCGTGTCATGCGCGTCCGTGGAGGGCGCATCCGAGATCGCGAACCTGTTCCTGCGCCAGGTCGACGCCGATGCCGTCGCGCCCGGAGCGGAGAGCCCGGTCGTAGCCACCGAGGTGTCATGGTCAGCGAGCGACTCCTCGGTGCTCATGATAGCCGGTCGCTGCGACCCTTCGACGATCGAACCCGCCTCCCTGTCCGTCGTGCTGCTTCGGCGGGACGGCGGCGAGCATAGGGTGAAGGTCGAGGTGCTCGACGGCGGGTTCTCGGCCAGCCTCCCGCTGCGATCAATCAACGGGAAGCGCCGCCTCGAGAACGGCACCTGGGACGTGGTGCTCGAACGTCGCGAAGCGGACACCTCGCACATCGTGGCGATCCCGGTGACACGCAGGATGCGCACGACCTACAAGTGGCGCGGGCTGTGGCCGACCCGAACGCACATCGCCGGACCCGCCCCGCTGCTGGTCCTCAACGTAAGGCGGCTCGATCCGGCGTGGGTCTCCGAGCGCGTCGGCTCGAAACTCAAACTGGTCAGAGCAGTGTTCGGGCTGCGGACCTGAAGATCCGGTCTGGCGCTCCGCCTATCGAGGGACGAAAGTCGCCGTCGATGAACGAGGGGTCGCCGCGCTGATCCGCCCGGACACGCGCACCCGGTAGCCGCGCTTGGCGGCGCCGATGTTGCGCGAACACCGGGCCACTCCCGCGGCGTTGGTCAGTGCCGTGGCGGTGACCGTCTTCCCGCAGTACTTCCAGGTGAACGTGATCCTGCGGCCGGCGAGGGGTTTCCCCGCGATGTCGTGTATCGCGGTGGTCGCCACCACGCGGGTACGCCTCTTCGGCCGGCTGTTCGAGACCGTCGTCTTGATCCCGCGAGTCCCGGCCGCGAGTCCGATCGTCGGCGCGTACCAGGTCGAGGCGACGGTCGAGGCGCCGCTAGCGGATGACGTCACACCGACCGTCACCTTCGCACCGAGCCGATCGAGACCGATCACGCGATAGTCGCGCGCGACCCCATGGGAGTCCGTGTACTTGATGTCGGTCACGACCCCTGCGGCGGTCGGCCATGCGAATCTCACCGCGGCGCCGCTGATCGGCCGTCCATTGGCGTCCAGGCAGGTCACCTTTGCGTACGGTGACGATCCCTGCGCGGGATCGTGTTTGGCCATATCGGCCTTCATCACCCGGGGAGGGGTGGTGAGTCCAGCGCCACTCGGGATCGCGCGCAAGATGTCTGCCAGATCGTTCACGGCGCGGTTGAGAACCTGCACCGTCAACGCGTGAACGATCGGATCGTCCATGTTCAGTGTCCCCGTGGGCGAGAAGGAGGCGCGCAGCGCAGGGTACTTGGCCCGCGAGAACGCAGCAGCCGAGATGACCCTTGCCCGGATGTCCGTGAGCGGCGCAGGAGCCAGGGGCGTCACCCAGTCGCGGTTCTCGCCCGGCGTGTCGGTGAGCTCTTCGACGGGGTACTCGTAGGCGTTGTGCAGGCTCGAGCCTGACGCGGAGGCGGTCGAATGGAACGGGTTCAGGACGTCGGCGCAGTAATGGGACATGAGCCCGAGGGCCTTGCTGGCCGTCTTCATGTCGCCGGCTTGGTAGGCCTTGACGACCTGATAGTAGAAGTCCGAGGCCATCTGAGGCGCCCCGCCGATCATGCCACTCGAGTAGAAGACGTGCAGGGCCCTGCTCTCGCCCGGCGCATCGGGGTCATCGGTCGCGAGGAAAGCCGTCTCCGTATCGACCCACGACGCCTCGGGCCCTGCGATACGGATGGCCTCGTCGAGCACCCAGTCGTGCGTGCCGTAACCGTCCCAGTCCGCCCCCCTGCCGTTGCACCAGGCGAACGCAGTAGGAACCGAGATCAGCATGGCGAGCACGAACGTGAGCCCAAAAGTACCGAATCGTCGCAAGGCCGGTATTCCTCCTGTATGTCCGGGACGCCCCTCCGGGATGCGCGGTTGCAGTATGCAGCATCGGCGCAAGCCACCGCCGAATCGAGGGTCGCAGCGTCACTCTTCGGAGTCGGCGCCCGTATCGCTGCCGGAGAAGAGTCCATTCCCGAAGCGATAGAGATACCGTTCGTCACGGACGAGCGTGACCACGTAGTCGGGCTTGTACTTCGCTACGTAGGCGTACAGCGACATCGCGGTGTAGTGCCGCAGGTCGAGGTACCTGCTCTGGTCGAATCCGGTCCAAGCGAGCGTCTCGACGGCGTTGGTGAACGAATCGCCCACGAGCAGCAGCGTCGGGAGTTGCGGGCGGTCCGTGTCGACGACGACTTCGGCTTTGTCCCCCTGGTCGTAGATACCGTAGGCGATGGACGCCCCGGCCGCGTGCGCTCGGAAGAAGTCGTGGGACTCTACTCCGTCCTGGACGCGCGTGTACGGGATCGGGACCTTCGGGGACGCGATGGTCACCTTCTCGTCCTGTGGGAACGTCATGGCCAGCTTGCGGTTGAACGAGCCGACGAACAGGTTCGGCAGCGTGACCATATCGAGATCGCTCTCCTGCAGCGGCTTGAGACCCAAGCGCTGGAGCATCGCCGAGTAGGTGAGGTAGGCGCCCCGGAAGGTCCAGTGATGATCGGTGAGGTAGAAGAGCTTCTCGCTCTGATGCTGCTCGAGGATCGGAGCCATGTTGACGTTGGCGATCCCAAGCGAGTCCAGCGCGGCGAAGTAGCGGTCGCCCGCGCGATCGAAGTCGGTCGGGAATCCGAATCCTGCGGGGTAGTCCGAGCGGTAAAACGAGCTCTTGGTCGGATGACCGACCACGAGGAGGGTGCCGCCGTAGGATCGAACCAGCCGATCGAGCTCACCGAACTGGGTCATCGTGGCGTCGAGTTCGGTAGCGATCTGTGCGTCGGTGCGCGGGGTGTGCGACGAGAGGTCCGCAAGCAACATCCCCCCCTTGCCTATCACGACGCCGTTCATGGAGATCTTCCCGAGGACGCGCAAGTCGAGGATCGAGTAGTAGCGCACCCACCGATCCCGCGCGAGGAACTGATCGCTCAGGTAGGAGTCCAGCTTCCCTCCGAACGCGCCCGACTCAAGGTCCGCCCAGCGCACCGCAGGGCGCTGGGCCAGCGTCCGCTGCTCGAGCGACGAAGACGCGCGGTCCGCGCGCACAAGCCCGCCGATCGCCAACACGAAGACGACTCCGAAGAAGACCGGGATGAAAACAAGTTTGCTCCAACGCTGGCTCACCCTATGACCGCCTTCAGAACTTGAAGTAGAGGAACGGGGCGAAGGTGGTGCTCAAGATGTACGAGATCGATACCAGGAGCAACACACCAAGCGCTGCCGCAACGCCCACATCGACCGCTCCGCGCGCCGCGACCGACCTCTCGGATCGCTCCCATATCGTCTTCACGAACGGGACGATCGGCAGCGACGCAACGACCGCGACGATGAGCTCGAAGCGGTATTGGGACAGGTAGAACAGCGCCTGGGAGTCCACGAGTGCCCTGCCGCCGAGGCCGATCATCGCCTGCAGATACTGAACAGCGCCCCCGAGGGTCGCGGCCTTGAAGAACACCCATCCCACGACGACCGCAAGCATCGTGAGCGCGTGGCGCAGCGGACGCCACACCCGCTCCAGGTGATCGCCGAGCACGAACTTCTCGATGGCCATGAGGACGCCGTAGTAGGCTCCCCAAACCACGAACGACCACGTCGCACCGTGCCACAGGCCTGTGAGCGTCCACACGATCAGGATGTTGCGCAGGTTGACCAGTCGGCTCACCCTGTTGCCGCCCAATGGGATGTAGACGTACTCGCGGAACCAGGTCCCGAGCGACATGTGCCACCGTCGCCAGAACTCTGTCACCGACTGGGAGATATAGGGGTAGTTGAAGTTCTCGGGCAGACGGAAGCCGAACATGTGGCCCAGCCCGATCGCCATGTCCGAGTAGCCCGAGAAGTCGAAGTAGATCTGCCCCGTGAAAGCGAGCGCGCCCAGCCACGCGCCGGCGACCGACAGCCGCGCATCCGGCAGTGCGAACGCCGAGGTGGCGAGCGTGCCGAGCGCACCCGCGACGATCACCTTCTTCGCCAGTCCCACCGTGAAACGCTGCGCGCCAGTGGCAAGCCCCTCGAGCCGCTCGGTGCGGCCCCTGATCTGCTCGTGGAAATCGGTGTAGCGGACGATGGGGCCCGACATGATCGTCGCGAACAGTCCCATGTAGAGGGCCACGTCCAGCGGGTTGCGCTGGACCGGCGCGCGGTCGCGATACACGTCGACGATGTAGCTGAGCCCCTCGAACGTGAAGAACGAC